>Ga0206850_10155_pt1 | contig 18340 bp, 14 predicted proteins | sample Alteio_BWOrgCont_16_FD_152885 | JGI IMG/M metagenome (GOLD analysis project Ga0206850, IMG submission 152885) | Enriched cells from forest soil in Barre Woods Harvard Forest LTER site, Petersham, Massachusetts, United States -... | ecosystem: Environmental > Terrestrial > Soil > Temperate forest >...
ACCGGTCCGCGATCGCGATCGATTTCATGCATGGTGATTGGTGCAGGCCACTTCATCGAGGGCGCCAGGTCGAGGTCAGCGCCGGTTTGCAGCTTCCATCTCCAAGTTAGCGGTATCGCTATCAACGCGCCGCCCGCTGCGATGAAGTGGGCGAGTGGAAGTCCAGCAATCGTCGCAACCTGCCCCCATATCGCGCTGCCAATCGTCAAACCGGCGGAAAGGACTGTTACGAACATCGAAAGTCCCCGCCCGCGCACCCATTCCGGCAACGCGACCTGCGCTGAAATATTGAGACTGGAAAGCACCGTGATCCACGAAACGCCAGCGATCAGACTTGCGGCCACACCCAAGAAGACCTCGTGAGCCAGCCCGAATAGTACTATGGCACCCGCAGTGCCAAACGTCCCTACAGCTACGAGCCAGTCGGAATTAAGCGCCGCTTTTAGTCGAGGCAAAGCAAATGCACCACCTACCGCTCCGGCGCCAATCGCACCGAGCAAGACACCGTAGATTTCCGGTCCTCCGGTGATTTGTCTGCGTGCAACAAGTGGCAATAGCGCCCAGTAAGCGCTGGCGAAAACGAAGAAGGCCGACGCGCGGATCAAAGTTGCACCAAGAGGTCCGCTATATCGCGCATATCGCAAACCCGCGCGAATGGCATTGGAGAAGCGCTCTGGAGGTAGATGTCGGCCGCCGTTACTTGATTGACGCCACCATACGAGCGCGCCAACAACCGCCAACGTGCTGAGGGCGTTGATCCAAAAGGGAGCGGCAATTCCATATGCGCCAATTACTGCACCACTAAGCGCGGGCCCGACGGCCCGGCTGACGTTGATGCCGGCGCTGTTGGCGGACACCGCAGCGGCCAAATCCGATTTCGGAACGAGCTCTGGAACGACTGCTTGCCAGGCGGGCGCGATGACTGCAGAGCCCGCCTCTATTAGGAACGTAAGAAGCAGCAAGTTGAACGGAGTTACCCGATGAAGCACTACAAGCGCGGCAAGCGCTGACGAGAAAACGATTGTGACGACTTCGCCGAAGATGAGAAGTTTTCGCCGGTCCACGATATCGGCAAGTGCGCCGGCAGGAAGGGCAAAGAAGCAGTACGGCAAACTCGTTGCAACCTGGACCATCGAAACGATAAGCGGCGAAGGATTGAGGCTGGTCATCAACCAGCCCGACGCTGCGCTGTACATCCAACTGCCGATGTTTGAGATGACCGTCGCAGTCCAAATGACGCTGAACGTCTGATGCCGAAACGGGCTCCAGGCAGAGTTGGGCCGTTGGCTCGAAGGCGCCGCCGGATCGGCATTTTCTTCGCGAGGCGTCAAGCTAATCTCTTGGCCGCCAGATAGTACCTGGAGTAAAGGACCGCCCACGCATTCTATTTGCTGGCGAGCGAATGGACTTCAGCTATGTAGCCGCCTGGAAACTGCAACATGGCTGCATTCCGTTGGTCGGCCTGGTAGGGATCGACGAGGACCGCTACGCCGGCTGCTTTGGCTTTTGAGAGGGTATCCGAGAGGTTAGCGACCTGGTACCCGGTTACCTCTCGTCCATATGGATAGGGTAGATGGCCGTCTGTCACGAGCACGGTCATCTTGCCAAACTTCGATTGGATCCGAATCCTTCGATAAGTATCAGCGGCGCGTCCGATTTCGAGGCCGGGGGCATGCGCATCATCTGAGATAACTTCGCCGTGAGAGAATGCAGAAAAGCTGCGTACGAAAGCGCCCACTGCATATGAGGAGACGTAAACACGGTTTTCCGGGATGCTCTGGAGAGGCGCATAGGATGGTGCGCTGGTATGCCAGTACAGTTGTGTGTTGACCCCGCCTGGCCATTGGATGATCGCATCCAGACCGATCGGATCCTTGAAGGGGCTGACAAGAATGTCCGCTCCCGTCACGTGAGCGGCGCGGATCGCGGAATCCACATCCGTCACAAGATAGCCCGTCCGCTCTGAGCCAAATGGATACGGGATCGGCGTCTCAAAACCGAAAACAGATATAGTTCCTACTGGCGTGAGTACCAATTGGGACATCGTCTTGCTCGGAGTGGGGGTTACAGTAAAGACACCTTTCTTTGAAGTCGTGCCACCGAAAGTGGCAACAATGCTAGCAACGAAAGTATCGAATTCACCTGGCGCGACATAAACGTGGGTCGTGTCGTACTGCGGACCCACGGCCAAGTTTGAAGTAGCCGTCCTAGTCTCGGCGACTGCCGGTACGCCAGTAAATGAGAAGAGGCCAGCATATCCGGTAACGAGAAGAGCGGCGACTGTCGCCGCGAGGGCTTTGGTTATTCGCATAATCGCGTTCCTTCTAAAAGAGGTATTGAATCGAGGTTGTCACAAAGTCCACATCCTTTCCGATTGGTGAAGTGTCTTTAAGATAACCGCCTACGAAAAAATGTAAGTAGTTAATTTGAAAATGCGAATGCGGGTCCAACTGCCAATCAAATGTCACCTGGGCCTGACTCCCTACGTAGGTATCCTTTGTCGTTCCCACTGGCCGTAGCAGATTTGAACCGAGTCCATAGATTCCATCATTGGCGCTTTGGCGCCAGAACCAGTCCCAGTCGCTGTTGAGCGCAATGTTATCGCCCATGTGCAGCGTGACATTTGGATGAACACCCATTTCATTTAGCGGACCGTTAAGAATCGCCTGGTTGAAATAGAATCCTGTGGGAAATAATGGGCTGAAGGTTTGAAGGTTTGGACCTTCTTCGTCATGGTCTCCGCTGGCAATCCCAGCGCGCAATCCGAACCGCGGCCGGAGTGGCACTGACGCGACCGTGTAACCAGTATCAGTGGCGGCGCTCCAGGCGAGAATGTAACCGGCGCCGAAGGTCCCCGTCTGACCGACAAATTCAGAGTTCGAATCCCAAGAGCCCCGAGAACCCCAAAGACGTGTCCCGACTGTTTGACGAGTTTCGCTGGCAGTTTCCTCGGCATACGTGGCCGATTTGTTGTGAATGCCTAAATAATACAGATCGATGTTGGCGCCATCGATTAGGGGAAGCGGCCGCACGGCGTAGATACCCCAAAACCAGGTTGGTAAATGCGATTGGTCGTCGAAGACGCCCGGATTGGTCTCGACTGGCTTGGTAAGGAACGCGTCGACGCGCCACGGTGCGGCATCAAGGATGGCCCGCGCCCCATCGAACGGCAGGGGCACGTTAGGGCCGTAGCGATTGGATATCAAACGCTGAGATCCATAGATCAACCATTGGCGGCCGACACGAAGCGTTAATGACGTGTCGGAACCGAACGGATGCAGTCTTAGATCGACAAAGAACTGCGTAAAATCGAGCTGATCTTGATCGATTTGTGGTCGCGGTCCGCCGACCCTGTCGTTTTCCCAATCACTCATCAATTCGGAGAAAATCCGTACGTTTTCTCCGAGGTGGAGATCACCAAACAGGAAATAGCGTTGCAACAGGTACCCGCCGGGACTTTCGGGCTGTTGTCCCCAAAGAGGGTTGTGAAAGCGTTCATAGCGTTCGCGGATTTCACCGCCGAGAGAGATATACCAATCCCCTCGTGCGTTAAATGGTATGTATTTGAGCGGATCCCAAAAATCATCGTGGCATGCGGGGTTGCGGAGGTAGCTGAAATCGTCATCATATCGTGCAATTGAATACTTTGGTCCCGAAGGACACGACGAGGCCGCATGGCTCCGGGCAAAACTTGACAGCACAAGCAGGGCAACAGCAGCAGCAACAGCCACCTGCCACGAACGAGAACGCCGTCGTCCTCCTCGGATGTACGCCGAGTGCACCGATTTGTCTGTTGCGCCGCCTCGCATGCTTTGGCTATTGGCTCGTCCGCGACGGTTGGCAACCCGGTTCCTCCGGCGAGATCGATGACAAGGACCTCGGCTTCAATCGCAACCTCATTCGTTCCCCTTTCGGTTTTACGTTCGCCTCCCAACGGCTGCCCAATGGAACACCGTACTGATGCAGTTCATTCCCGTACGGAAGTTGGGCTGAATGAAACCGAGAGAGCGCCGAATTCAAGTCGGCGGCAGATCCTTGTAAGCAGAATTGGCGACTTGCAGCTCTCATCGTTCAGCGCTCAACCGGCTTCGAATGCATCTGAGATGCAACCAGTCCGCTCGGTCCGCCGCGATCGGAAGCGTGCTTGGCTGGTGACAGTGTCCGGCGATCGACTGCGATGTAACCGACGGTCATCGCCATCACGAGCAAAGCACCGAGAACCAGCGGCGGGGCCGGCGACGGGATTCCAAACGCGCGGCAGGAAAAACCCAATGCGAAGGCCAGTAAGATGCCGATCATCGATTTCACGGTGTCTCCAATTGCACCAGGGTTTGCCCGGGCGGCAGTATGTGGTCTGCAGTAACGAAGCCCACGGTCATGGCGAGCAAGAGGCATGCTCCAATCAGTCGAGGGGGTGCCGGCGATGGAATATCGAAGAACCGGCACCCGGCTCCAATGACCAAGCCAAGAACGAGTCCGATGATCGCAGCAGCCATAATACCGCCCTCCCTAGAACGCGAAGCAATCGCAAGCAAAACCCCATAAATGGAGCGGATGCCAAATGTGAGAACGCGATTGGCTGGCGGCCTTTGCTGTATGTAGATTCGCTCCCGTATTTGCGAATGGAGCTCGGCAGTAACCGCCGTACTGCTTGACCGGCGACCAGTCGGGGCTCACCGGCAACGCCGGGGGTGCGAGTTTTGCGAATGGTTCGTTTGCATAGACGATCTTGCCTCCCACGATCGTCAGCACGGACTCCAGACGCTTGATCTCATCCTCTGGAATCGAGAAGTAATCTGCGGAGAGCACACTGAAGTCGGCTAATTGACCCGGCAGAATCGAACCCTTCTTGCCATCCTCTGAAGAGAACCAACTGCTACCCACCGTGTAGAGACGGAGCGCCTCCATCCGTTCCAGACGGTTATCCTCTTGGTAGAGCGCGGTACCGCCGATCGTCTTGCCGGTGATGAGCCAGTACAACGAAACGAATGGGTTGTAGCTTGAAACTCGCGTTGCATCTGTACCCGCGCCGACAGGTACATCCAGCTCAAGCATCCTTCTGATGGGCGGAGTGCGCCGCGCTTGCTTGGCGCCATAGCGATCGATGAAATACTCGCCCTGAAACGCCATTCGGTTCTGAATGGCGATACCGCCGCCCAGTGCTTTGACACGTTCGATGTTGCGATCTGAGATCGTTTCGCAGTGGTCGAAGAACCAGTGAAGACCGCCGAACGGGACCTCGCGATTCACTTCTTCGTACACATTCAGGGCGCGCGTGATGGTTTCCTCGTAGGTCGTATGCAGCCGGAACGGCCATCGATTCTCGGCGAGGTGCCGAACCACTGACTTTAGTTCGGCTTCCATCGAGTCCGGCATTTCGGGGCGCGGCTCGAGGAAATCCTCGAAGTCAGCCGCTGAGTAGACCAGCATCTCGCCCGCACCGTTCACCCGGTAGAAGTCATCGCCAGCACCGGGCTTCGTCATACGCGTCCAAGACTGAAAGTCGGCCAGCTCTTGCTTCGGCTTTTGAGTAAACAGATTGTACGCCAGGCGGACAGTCATCTCGCCGCGTTCGTGCAGCTCGCGCACGACTTCGTAGTCATCTGGAAAATTCTGGAAGCCGCCTCCGGCGTCGACCACGCTCGTGATACCGAAACGGTTGAGCTCGCGCATGAAGAGTCGGGTCGAATTCGTCTGATCTTCGCGCGAGAGTTTGGGTCCCTTGGCCAGCGTGGCGTAGAGAATCATCGCGTTGGGCTTGGCGATCAACAGCCCTGTGGGATTGCCGTGACGATCGCGTTGAATCTCGCCGGCAGGTGGAGGGGACGTATCCTTGGTATACCCGACGACGCGTAATGCGGCCGCATTTAGAAGCGCACGATCGTACAAGTGGAGCACAAAGACCGGAGTCTCCGGCGAGACCGCGTTGATTTCATCCAGCGTGGGCATCCGCCGCTCCGCGAACTGGAACTCGGTCCATCCTCCCACCACTCGGACCCACTGTGGAGCAGGCGTCCGCGCGGCTTGCTCCTTAAGCATACGCAGCGCGTCGGCTACTGATGGCACGCCATCCCATCGCAACTCCATGTTGTAGTTAAGCCCGCCCCGGATCGGGTGCATATGCGAATCATTTAGGCCAGGGATAATCGTCCGGCCACCGCAATCGATCACTTTCGTTGCCGGACCACGCTCCCGTAGGATATCGTCACTACGGCCGATCGCACTGATCTTTCCGTCCTTGATGGCGATTGACTCGACGAACGATGGAACGCCATTTGTTGCGATTTTGGCATTGTGAATAATGCTGTCGGGCTGCATGCGCTGCTCCTCTTCTCACCTTGCTAGTAAATGGGAACGCCAATGCCATTTGTGTTGCTACTTGCGTGGCGCTGGAGGCTGCGGGACCACGTATGCGGCCAACTCCGTTGCTGGAGCCCCGTGTATCATTGTGTATGCATACTCGACGCCGACGCCGTACGCACCACAGTGAGTCTTCACGATGTCCATGACGGCGTCGTATGTATCTGTCTCCGCCCAATCGCGCTGCCATTCGAGCATCACGGATAGTGCGGTAACCGGCTTGGCGCCGGCCTGAATCACGCGCTTCATCGCGTTGTCGTGCGCAAGTTGGCTCACGTCGCCGCAGCAGTCCTCGACCACATAGATTTCGTAGCCGTCATGGATGGCTTGAACTGTTGGCAGCGCGACGCAGGTTTCCGTCCACAATCCTGCTAAAACGATTTTTTTCCGCCCGCTCTTTTCAATCGCAGCGACAAAGTTTTTGTCATCCCAGGCATCCATCGAAGTACGTTCGACGGGGACTTGGTTCGGAAAGACGGCTTTGATTTGTGGCCAGAGGTTTCCGCTGAAACTCTTGCTTTCGACCGTGCTCAGGACAACCGGAAGACCGAATACTCTCGCCGCTTTCGCCAGTGCGACTGTATTGTTGATGATCGATTGGCGGTCGAAGTTGGAAACACCAAAGAGCATCTGAGGCTGATGATCGATCAATGCGACAACGCAATTGTCCGGGGTCAGCAGTCCTTTCTCACTGCGTTTCATAGACATGAGCGACTCCTTTTTCTAAGTGAGTTAAATCTGATCGTTGAGATAAGACGCTTTGCAAGCGTCGTACCCGCCTCCAAGTTCGCAAATTCTTCTTGATTCTCCGAGGACTGCCCCTAGCCTCACAAACATGCGGATTCGCGAGTTTTCGCGAATTCGTGAAGACTCACGACTTAGGTTGCGATCGTTAGTGTCCACGTGACGTGATGTCCGGCCTAAGGGAGCGTTTTGCCACGGAGCAGCCCAGTGGCACGTTATTGGCTCATTAAATGCTGGCGAAGCTCGTGAAGAGTTCGACGCTCAAGTCCATTCGGGCCTGCCTGCGGAGGGCGGAGAAATCGATGTTAAAGATCGTAAGATCTGCGAATCCTGAATTCGTACTCTTCACGCTCAGCGGCCATATCGACGGCGAGCATGCCGCAGCGTTGCAAGTGGCGTTCGATGAAGAGACTCTTCCGATCGTTTTGGATCTCCGAGAGGTGAAGCGTGTCGATCGGGAAGTAGTAACGGATCTCGCTCGTTGGAATGCAGATGGTATCAAATTCGAAAATTGCCCCGCCTACCTTCGTGAGTGGATTGCGAGGACTAAGATCGACCCTCACTAGGAGTTTTGAAGCGGTGTTTGTTTATCTTAAGTGTTCTGATCTTGGATTCCAGCGTGGACGGACGCATGCTGAGTTTCGCAGCAGCACCAGTGGGACCGGACACTTGGCCGCGTGTTTCAGCTAACGCAGTTTCGATCAACGCCTTTTCCTGGGTCGCGAGCATATGGACTAGCGGCTGGCGAGAGGGCACGTTCTGATCAGTGTCGTGAGACAGCCAACTCTCGTCGACTGAAAACGTCTCCGTTTCGCAAAGGATCACAGAGCGCTCGATCACATTCTGCAGCTCGCGAACGTTACCCGGCCAAGGATAAGATTGAAGCAGCTCCATGCTCTCTTTGCTGACATATCGTATTTTCTTGCCCGCTTCGGTTGCGTAGCGGTCGATGAAGTACTCGACCAGCATCGGAATATCGTCCGTCCTTTCCCGGAGAGGAGGAATCTCGATGGGAAATACGCTCAAGCGATAAAACAGGTCGCTTCGAAAAGCGCCATTTGCCATGGCGAGTCTTAGATCTCGGTTGGTGGCGGAGATAACTCGGACGTCTGCTCGAATTGGTTGATTGCCACCGACGCGCTCAAATTGACGCTCCTGAAGTACGCGTAGCAGTGCAATCTGGGTCTCGTTGGGAAGCTCGCCGACCTCGTCGAGGAACAGCGTTCCGCCCTCGGCCATCTCGAAGCGGCCCAGACGACGCTGCGACGCTCCTGTGAAGGCTCCTTTCTCGTGACCGAACAATTCCGAGGCGATCAACGATTGCGGTATCGCGGCACAGTTCACGCTCACAAACGGTCGCGAGAATCTCAGCGATCGCTTGTGGATCGCGCGGGCGATGAGCTCCTTACCCGTTCCGGTCTCACCGGCGATAAGGATCGTGGATTCAGTCGGTGCAACCTTGGCAACTCGAGTTAAGACCGCTCGAAGAGTAGCCGAGTTCCCGACGATTTCCTCGAACATCGAAGCCTTGTCGACTTCCTCACGGAGCGCGAGGTTCTCGTTCTGAGCTCTCTCTTCCGCTTGTTTTAGAGCTTCGATTTCAGTACCCGTCACGAACCAGCGAAGGACGCGCCCGTCACAGTCCAGAAGAGGGTTGAAGCGATACAGAAACCATCGATAGAGGCCATCCTTCCCCTTCATTCGTGATTCGAGTTCAAACTGTACAGGGCGGGAGCCCCACTGGCTCGTGCTCGCCACCTTGTCCCAATCGTCTGGATGAATCACCGTCTGATCAAAGACTGGTTCTAGAAATTCCTCGAAGGCGCGACCAAGATATTCAAGGGTAGCTCGATTGGCGTATATGCTTCGCCCATCGGGTTCGCGGATAACGATGAGCTGTGGAACGTAGTCAACGATGTCGCGAAGTTCCTTTTCGGCTCGCTTCAATTCCTCAATGTCCGTGCTCGTCCCGTACCACCTGACGATTTTTCCATGCTCGTCTCGAGCCGGTTCGCCTCGAATCAGAAACCACCGATACTCTCCGTCGTATCTACGTAGGCGCGCTTCGATCTCGCCGGGCAGCCCGGAAGCCAGCAAGGCGTTCCATCTATCTGTCAGCGAGTCAAGGTCATCGGGATGAACTGCGGTTTTCCACCCCCAATCAAGTGCACCGTCAATTGAGAAACCCGTGTAATCGAGCCATCGCTTATTAGTGAATTCATTGGTGCCATTTGGGAGACAGCACCATGCCAACGCGGGAATGGTATCTATCATGATCCGGAGCTGAGCTTCCGATGGATACATCTCGCTGAAACCTTGCTCGATGATATAGCGCTCTCTATGTGGAGGCGCGAGAGTTTGCAACGTTAGCATCAAACCGATGAACCCATGCGCGGGGATCTGAGCCCGCGGCGCGATCCCCGCACCCCCACGGAGCATAATCGGAATTGAGCTGCGCATCGTCGATTTCTTCCTGCGCCGCACGCCCGCGCTGATTCACTTCCCAGCATCCGCAACACATCTTGCGCATGACGAGTCCCAAACTGACGCTCACAGCAGTAGCTTCGGCCGCCTTAAGCTTATTGCGCGCCTCCAACACATCGTTATCCGTCACGAAATCGTCGGTGCGCAGCGTCGTAACAACGTAACAACTCGGTCGAAATATTGTTTGGAATTGGCCGGTTCGACTCTGCGCTCGGCCAACTGGGCGGCTGCCGAATTGATTGTTTCGTCGAAAGTTTCGCTCTCAACTTCCGTCAGGTTGAGTTTTGTTTTCGCCGAGTCCAACGCAAATCTGTACGGGCGTGGATCAACCACGAATAGGAGATCATTCTTGCTGACGTGCTGATTATCGCTGATCGGCAACTTAACGATTTGTGATGACGTATGCCGCTCCACGCACTATCGATCCCGCTCAACGGAAAATGTTGGTTTTGGCAACCTGGAGTACTTCGCTGCCGCGTCCACTCAGCACCGCCTTCATCATCCAAAGGCCGAAACCGTAGGCCTGATCGAGCTGAAGTTTCGGAGGCATCGACAACTCCAAGGGGTTCGTCACAACGTCAAGCAATGCCGGACCACTGTGGCTGAGAACCTCCGAAACACCTTCCATCAGATCCGCCGGATCGTCGATCCGAACACCTAAAATTCCAATTGAGGTCGCCAGCTTGGCAAAGTTTGGGTTCTTCAAATCGACTGCGGCTGGGAGGAATCCCGTTACTTTCTGCTCGAGGTCGACGAAACCAAGCTTTGAGTTGTTGAACACGACGACCTTGACCGGTAACTCCATTTGCACGAGCGTTAAAATGTCGCCCATCAACATCGTGAAGCCGCCATCACCTGACATAGAAATGACCTGCCTTCTGGGAAACGCCGCCTGCACGCCAATGGCTTGCGGCAGCGCGTTCGCCATCGAGCCGTGGTTGAAGGAACCGATAAGACGCCGCTTTCCAGTCATCTTGACGTAGCGAGCTGCCCAAACCGTCGGGGTACCGACATCGCATGTGAACACCGCGTCGTCCGCGGCAGCTTCGCTCAAGACTTTGGTCATATACTGAGGATGGGTGGATTTGTGCCCGGCATGGCCTACGGCGAGGTCATCGAGGTCCGCGCGAGCCGCCTGATAATGATGAACGGCCTGGTCAAGGAAAGTGCGCCCGGTCTTATCCTTTAGACGCGGGAGCAATGCCGATACCGTTGTCTTGATATCGCCAGCCAGACCCATCTTCAGCGGCACACGATTGCCGAGTTTTTCAGCCCGAACATCGATCTGTACGATCTTGGCCCCGGTCGGATAAAACTGCCGATACGGGAAGTCGGTGCCGAGCATCAGGAGCAGATCGCATCCTTCCATCGCGTAATATCCCGAGGAAAACCCGATAAATCCAGTCAGGCCTACGTCGTAGGGGTTGTCATATTCCAGATACTCCTTGCCGCGCAGCGCGTGTACGATGGGCGCCTTGAGTTTTTCCGCAAGATTGAACACCTCGGCGCGGGCACTGGCGCAGCCGGCCCCGCAGAAAAGCGTTACCCGCCTCGCCTCGTTCAGCATTTCCGCGAGCCGACTGAGATCAGCTTCCGATGGGCAGACCAACGACCGTATGGGTTTCTGATAATTGACCGTGCCGAAATCCTCGGCGCGCTGGAGTGCGACATCGCCTGGAATAACGATAACTGCAACCCCTTGTTGGCCGATTGCATGCGTTATAGCCGTCTCGAGGGCCCGAGGCATCTGCGCAGGAGTAGAGACCAGGTGACAGGAGTAACTGCAATCCTTGAACAACGACTCCGGATGCGTCTCCTGGAAGTAACCAGAGCCTATCTCAGCAGTAGGAATCTGAGCTGCGATCGCCACAACCGGAACACCGTTTCGATGGCAATCATATAGCCCGTTCATAAGATGAAGGTTCCCGGGACCGCAGCTTCCTGCGCAGACTGCCAACTCGCCGGTCACATGTGCATCGGCGCCTGCCGCAAACGCGGCCACCTCCTCGTGACGAACGTGAATCCATTCAATCGATCCTTCCCGACGGATTGCATCGATGATACCATTTAAAGAATCTCCAACGATTCCGTAAATCCTTTTGACTCCCGCTTCGACCAGAGTCTTAACCATCTGTTCTGCAACTGTAGCCATAGTTAACGCCTTTCGGTTATCATTGAAGGCAATCGATCTATTCGATTGTAGAGCTCTCAAAGCCTGAGATTTCTCTCTTCACTCCATTTGCGAATGCCGGCATGTGATTCACAATCCAGCCAACGGCATGTGGCTGAGGGCTTAACGAATGCGGCCTATGAGCCTGACCCTCATTTACTCGTGAGACAGTAGTTTCGATCGTCGTCACCGAGCTCAGCTAGTGCAATAGGCGGGCCGCATCAAAAGTCTGAACTAACTTGAACAGTGGGCGAAGTATTTTGCCCTGCTGTGGGAAATTGCTCAGTTCCGGGCGAGAAAAACATCAACGGTGCAGAGATCGCTGACTCGCATAATCATGAGTCGTGATTCGTAACAGGACGTTCGTCCCTAGGTCTCTCGAATAAGACTGCTGTGTTTTGTCGCGGCTCAAACCCTCTTGTGATATCGAATATTTGAAAATACCATACTGCTTGAGGCACTTGGCTCGAGATATTTCACGAGATTCAAGCGGCGAAACGAATTGACTATCCATTTAGAAGCGAATCACCTGTGCATTTCGAGGTGCCGCAATCTTCCGCAACTTTTGAAGGAAGTCGGAAGCTCGGATTGTCAAGAAGCTAGGCCGCGCTTGTAGCGCTTGCCTACGCGAAAACAAGGTGGTGACGTCGATGCCGGGTTTGCGCCGAATCTGAAGCACCGGCGATTCCGCTTGCACTATTTGCTCTTGTCTGATTCCCCAACACTGGATGCGAAAGATGAGGATATAAGAGTAGCTTTTGAGATGGTGTGTAGGGAAGGAATTTTGGCGAGCTATCTTGCTTTGAGAAGGGAACTGCGGCGCACCCGAGCATTTTGCGCGGAGCCCGCACATTGCTGGTCAGTGATTGAGCTTGGGTGCAGGACTCTGCCTGTCGAAGTCTCTCCGGAAAGAGGTTAAACAGAAGCGAGATCCTTGGTTAGTGAAATGGTCATTCGCGCAGGTGCTATGAGGAGATCTTGCATATGTTTGCATATGTTTCTCAGCTCCGGGACTTCGGGCCAGCACCTAGTTTTCCTTGGCGATCCATTTACGGATATAGGCCGGGCAATTCAGAAGTTGAATTCCTTCCGACTCGCACGTGCTTAGGAACTTGACGACATCGAGGCTTACTAGTGACACCTCGCCGAGGTCCAGGACTATGCTCTCACCAATCGCGCCTAGCTGCGCGCGTAACTCAGTCAGATGTTCCGTTTGAATACGCCCGATTAGCTTGACGATCGTCCGCTGCTGGCCCGGAGTAGTCTCGATTCTCAACGTCACGCGCTTTGCCAGTGCAAGGCGTGGGCCGCTTCAAAGCCCAGTGTAACTTGGGATTGGATCGAGAAATTTGCCTAACCTTGGGAAATTGCTCGGATCCGGGCGAGAAATCCGCTGCTATCCTGTAGCAACTGATTTCGTTCTGATTGCTCCTAAGCCTGCTAGCACAAGGCGGGCCCCGCTTCCCGTTTAACCGCAGGCGATCGTACAGAACCGATTGGCTAATGGCTTTTGAATTGATTCTTGTCGATTCCGAGACTCTGGATTTTTCTGTCGAGCGTCTGGCGGGGAATTCCCAGCTTGGCGGCTGCTCCCGTTGGTCCCGAGATTCTGCCCTTGGTTTGCGCAAGCGCTTCTTCGATCATTTGCCGCTCGCGCTGTACGAACGTTGTTGCCAGCGGAACGATCAGACCGGATGCGGGGGACGATTCTAGCCTGAGCCACCTCTCGTCGACCGAGAACGTGTCACCGTCACATAAAACGACTGCTCGCTCGATCACGTTCTGAAGCTCGCGAATATTCCCGGGCCAGTGGTACGTGCGAAACAGCTGAACCGTCTCGTTCGTAATGTCTCGGAACCTCTTGCCGGCTTTCTGCGCGTATCGGCCGACCAAATAATCGAGCAAAAGCGGAATGTCTTCAAGGCGCTCACGTAGTGGTGGGACGCGGATCGGAAACACGTTGAGACGGTAGAAGAGATCCTCACGGAACTTGCCGGCATCGACGGATGATCTCAGATCGCTGTTGGTCGCGGCCAACACACGAACGTCGACTGAAACGGATTGGCTGCTACCGACCCGTTGAAATTCCTCTTCTTGGAGCACGCGAAGGAGAGTGCTCTGCATTTCCATTGGAAGATCGCCAATCTCGTCCAGAAGGATGGTGCCACCGTCGGCCGCCTCAAAATGCCCGATCCGCCTTTGAAATGCTCCGGTGAACGCGCCTTTTTCGTGTCCGAAGAGTTCGGACGCGATGAGCGATGATGGAATTGCTCCGCAGTTAACACGGATAAAGGCCCGCGACGCACGCTTCGACCGCTTGTGAATCGCCCGCGCCAACAATTCTTTGCCGGTCCCCGTCTCGCCGGAAATGAGAACTGTGGAATCGCTGGGGGCGACCTTGGCTACCTGATCCAGAACCTGACGTATCGCGTGGGCGGATCCGACGATTTCCTCGAACATCGAGGCATGGTCAATTTCTTCACGCAGCGCGACGTTTTCATTTCGTGCCCGATCCTCGCCACGCTTGCGATCGTGGATGTCCGTTCCAGTTGAGTACCATCGCGTCAGGCGTCCGTTTTCGTCGCGGAAGGGGTTCCATCGATTGAGGAACCAGCGATATTGGCCGTCTTTCCCCCTTGCCCGTGATTCATATTCGAAGGGAAGCCCACGCACGAGCGCAGTTTGCCGTATGTCGCGAAGCCGCTCGAGATCGTCCGGGTGAATTACCCGCGAACGATAGTCCGGGCGCATCACATCCTCGATTGTCAGCCCCGTGTAGTCCAGCACAGCCTTGTTCGCATAGATCGGTACTCCTTCCGAGTCGTGGACGGTGATTATTTGGGCGATCATGTCGGTGATCCGGCGTAGCTCGCCCTCGTCCCGACGCAGCTTCTCCTCTGCTTGCTTACGGTCCTCGATGTCAGTGCTGGTGGCGTACCACTTTAGGACGTTGCCTGTGTGGTCACGCAGCGGTTCCGCGCGGACTAAAAACCAACGAAATACTCCGTCCTGCCGGCGAAGACGCGTCTCGATTTCTCCTGACTCTCCTGAAACCAGCGCCTCGCGCAATCTCTGCATTAGCCGTGGCAAATCATCGGGATGGACGGGTTCTTGCCATCCCTCGTGTTGCGATTGTTCAGGGGAGAGACCGGTATAGTCATGCCATCGCCGGTTCATGCATTCGTTCGAACCGTCCGGCAAAAAGCTCGAAACAAGTGCTGGAATCGTGTCGAGGGTCCGGCGAAGATGATTAGCCTCTGACCCGCGTATTTCTTCGAGCACTTGCCGCAGCTTCTGGTCCGCCTGCTTAAGATCCTCGATATCCGTGCTGGTGCCGTACCATTTGACGATGAGGCCGGACTCGTCGCGCACGGCTACTTTCTGGTGCAACATCCATAGATACTCCCCGTCTGCCCGCCGCACGCGCGCTTCCACCCCGCTCTGTTCTCCGGAAACCTGAACGGTGCGCCAATTCTCCATGACCTTAGCCAAATCGTCCGGATGAAATGTCCGTTGCCATCCCAACCCGAGAGCCTCGACCGGTGAAAACCCTGTGTAATCGCGCCATCGCTTGTTAGTAAATTCATTGGCGCCATCGGGCAGACAGGACCATGCCAGTATGGGGATCGTATCGATCATCTCCCGGAGTTGGGCTTCCGATGGGTGCATCTGCTGAAAACCTGCCCGATGATATAGCGCTCTTGACGTAGAGGCGCGAGAGTCTGCCACGTTCGCGTCAAACCGGCGAACCCATCCGCGCAGTGGTGGTCCAGTAACTCATCGCACAACTCCTTGCGCCACGCTCCTTCGGCAACGCGGGTACGAGTTCAGTATGTCTAACGGTCAAGAGGGCGTCGGCTGCACCGGCACGATCAAGGATCTCTTTCTCCGCCGTCCGATCAAACACTTCTAACTCGCCTACCCCACGCAAAGCGTCCCAACTAAGGTCGCCTGGATTTACTTGCGTGACCGTCGAGAATGACTACCCTCATATTTCTGTGCCTACCAAAACTCCGAAAAGCCTCGAAAAGTCTAGAGTTTTGGGATTCACCGCCATAGTGTTCTCGGCATGCTTAAGCACGTGCGTTCCATCGTCGTCGGTGTTGCTACGCCGATTCCGTAGCCGGGCGACGGTGGAATTGGAGAATATCGCTCATCTGCTGCACGTTCTTCGTCGCCAACGGCCCGGTCGGCCGAACCTGATCGCGCTCGACCGCTTGCTCTGGGTGTGGCTCTACAGATTATGGCCACGTTGTCTGGATACGATGGTGTTGGTTAAGCCGGCAACGGTGATTCAGTGGCACCGTCAGGGATTTCGCCTGTTTTGAAGCTGGCGTTCGCGATCAGGAGGGCCATCAGTAGAGCGCGAAGTTCGGGATTTGATTCGGCAGATAAACATAGCCAACCCGCTCTGGGGTGCGCCGCGAATTCATGGCGAACTGCTCAAGCTCGGCATCGTGATCAGCCAAGCCACCGTCGCCAAGTATATGATCCGAAGACGAAGTAGGCCTTCCCCGACTTGGCGTCGCTTCCTGCGCAATCAGGCCGCTGGCATCGCCGCGATCGATATGTTGGTCGTGGCATCCGCCGCGTTTCGGCTGCTGTATGTGATGATCAATCTGACCGACGATCGCACCAGATTGTGCGATTCGAACCCGACCGCAAGCTGGCTGGCGCGACAGATAACCGACGCGTTCCCGTGGGACACCGCTCCAGGCTACCTTCTGCGCGATCGCGATGCCTCGTATGGCCAGGACTTCCGCCAGCGAGCAGATGCGATGGGTATCGCCGAGGTTGTCAGTGCGGCGCGATCACCCTGGCAGGACGCATACGTCGAGCGCGTCATAGGTTCGCTTCGCCGTGAGCGCCTCGACTACATAGTAATCTTCAATGAACGCCATCTGTGTCGCGTGCTTTCCTCGTACACCGACTACTACCACCGTAGCCGCACCCGTCTTTCACGCGATAAGGATTGTCCGGATCCACGCCCGGTCATACCACCCGGGAGCGGGAGAATAGTTGCCATGCCACAAGTCAATGGCCTCCATCACCGTCACGAACGTCTCGCTGCCTGATTACCCCTGATCTTCGCATACTAATGGCTGGACCGTTGCCACCAGGCCTCGTCTAACGATCGGTCGAGCAGAGCTTGTTCGATCTCAATAACGCATCGAACATCCGCCCTGCCGAGCGCGGTCGATTCGTTCTCTCAATGCAATCTCAAAATCAATTTTTCGCGGCTGCTTAATTCCGCTTCAGATGGAATTTAGGAGGGACAACAGCGCAAATTCCTTCTCGGGGCGACCGGCGCGGTCAGCGTCTCGCAAAACGAGCCGGGCACGGCCTGCTATTTTGATGGGCATGGATCATTGCCTGCGAAAGTTCTGGAGAGCGGCAACTGACGGGCTATCTCTGCGGATCCCAACGACCCTTGCGATGGCTGCGACGCAAATCAGGTCTCATTTTTGTAGATCACCCCGTCCTTCATGATGAGCTTAAGATTCCTCTGCGGCTCGGTTAGGACTTTCACGTCGCTCAGAGGATCTCCCTCGACCACCAGAAGATCGGCGTAGGCTCCGGGAGAAATTGTTCCCAGATTACCGCTCTGCATAAGCAGCTCGGCGTTGATCCGGGTGGCCGAGCGAATGATATTGGGTAAATCGTCGAAATCGATTCTCATTTCAAATTCTCTGAGCTGTGAACGCTGAGCCTGGGGACCCCATAAGTCGGTCCCAAAGGCGATAGGTACCTGGTAGCGCTTCGCCCATCGGTAGACTTGTTGGCCCTTAGCAACAGTCGCCCTCAGATTGTCGACGGTAGTTTTCGACAGCCCCGTTTCGGCGGCGGATTCGATTCGTTGCACGAGCGATATGAATGTAGGGTCGAGGTAGGCTCCTTCGCGGGCCATCATGGCGACCGTTTCTTCGTTGACGAAATTCGCATGTTCGATGGAGCGTACGCCGGCAAGCAGACATCGCCGAACCCCTTCATCGGTATAGACATGCGCCATAACGTAGGTGCTGCGAGCCTTCGCTTCTTCCACAATCGCGCGCAATTCATCCAATGAATATTCGTAAAGAGTGGCATGAGCTTCCGAAGGAAATACAACTCCGCCGGAAACGAATACCTTTAATTGAGTCGCTCCCCTCCGGAGCTCCTCACGCGCGGCCTTGCGCACCTCGCCTATTCCGTCTGCGATCACTGACATCACCGAAAACGGACCTGGTTGGCCACATGGATCAAAGACTTCATCGGGGGTGCGAAAGTCTGCGCCACCGCCGGTCTGCGTCAGTGCGCGCCCCGAGTAGAACAGTCTTGGGCCAATGATTTTCCCTTCGGCCTGCAGGCGCGCAATGTTGTGGTCGGCGCCGCCAGCTTCTCTGATCGAGGTAAAACCGTCCATCAAGCTACATCGAAGATAATTGGCGGCTGCAGTGGAAATTTCAGAGGCTGGATAGGAGATGTTTTTCGGGCTAAGCGACAATCCCGTTATGTGCGCATGCGCATCGATCAGACCCGGCATCAGCGTTCCGCCGCGAACATTAATCACAGTTGCATCTTCATGATCGACGGGTGTCTGAG
>Ga0206850_10158_pt1 | contig 18196 bp, 17 predicted proteins | sample Alteio_BWOrgCont_16_FD_152885 | JGI IMG/M metagenome (GOLD analysis project Ga0206850, IMG submission 152885) | Enriched cells from forest soil in Barre Woods Harvard Forest LTER site, Petersham, Massachusetts, United States -... | ecosystem: Environmental > Terrestrial > Soil > Temperate forest >...
AACGCGAAGAAGTTCTGGCCCAAGGATTTCACCGGGTCGCGAACCCTGATCGTCCTGACAGATGGTGAGGACAACTGGGAGTACGACAAGAAAGAACCCGGCCAGGTGGTTCTCGATGCGCTTCGGGACAAGCACAACAACCCTGACGATGTGAACCTGCACATCATCTTCTTCGGGCTGACATCGGATGAAGATCTGGAGGAGCAACAGCGTGCGCTGAAGCAGTTCGAGATTTTGCGCCGACCCGAACAGTTCCGCGATCCACCGCGAACGCCTGGGCAACTGTGGCCTGGTGTCCGGGAAGCGAAGGCGTTGGCCGAGCTGTGCCGGGGAGCGATGCTGCCACAGTTCCCCTATAGCAGCGGGAAGCAGTTGGCCGAGCGTCTGGAGGCCACAGTGCCCGAGGAAGGCGTCCTTCGAACCACCCCGGCGATCGAACCTCTCGTTTACGACTTGTGGGGCTTGAACGGACCGCAGGCCATTCAGTTGCGGCCTGCCGACCGCGTGCTGTTCCAGGCTCGTCGGCGCGACGATGCGTTTGAACTATTCCTGCCGCCTTACGCCTATGAGACGGCCACGAAAGCCAATCCTCCTCGCCCGCGAGCCACGACGGGCACCACCGCGACCGGAGGCATACTGGGAACCATACCCGAACTCACGGGTGTTTCCGGTAGCAACGATACCGGATTGTCGTTGGCCGTCACCCTGGAACCCAGTGGCGAGCGGCGAGCCGCCAACCTGCTCGAAGTCACCCGACCAAAGTTCGTCTGGTTCGATGTTGCTTACGAGGATGGGAAGCCGGCACCTTACGTTGGCATCGAAAACCGTTCGCCTTTGTGGGCTCCGGGCTGGAACTTGAACCTGGCTCGCTGGGAACCGGGAGGAACTGCTCTGTCCAAGGTCCGCCATCCGGTTGTCAGTGGGTTCTGGCTCGATGGCTTCCCCGTTCCCGATGCTGGATATCCCGTGAACCTCAACGACCTCCCGGGATCGCTAGAACGACTGGAGAAAGTTCGGACGGTTCGCGTGCGGGACTGCGATGTGAATTTGTTGAGCATCACACGAGAGGAGTATTCCGATTCGAGTCTTCCGAAGGGCGAATACCTGACGATTCGGATGAAGTACGGCAAGCCCGGCGAACTGGTGTTTGTGCGACCGGGCAACTTGAAAGGGACGAAACAGCCATACTCGCTCTACGAACGGCATATCTATTACGATGCCCAGGCACGGTACACAGCCCGGTTCGGGCCAATCTTCGACACCGATCTGAACAAGGACATCACGCTCGATCTATATGCGGTGGCAGGGCTGCGGGAAGCATCGGTACGAAGTTCCCGCTCGGTGACAGTGCGCTTCCCCGCTGGCGAACTGGAGACATTGAAAATGCCCCAAGAGTTAACTGTGCCACCGAGGAAGGAGTAAGGCTGGCTCTTGACCGTCATGACCCTGGCTTGGATTATGTCAGCAAAACCCGTTACCGCTATTTGGGGACAGCAAACCCTGACCGATAAATCTTGTGAGCGAGTACCTTGCCGGTGGTCCGATCGAGAATCTCGATGTAGTCACCGACCGATTCTCGTCCCGTGATCTTGATGCTGCCTTCCCCCTCTTTGTCCAATCCAGGCAGGCCTGACCAGTCCAGGGTGACTTCGTTCTGATATACCGAGTGCGGCGGAAACCCGACAGCATTGAGTTGAGTTTTCCACAGCTCTTTACCTGCGGCTAAATCGTATGCAGCAACAGTGCAGCCAGCGGTGTTGGTTGGGAAGTGAGCGAAGTACAGGACATTTCCATCGATCCGAAAGACAGAGTGGGCATGCCCAGAGACCGTCAACGCCTCCTTACCGTCGCGCTCAAATTTGAACGTCATATTCCGCCACAGATTAGGTTCGTATATCACATGGATCTTGTAATTCCCCTGGATGTATTGCGACAGCGAATACATGAGGCCGGTTTGGTCCGCGGCGAATTGAAACTTGGTCTCCTCCAGTTGTTTTTGCCACTTTACTTTCTTCGCGGCCAATGGATCAGGTGGCTCAGCAGCCATGGAACCATTGAAGGCGACAAGGCCGATCAACGCAACTGCTGCCCCGTAGCGCATTTCTCTGCCTCCTGCTGGGTTCTGTGAGCAAACTCAACCCCGGCTTCGCCGGGACCGCCCTATACCGGCAAGGGAGATCGCGGACCAGATCAGATGTTGAGATGAGCCTTGTTCCTTTCTCCTCTCGCACACCAAACAATCGCATCAGTCCAAAACCCGCTGAGTGGTGCAATGGCATTCCCCCCGCCGACGAATATCGCACTCATTCTCGTCTGGTAATCGTGCGAGAAATACGGCATGGTATGGAGATTACCGTCACCAGGAAACGACGAACTATGATGCCACAATTTATCGCAACACCGGTGCCGTCTGGCCCGCCCCGGCATCTGCTCTGGACGGTCGATCAGTTCCACTACCTCGGCGATCTGGGAATGTTTGAAGGTCGTCGGGCCATGCTGATCGATGGGGTGATCGTTGAGGAAGGGCCGATGAACCCGCCGCACCGGATCGCTTTGGAATTAACGACCGATGCGATTCGAGCCATCTTTGGGAGTGGGTGGCGAATCTGTGTGCAGATGCCACTGGCTCTTGGCCAAACAACTGACCCTTCCCCGGATATCGCAGTCATAGCTGGCACCGCACGAGGCACATCATCGCATCCGAGTACATCGGTTTTGGTAATCGAAGTCGCTGACACCAGTCTGAACTACGACACGACTACCAAGGCGGAGTTGTATGCGACGGCGGGTATCGCCGATTACTGGGTTGTGGATGTTGGTAGTCGTCAATCGCTCGTGTTCCGCGATCCGACCCCGATTGCAGCAGGTGGGATTGCGTACCGTACACACTTGACCTTTGGAGTAAACGATTCCATCGCTCCATTGGCTGCTTTGGCTTCGCCCATCCGAGTGATAGACCTGCTGCCATGAAGTCCGTTGATTTTCCTTGGCTCGAACGCACTTCGCACCATCGCCGCGTGTTCCAGAACCTACCGCGATTCCCTTACTACCGCCCCTTCGCGCGTTCGCACATCCGGCAGCAGTGCTGTTCCAAGACCCGGCTTTGTTGGGGCAAGGATGTTGCCGCTTTCGATCGTGGGTAAATCCGTCACCAGTTCCGGGTAGTTCACCCGCAGATACGCCCGCACCGATTCCTGATAAATGGCATTTGTGGCGTTGATTGCCAGATGAATTCCCGCGTAGAGAGTAAACGGCCCGGTGCAGTCGTGCATTGCTACTGGCCGCTTGTACGTTTCGGCCATTGCGCAGATCTTCTTGCACTCCGTGATTCCACCTGCCCACGTCGGGTCGATCATCACGATGTCCACTGCCTGCTTCTCCAGCAGCGGCTTATATTCGTATCGCGTCGCCAGGTATTCGCTGGCCAGGATCGGTGCCGTGGTGCCGCGTCGCAGTTCGGCAAGTGCATCGATATCATCGGCTCGCATCAGATCTTCGAGCCAGGCCGGGCGAAACTCTTCCAGTGCGCGGGCAATCTTGAGCGCTGCGGGCAGCGACCAGAGCCCGTGGCCCTCGACCATGATTTCCATTCGACTCCCAACGGCTTTGCGAATCTTGCGGAACGGTTCCAGGCCGCGATCCAGATCCGCTGCCGTGATGTCGTGCCCACCAAGCGAGCGGATGGTGGGGTCGAACATGCCGCGGAACGAACGCCAGCGGTCCCAGCCGCCGGGGAAGTGAGCAACGTAATCGAACGGCCAGATCTTCATCCCGGTCAAGCCTTCCGAGAGAAGTTCCAGGGCGAGTTCATCGGCCTGCTCCATGAACCCCGCCAAATCCTCGTACTTCCCGGGCGTTGAGCCATCGGTGCCGTAGCCCGTGCCGCCCTTGGTCGAGCGGCCATAGTGTGGTCCGCCGCAGGTGTTGTACGTGCGAATCCTATCGCGTGCCGCGCCACCGAGTACCTGCCAGATGGGCATTCCCGCCGCTTGCCCCAGGATGTCCCACAAGCAGACATCAATTGCCGAGAGCCCACGAAGTTCGGCACCCTTGCCGACGGTGTGAGCGATGACCTCGTACAATCGCCGCCAGTGCAGTTCGATGGCCAGCGGATCGTGCCCAAGGAGCATGGGGGCTGCGAACTGATGGATGTAACCGGCCACGGCGTCGGGCATGTAGCAAGTGTCGGCATAGCCGGTCAGCCCGGCGTCCGTGTGAACGCCCACGAACAGGATCGATGGGTAGTCGGGGAGGTAAATCGTCTCGATACGGGTGATCTTCATGCGCGGTGTCGGTCAACACGTTATGGGAGCGTTTGGATTGGTTTTCCCCGTTATGTCGCGCAGGGAGAGAATTGGCAATTCAAAAAGTTAATGGCTTGTGATTACAACTTCATGTGAAGAGTTGACGAGGGGCAAGGACGAGCCTTATTATCCCGTCAAGTGTCAGAGAATAAGTGTTTCAGCACACGCTGGTAAGTTTCCTCAAGCAAGAGAGACCCCATGCGACTTCAGGCGTTCACAATCGTTCTCCTGTTGATCGCTCCCGCCAAATATGCTTTGGCCGAGGAGCCGAGCCAATCACTTGAAAAACTGCGGGCCGAGGTCATCGCGATGTGCTCAGCAAGTTCGACCCCGACCCCAAGAACAAGGAAGTGGCCGAGAAACAACTGCGGGCTGATCTCTCCAAGGTCATCGACAAATACTCAAAGGAACTCAGGCCCGGCGAGGGGTCTAAAAAGTACGTCTCAGCGGACAAAAGCTTCGTACTGGTGATCGCCGCGAGCGGTCGAAACGGTGGCGGTGACTCAGCAATCGGGGATGGTGCAGATGCGAAACTCGTCGTGGCGGTGGGTGGGAATGGCAGCCCGACCCAGGCAGAGCAAACGGCAAGGGGTGGAGGTTCGGCAATTGCGAAAGCGCCCTCTGGAGTGGCGGTAGCGATCGGAGGGAATGGTGGCGCGGGAGGTGGCGGAAAAGGAGGAGGAGGCGGCGGTGCCAGTGTTGCGATTGGGAGCATCGGTGGGATTACATTGGGCGGAAATGGCGGCAGCGCTGGTCCAGGCCAAGAGGGTGGTACAGGTGCATGCAAGGTTGGGAATGCCGATGCCGTCATTAAAGCGGTGAAGGAGCTTCAGAAGAAATAGCGACCCTTCAATTCGGCACCGTGACAAGCGGGACTCTTGCGGAAGAACCATCACCCCCGCCCAACCAGTGGCATCTTTGTGGCCATGACGGTCATGAACAGCACGTTGGCATTCAGCGGCAGGCTGGCCATATACACAATCGCCCGCGCCACGTTCTCCACATCCATCGTCGGTTCGGTAGCGACTGTCCCGTTGGCTTGCGCCACGCCATTCTTCATCTTCGCTGTCATATCGGTGTCGGCGTTGCCGATGTCGATCTGACCGCAAGCGATATCGTACTTTCGACCATCGAGGGCCGTGGATTTGGTAAGGCCGGTAATAGCGTGCTTCGTGGCCGTGTAGGGTGCGGAGTTGGGACGCGGGGCATACGCCGAGATGGACCCATTATTAATGATCCGGCCGCCCCGCGGCGATTGCTCCTTCATGATGCGAAACGCTTCCTGAGTGCAGAGGAATGGGCCGGTGAGGTTCACATCGACCACTCGCCGCCATTGTTCGAAGGTCAGGTCTTCCAGTGGGATTGGTGGCGCACCCGTGCCCGCATTGTTGAACAGCAGATCGACGCGACCGAAATGTGCCTTGGTTTGCTCGAAGAGAGCCTGCACGGATGCGGGATCGGTCACATCGGCAGGAATGGGTAGCGTCCGGGCCACATCACCTGCCAAGGCAAGCGTTTCTTCAAGTGTCTTGCGCTGACGACCGGCGAGAACAACCGAATAGCCCTCTCGCACAAGAGCAAGGGCGGTTGCCCGGCCAATCCCTGACCCTGCGCCGGTAACGATGGCTACTTTTCTGGCTGATTCCATTGTGTCCTTCATTTCTTCGTCTTCAAATGGCTGTCGAAAAAGGCAATCAGAGCCGTTTCGGCGGTCTCGGCATCCTTGCCTTTGAACCCATGCCCGGCTCCTTCGAGAGTGAGTAGCTCCGCCTCCACGTTCGCGGCCTTGAGTTTATCGACCATCCACACGGCTTGCTCGTGAGCAACGTATTTGTCGTCAGTTCCATGAATACACAAGGTTGGCGCAGCGTTTGGCGTCACCCAGTAAAGCGGGCTGGCCCGGATGTGGAGCGGGCGAGCCTTCTCCAGATTGCCGCCGAGAAACAGCGGCAGCACTTCAGCCGCATCCACGCTCTTACCGTAGGATTTGGTGAAATCGCTGGGACCATAGACGTTCACAACACAGGCAACCTTGCTCGATTGACCGGGGTTGCCACCATCGCCCTCGAACTCCTTCACATCGCCCGTCACCGCGAGGAACTGCGCAAGGTGTCCACCGGCCGAACCGCCCGTCACTCCAATGCGTTCCGGGTCAACCTTGTACTTCGCTGCATTCGCCCGCAACCATCGAACGGCAGCCTTGGTATCGTGAATGGCTGCGGGGAATGGGTACTTTGGTGCCAGCCGGTAAGTGATGGTAACGGCGACATAGCCTTGCTCGGCCAATCGTAAGCACAGTCCATCGTAGCCCTCTCGCGTTCCAGCGCGGAAACCGCCCCCGTGGATGCACAGGATTGCTGGGAACGGTCCATTGCCAATTCTGGGGCGAGCCAGATCGAGTTTCAGGTGTTGATTGTCGGGATTGGTGTACTCGATGCCGGGCTCGAATGTGACGCTTTCAGGTACTTCAGGAGTCTTCTGAGCCAGTGCCCCATGCGGTGAGGCGGTGAAGAGTCCCAAGAACAGCGATGAGGCAGTGAAGAGACGAGTCATGAGGGGAGTTCCAGCGGATTTAGGGCGGAGGGTTTGGGGTGATTGTATGCGAGCGCGGGAGTGGACTTTGAAATTCAATCGCAGATTGTGAAGCTTTCGAGTTGGGGAGCCTTTAACTCAACACCATCGTTGATCGATTCGCCGGAGTTCTAGATGGCTTGAGGCTATTTTTCGACTTAAAGTGCTGATGACTTCTTGACTTATGCCTTGAGATGAGCTTGACCCGCCGTGAAGCGGTCGATATTTCCGGTGCGCCATAGTTTCATTGAATTGCGCGGGTCAACGCGATGACTGTCAGAACACCCAGGTGGAGGCGGGGTTTCAACCTCACTCTCCTGCTCTCGCTGATTCCCCTCGCCTTGGCGGTCGCGACTGGCTGTTCCAACAAGCCACTCAATAGTCCACCCGAGCATATTGTTGCAAAACCATGGGCGAATGTTGGTGAAGTAGCACCCAGCCGCGATGGCGATACCATTGCCGTTGCGGGCCTGTCTGAAGTGTTGGCTGGCAAGCCCCCGACCCCAACGCCCGGTCGGCCGCTGAACGTGTTGGTGATGTCCGGAGGTGGGAAATACGGAGCGTACACGGCCGGTGTACTCGCGGGATGGACGAAAAGCGGCACACGGCCAACCTTCGATATTGCGACTGGAATCAGTAGCGGGGCGGTCACTGCAGCCCTGGCCTTTCTGGGACCAAAACACGACCACCAGTTGGAAGTCTCCTTCACAACTCTCCGACGATCCGATCTGTTCACCTGGCAACCGATTCGAGGTCTCATCAGCGGAACCGGCTTGATGACCTCCGCTCCGCTCGAAAAAACACTCGAAGGTGACGTGGATGACGAGTTCATGAGCGAACTCCGCGATGCTCATATGGCGGGCCGGCGGTTGTATATCGGAACGGGCAACCTGCTGACCAATCGGTTCGCGGTGTGGGATCTCGGAGCGATTGCTTGCTCGGGACGACCAGATGCAACGGTGCTGGTCCGCAAAATCCTGCTTGCATCATGTTCGGTTCCCGGCGTTGTCAAACCGGTTGAGATTTGCGTCGAGGTGAACGGTGTGCGCTACACCGAACTGCATGGAGACGCAGGGAATTTCGCCCAGGCTTTCGTTCGCTCTCCAGCTGGAATCCCCGCCGAATCGAACTTCTGGATCCTCTCGGCCGGGAAAGTGTATCGGGATCAACACCAGAAAATGCCAAAAATATTTGGGTTGCTTGGTGCAGGGATTTCCAACTCTCTGTACACCTTGTTCCGGGCCGATTTGATGAAGCTCTACGCCCTCTGCGCTGTCACCAAATCGCACTTCAACTTGATGGTCATGCCACAGGATTTCCACGGCGAAACGAGTAGTGCAGCGTTCGATCCGGCGGAACTCACCAGAATGTTCTGGCTCGGTTACCAGATGGCGGCGGGTGCCGGCGAATGGCTAACCACCCCGCCCGACACGCTCCCAGGCGAAGCCTCTCCTCCCCGCACTGGGCTTGAATTCCTCACACCGCGGTAATGGCTTCCACGCATTGCCCGGGAAATAGTTCACTTCTCCTTTCGCGGTGCTACAACACTCCGAACGAGCCACTGCATCATTCCATGGAGTGTTCTTGATGTCCGCGACTGCTGACCCCTGGTTCCAGACCCTTTTCGCTGACCGCATTGGTGGGGCCAACTACGGCAAAGGCACCGAAATCTACAAGTTCGAGAAGATCAAGCGGGCCAAGCGGAAAGCTCTTGCCGAGCATCCCGAACGCAAACTTCTCGACTTCGGTATCGGCGAGAATGACGACATGGCCCCTGTCTCCGTTCGCGAGGCACTTGGCCGCGAGGCGAACAAGGTCGATAATCGCGGTTACGCCGACAATGGCATTCAGAATTACAAGGACGCCGCGGCCGAGTTCATGCTCCGCCAGTTTGGGGTGAAGCTCGACCCGGTGACCGAAGTTTGTCACTGCATCGGTTCCAAACCCGCTTACGCCATGCTCCCGGCGTGCTTCATCAATCCGGGCGATGTGACCCTGATGACAGTTCCCGGTTATCCGGTTGCCGGCACCTGGACCCGCTATCTCGGCGGCGAAGTGCATCGCCTGGCACTCAAGGAAGAGAACGGCTTTTACCCGGATCTCGATGGCATTCCATCCGAGATCAAAAAGCGGGCGAAGTTACTCGTTATCAACTATCCGAACTCACCAACGGGAGCAGTTGCCACAACGGATTTCTACAAGCGGGTGATCGAGTTTGCCCGCACACACCAGGTTGTAATCGTGCAAGATGCCGCGCATATCCTGCTGAGTTACAAGGGCGAACCGCTCAGCTTCCTTCAGGTGGATGGGGCGAAGGAGGTGGGAGTCGAAGTTCACTCGATGTCCAAGGGCTTCAACATGATTGGCTGGCGGCTGGGATTTGTGTGTGGGCACCCAAAAATTGTGCAGGCTTATGCCGATGTAAAGGACAACAGCGATTCGGGACAATTCATGGCGGTCCAGCACGCTGCGGCCCAGGCTCTGCGGACACCGGAAATCCCGGTGCAGATCCGCGCCAAATACAAGCGGCGACTCGAAAAACTGGTCGCAGCGCTCAAGGAAGTAGGATTTCGGTGTGCAATGCCGGGTGGAACGTACTTCCTGTACACCAAAACTCCCGTGGCCGCGGGTGGGCGTTCATTTGGGAACGCCGAAGAGGCCAGTCAGTACTTGATCCACGATCAAAGCGTCTGTTGCGTGCCGTGGGACGATGCTGGGGCGTTTCTACGGTTTTCGGTGACTTACATCGCCAAGGATGAGGCCGAGGAAGATCAACTCATGACCGAAACCATCGCCCGACTCAAGGGAATGAATCTGCGGTTCGCATGAGGTGACAGCACTGCTTGTGCCCCACTCAGAAATCGGGTATCAAGAAGACAAAACAAAGGGGTGTGCGATGGCGAAGCAACCTACGAAATACATAGTGACTGATGGTGAATTGACGCTGACGTTGGAGGTCACCGAGGAAGGCGGTTATCTCGTGACATCTCCGTTCGATCCAAACATATTAACCCAGGCCGAAACAATGGAGGAGGCGTTCGAGATGGCCCGCGATGTGGTCGAACTGTACAAGGAAACACGGATGCTGGAGAAAAGAAAGACAACTCAACATTCATCAAATAAGAAGGTTTCTGAAAGGATACGAAAGAGTTGAAGGCAATTTTGAAATGGCACCAGGGATTGCCACACGCAGGTCTGTAGCACGGAAATCCGTAACGCAAAAACCCGCAGCGCGAATTCGGAGTTCATTTGTGAACCGCCGCGAGTTCGAGAAGCACCTACGCACGAACGGGTGTAACCTGCACCACCACGGAGCGAAACACGACATGTGGCTCAACTCGGCGAACGGCCAGAAAGCGGCAGTGCCACGACACAAGAGCATCAAGAAACCACTCGTTCGTGGCGTATGCAAGAAGCTCGATATCTCACTTCCAGACGGATTTTGATCCCTTGATTGCCCTTGCCCGAACTACACTCTGAAGAAATAGCTGATCTTCTTGTTTCCCTCTCCCGATTGGGTTACAGTTGAGCCAACCTACCATCCTTCCAGCCTTCCCACGGGGGTTCTCCCCATGCTCACGTTACTCGGCAGCCCACGCCAATGCTGTGATGGCCTCACCCGTCGGGAAACACTCACGGCCGGGGCACTCACCTTGCTTGGCAGTGGGTTCAACCTGCCAAACCTCCTCGCGGCGGAGTCTCGCAAGCCTGCGAGCCAACGACCTGGGAAAGCCAAGAGCGTGATCTTGCTCTACCTGCTCGGTGGTGCTGCCACGCAGGATATGTGGGACATGAAGCCAGACGCACCGCCCGAAATTCGCGGTGAATTTAAGCCGATCGACACCTCCGCCCGCGGCGTGCGCATTTGCGAACACATGCCGCTCACGTCCAGATGGATGCACAAAGCCGCCGTTGTCCGATCCGTGATGCACAAAGCTGGATGCCACAATTGCCTGCCAAGCTACACCGGATACGAAGTGCCAATGCCCGACCAGCACCCACGCGATAGCGACCCGCCAAGCATGGGGTCGGTCTGCGAATATCTGCGGGGTGACCGCGGCGATATGCCCGACTACGTCTACGTACCGTGCTGGCTCGGATGGGGCCAGGCGTTCCGCCGAGCCGGGCCATATGCAGGTTTCTTGGGCCAACGGTACAACGGAATTACCACCGAATGCAAACCTTTTGCTGACCTGGGCGCAACACCATCTCCCGGCAAGCCGAGTATCGTTCGCGGAATGCCCCTTCTTCCAAACACGGCGTTCGATGCCGATTTAACCATTGATCGGCTCAACCATCGCCGCTCTTTGCTCGAACAACTCGATGACAAAGTGCGAGCCGCGGAATCGCGGGGAACGCCAAACCCTTACGATCAGATCCAACAGCGCGCGTTCGATCTCCTCACATCTTCCCGACTGCGTTCTACCTTCGATCTCTCACGCGAAGATCCGAAACGACTCGACCGGTTCGGCCGAACTCTTTTCGGACATAGTAGCCTGATTGCTCGCAAACTCATCGAGGAAGGCGTGCGCTTCGTGAATGTGACGTGGGATCTGTTCTGGGATCGCATTCCGATCGACTACGATGCCTGGGACACACACACCAAGAACTTCGAGATCCTCAAGACCAACAAGCTACCCAACTTCGACCAGACGTTCACAGCTCTGCTCGAAGACCTGGAGCAAGATGGCTTATTGGATGAAACCCTGTTGGTCGTAATGAGCGAGATGGGCCGAACGCCGAAGGTCAACGCGAGCGCTGGCCGCGACCACTGGACCTATTGCTACTCGGTCGTTTTCGCTGGGGCTGGGGTGAAGGGTGGGACGCTCCATGGGGCTTCTGATGCCCAGGCAGCCTACGTGAAGGATCGGCCAGTCAGCACCGCCGATATCTGCGCAACGATCTATCGGTGTCTGGGAATTGATCCGGACACCACCGTTCCGGACAAGACAGGCCGACCCGTCTCGATCAACCAAGGCGGTCGGCCTATCGATGACATTTTGGCTTAATTCTCCAGCGTGGAATCCGGAACGCCAAAGTGCGAACGTCGGACCTCACTTCTTACCGCCAACTCCTCCCTGGGATTTGCCGCCAAATCCTCCCCCGAGCGATGCCAATGCCATCCCACCTTCCGGGTTAGCCGTCACTGCCGCGAGGAGTTTCTTGGACGCTTCCAGGGTTTCTTTCTGGTATTTCTCTGCCAGTTTCTTCTTTTCATCGTCGCTGAGCTTCAGAGCCTCCATCTTCTCGACCGTAGCCTTCCACTTCTCGACGAGTGACTTGATCTTGTCGGGCGACTCCTTCTTTTCGATCGCCGCAGCAAGGTCATTCATCTGGGAAATCGACTGCTTCGACAGGCTGTCCGGATCGTTGCTGCTACAGCCGGGGGCCGAGACAAGCAACATGGCGACGAATCCGAGGACAATAAAACGCTTCATCTTTCACTCCTGGTGTGAAGTTCGGGCAGTGAGGGATTATTAGGGGGTTAAAAACACCATAGAATACAGAATTGTCGCTGCAAGAAACGCTCGGAATGGCATCGCCGCTTTTCTCTTCTCCAGTCCGGCAGTTAGCAGACCCCAACATCCTTCAAATTTCGCTCGCAGCGAGCCCCGGAATCGGTTAATCTAGTCTTCACTGCTTGCAAACTGCTGGCATCCCACCATAAATCGGGGCTCGCACCCCGTTCCGTCCGCTCGCTGAACCCACCGCGAGGATCGATCTCATGCCTCTGCTTTCCCGCCTGATTTGCATTGCCCCACCCACCTGTACCCGGGGCATCTTGACAGCGTTGTTCGTGGCCGCGGTTGCTGGTTCGGCTATCGCTGCTCCTCCTCTCGATCCAAATGAGCGGGCGGCCGTCGCCGGTCAACCCACCGCAATCGACATCGCCCCCGGAGCGGTTGCACTGTCTGGCATCCGCGATGCCCGGCAAATCGTCATCACAGGGAAGTATGCCGATGGGTCAGTTCGCGATCTGTCTGCCGTGGCAGATGCCCGAGTCGAACCTGCCGGGGTGGTTGAGGTTCAGGAAGGGCTGTACCTGCGGCCAAAGAAAAATGGCAGCGCAACGCTGATTGTTGCCGCCGGCGGTAAAGAAGCTCGTGTTCCGGTTACGGTTGGAGGAATGGATAAGCCCTCCCCGGTCAGCTTCCGGCGGGATGTGATCGCCACCCTCAACGTGGGCGGCTGCAACGCGGGAGCGTGCCACGGAACGCCAAGCGGGAAGAACGGCTTCAAGTTGTCCCTCCGTGGGTTCGATCCGGCCGCAGACTACCTGCAACTCACGCGAGATCAATTCGGTCGGCGAACCGGGAAGCACGATCCCGAACAAAGCCTGACGCTCCTTAAAAGCGTGGGCCGGGTACCGCACGAGGGCGGACAACGGTTCGGAGCACAAAGCGTTCCCGCGGAGATGATGAGTGCGTGGCTGACCGAAGGACTCCAGGACGATCCCGCCACTCTCGCGCCGATCAAGAAGGTCGAGGTGTTGCCGGGGGCACGGATTCTCCACACTCCGAGCAAGTGGCAGCAACTCTCAGTTGTTGCCACCTTCGGGGATGACACGACTCGCGATGTCACCCGGTTGTCGAACTTCAGTAGCTCCGACCCCACCATCGCAGATGTAACCCCGAGTGGATTGGTCGAGTTCAAGCGATCCGGGGAAGTTGCCATCCTGAGCCGGTATCTCCAGGAGTTGGTCGCGGTTCGGCTCACGTACCTGGAACCACGCGAAGGATTCACCTGGCCCAACCCGCCCGAGGTGAATTTTGTCGACAAGTATACATTCGCCAAACTGAAGCAGATGACCATTGCCCCATCGGATCTCTGCGCTGATCACGAGTTCGTCCGTCGGGCATACCTCGACTGCATCGGCCGGATGCCCACCACCACAGAGGCCAAGGCATTCCTGACCGACAAGGACGCGAAGAAGCGCGACAAGCTGATCGATGCTCTCGTTGAGATGCCCGAGTTTGCCGATTTCTGGGCACTCAAGTGGGCGGATGTGCTGCGATCGAGCCGCAAGACGATCCAGGTGAAGGGAAGTTACGGCTTCCAGGCGTGGCTCCGCGGGCACTTCCAGAAAGACACACCGATGGATGAGATCGTCCGGGAATTGATTACCTCGAACGGCAATACCTACACCAACCCCCCCGCCAACTACTACCGCATTGCCAAAGATCCGCAAAGCCTTGCCGAAACCACAGCCCAGTTGTTCCTCGGCGTGCGAATGCAGTGTGCCAAGTGCCACAACCACCCATTCGAACGGTGGAGTCAGGACGATTACTATGGCATGGCTGCGTGGTTCGCCCGCGTGAAGACCAAGCCGGAACCGGTGGTCGGCACCAAGCCCCAAGGAGCGCCCGTCACTGCGGAGGTCGTCTTCCAGGCTCGCGATGGTGAAGTGACCCAGCCGCGAAGCGGTAAGACAATGAAGCCACGTTATATCGGCAAAGGCGATGCCGATGTGAAGCCGGGCGAAGACCGGCGAAACCTGCTCGCGGTGTGGCTGACTTCACCAGAAAACCCATTCTTCGCCAAGTCCGTTGCCAATCGCGTGTGGTTTCACTTGATGGGCAAGGGAATCGTGGACCCAGTGGATGATTTCCGCGACTCGAACCCATCCTGCAACGATGAACTCCTCGATGCTCTGGCCAAGGATTTCGCCAAGAACAAGTTCGACATGAAACACCTTGTGCGGACCATCATGAAGTCCCGCACGTATCAACTTTCGGCTCAGCCGAACGACTCGAATAAGGACGACAGCAAGTATTTCTCGCACGCAATCACTAAGCTTTTGACTGCCGAACAACTGCTCGATGCGATATGCGATTTCACGGCCGTTCCGGAGAAGTTTGCCGGTCTGCCAGCCGGAACGCGAGCAATCCAGCTTCCGGACGGCGAGGTGAATCACCCGTTCCTCAAGACCTTCGGCCAGCCCGCTCGGGAATTGGCTTGCGAGTGCGAGCGGGAAAGCGATGGGAATCTTGCCCAGGCATTGCAGCTCATCAATGGTCCAACGGTGAATGAGAAAGTACGGAACGCGAGCAACCGACTCGGCACCTTGATCGCCTCAAAGATGACCGAGGAGCAGATACTAACGGAACTCTTCTACGCGGCCCTTGCCCGTGCCCCGTTTGCGGATGAGAAGTCGATCGCCCTTGGACACGTTGCCAAGGGTACCGACAAACGCAAGGCGTGGGAGGATGTGCTGTGGGCCATCCTCAATACCCGCGAGTTCCTGTTCCGACATTGATCGTCTGATCTCGTGACTACCTACCAGTGCGGCCATCGGCCACGTCAATTGACGTGGCCGTTGGCCGCACTGGTTTTATCGCTGCACAGACTCCTTCAACTCCCGCACCTGGAGTTCGAGTCCCTTGATCTCTTTCAGGAGTTCGATACGGGTGCGATTCAGGAATAATTTCCCCATTTCGACCGCTGCTCCGATCAGTATGACCAATGCAGTCATGATCGGATAGAACCCAATGGGCGCATCGCCATGGGAAGCCCCGAGGACGAGAAACGCCGTGGCAAGCAACACCACGAATACCCAAATTGCGCTTGTGTACAATGCCTGCCATCGCAGGCTCTTCTCTTGTTGTGCAAACATCGCTTCGACCTCCTCACGGTAACGCGCCAGCTTTTCCTGATTCGGTTCTAGCCGCGCCAGCAACTGGCCTCGTATGGGGTTTGGGTTTGGTTCCATGTCATGTCCCTCCGAGTGCTGAACGGAGAACTTTCTTGGCGTGATATAGACGCGATTTGACCGTTCCCTCCGGACAGTTGACGATTACAGCCACCTCGGAGACCGACAGTTCTTCCAGGAAGTGCAACACAAGCACTTCCCGGTACTTCAGGTCGAGAGCATCGAGTGCCCGGTGAACGGCGTCCGCTTCCTCCACACCAAATATCGGCTCATCAGTCCAAACGGTCGGGTCCGCGGCATGCTCCTGCTCCCTGCGGGTGTCGGCCCGGTCCTTCCGCACACGGTCGATTGCCAGCCCGCGGGCAAGCTGGTATAGCCACGGCCGAAGTTGTTGCGGTTTCGCCAGTCGTCCGATTGTGCGGAATGTCTTCAACCAAACTTCCTGAAGCACATCCAGGGCTGCGTCCTGATCCCCGATGAGCTTGGCGACGAAGTACATCAGTGGGCGTTCCATCTCACGCACCAGATCCGCGAAGGCACTTGGGTCGCCATGCTGACACCGCAAGGCAAGCCATTCATCCCGGATCTGTTGCGTACTCGCGGCCATTTCGCACAATAAGTCGGAGCCGACCCGGAACCGGTTCAACCCTGTCCGCGGATTGTTCCAGCCTGACCGGAGATCTCGATGCGATACCTCTCCCCTATCGTCGTGTTCGCTGCCTCACTCGTCCCGACACTCCCCGCCGCACAGCCACCGAAGGCCGACAAGCCCGATGTCTTCGCCATCAACAAGGCGCTGGGCCGGGGTATGAACCTCGGCAACGCTCTGGAAGCCCCCAAGGAGGGCGACTGGGGACTGAAGCTCGAAGCCGGGTACTTCAAGATCATCAAGGACGCTGGCTTTCAGACTGTTCGTGTGCCGGTGAAGTGGTCCGTTCACGCCGCCAAGGATGCTCCTTACATCGTTGATGACGACTTCTTCAAACGCATCGATTGGGTGCTGGATCAGGCCGAAGCGAACAAGCTGAACATCATCCTCAACTGCCACCATTACGACGAGATGGACAAGGAGCCGGATAAACATCTACCCCGACTCATTGGGCTCTGGGAGCAAATCGCCAAACGGTATAAGGACCGACCGGCCTCGGTTGTGTTTGAACTCCTCAACGAACCACACGACAAGCTAATTGATGACAAATGGAACGCCGCGATCCCACCTCTCCTCAAGGCTGTGCGGGCCACGAACCCAACTCGCCCAGTTATCGTTGGGCCACCCTTCTGGAATGGCATCTGGGCTCTTCTCAAACTCAAACTCCCGGACGATCCGAATCTGATTCTCACCGTCCACTTCTACGACCCATTCGAGTTCACACACCAAGGCGCACCGTGGGCATCCGAAAAAGTCCGGAAACTCAGTGGAATCAAATGGGAAGGCACCGATACCGAGTTGAAGCCAATTCGCGCAAGCTTCGATCAGGCCGCGGAGTGGGCCAAAAAGAACAACCGACCTGTCTTCCTGGGTGAATTTGGAGCGTTTGAGAAGGCCGATATGACAAGCAGGGCAAAGTGGACCGGTGCCATCATCCGAGAAGCAGAAGCTCGCGGTTTCAGTTGGGCTTACTGGGAATTCGCGTCCGGATTTGGAGCTTATAACCGGGATGCGAAAGCCTGGCACGATCCACTTTTGAAAGCCCTGATACCACTGTCCAAATAGCGTTCATACGCCCCGGGCTGTTATAAAGCAGCATAATTCATCAAACCTTCACACGCCAAGCACTGTTCACTCATTCTGCTGTCGTATTAATTACAATAACCCCTGGATGTGGTGACCCTCCGCGCGTTCTCCTCTCTTTATCTCTCGACAGGCCTCGTTGCTGTTGGTTGCCTGGCTTGTCGGGAAATCGATTGGATGAGATCGGCTCGTCGTCAGACTCCCGGACGCGATATACTCGTTAGGGAGAGTTCAGGATTCTGTTCTCCCGATCTCTCAGCAATTGATCGCCAATGGCAATTTGTCAACCGTTCGATGAATATGGTCACTCGAACCGAGTGGAACTTCTGGGGGACTATCCCCGTCGCCAATTAAACAGCGACCGGGAATCAGCACCGAAAATGTTTTGGCGTCTCTTTCTCACCTATCTCATGCTCGTGGTAACCGCCGTTGGGTTGGTCGGTGCGGTCATCTACCAGCGGGCCGAACACATCTTGTACGACCTCGCCCGGGATGTCGCGGTGACGGTAGCTCTGGTCGTTGTTGTCGCGATCGGTGCGGCGTATGCCCTGGCCCGACGATTCGCCCGGCCACTGGATGAACTGACCGATGGGGCTCGTCGGCTGGCTGATGGGGACTTCGGGCACAAAATTCGGGTTTCTGGCGGGCGGGAACATTCGACTCTCGCCGAAACATTCAACGCGATGAGCGGGCGACTCGCGGCGATGTTCGATTTGCTCGAACACGACCGGGAGCAACTCCGTGCCATCCTCTCTGGAATGGTCGAAGGAGTCATTGCAATCGACGACAACCAGCGAATGCTATTCGCTAATGACCGCGCAGGAGCATTGCTTGGGTTCGAATCATCGGCCGTGGTCGGGAGCCGACTGAGCGAACTCACCTGCCAGCAGGGATTTCGGGAGATTGTCGAGAAAGGGCTTGCCGGAACCGAACCGCACC
>Ga0206850_10196_pt1 | contig 18195 bp, 20 predicted proteins | sample Alteio_BWOrgCont_16_FD_152885 | JGI IMG/M metagenome (GOLD analysis project Ga0206850, IMG submission 152885) | Enriched cells from forest soil in Barre Woods Harvard Forest LTER site, Petersham, Massachusetts, United States -... | ecosystem: Environmental > Terrestrial > Soil > Temperate forest >...
GCGTTTATGTTATATAGGGAGGATATGAGGTAGACATGGAACTTGTCCCAGTACTGTTCAATAAGATCATGCAGTCGAGAGCCTAATGGGGCTTTTAAATTATAGCATTTAATATCCACATTAATTTATAATACTGCACTATAATATAATTTATAGGTTTATTATGAGTGGTGGTGTTTCTCCTTTTTCTCCGTCCGGTGTATTTGCCTGTTGTTCAAATCAACTCATCGGAGTTGATCTAAAAACTTTGATCGGGCAAGGGGTACAAATTCATACTAATGGACCCGGTACTCCAGGAGTAAATCGTAGAGGAAGTTCAGAACAAGACCAAAGAAATGTCGCTCGGCGGATTCCAGATATTAAAGAAAAAGTAGGACCTCATGCTCACACAGATGCATCATGGGCTGAATATGTAGATAGGATTAACGCGCTTACTTCTCATGTTATATTTCGACGGGATGAATTCGATAGGAATGGAAAGTTTATCCATCATGTTCTATTTCCACGGAATGATTTAGAAGGAATTCAGTTCCTTCACGAGAAAAATAAAAAATTAATGGAACGAACCTGTGGAAAACAGCTTACTGCTTTCGTTGCAGGAGCCGGGCCCATCGGACTTGCTGCTTGTGTCGCGTTCTATAAACGGGGATTTAAAGTGGCTTGTTTTGAGAAGTACACAGAGGAGAAATTTGCGACAAGGGAACACCCGTTCGGGTTAGAAAAACGGAGTTATTTAGCTTTAAATGGGTGGGGCATTTCTAGCGAAAAGATTCTCTCTTCTATCGGCCGTCCAATTACCCAAAAAGATATAGATCGTCATATCGACCGCACTCCAACCCAAGAATTTCTTGACGGGCTGCGATCTGACTTTCTTTTTTCGGGAAATCTTATGCGTGAAGCTAAAGAACAAAGAATCGGAACCCAAGCAGTAGATTATCAGCCTAATAGTACTAGCCTACGCACTTGTGACCTGCAAATGATGTTTCACCGCTTCATTGGAAAGCTCAAACAGTGGGATAAGCAAGATTTATCCCTCACATTTAATACCGATTGCTCAGAGGGATGGGCAGTAGATGGAAGAGGTCAAAAAACTTTTCATGGCCATTCTTATGATCTCATTTACAATGCCACCGGCGGCAAAATTAACGAAGCCCTTGGATTTACTACGCATAGGATCGGAAGATGGTATGGCATGGGAGCTTTCTATAAAGCACCCCCATCAAAGTTAGATCCCTCAAAGATATCCCCTCTTTTATCCAGAGCAATTCGAGTATTCGCTTCTGTCAAGGAAGATCAGCCCATCTACTGTAACATCGAACTAAGTGAAGAGGAATTTAACGACCCCAAGAAAAAAAGAGAAATAGCTGACATGGTTGCTCATGATGTGGGCCTCGGCGATTTCATCCGCTCATTTGACGTTCCCATTGATTTAGATAATGTAGAGGAAGCTGCCAAGTTAGCAAATGGTCAGTTCATTATTTGCGGTGGAGATTCTCTATTAAAACCACACTTCATGACAGCCTCAGGTGCAAACTTTGGAGTACTGGGCCTTATTGAGCTAGATCGATTAATCGATCAATTGATCGATAAAAGAATAGCGGCGCAGCAATTGGTAACCGAATACAACCAAATGGCAAAATTACTCCAAAAACAATCCGCCCAAGTGATCATGGACCTCTTTGCCCAGCCGCTCCGTTAAACGCAAAACGCAAAGCAAAAATCGCAAAACGGAAGAGAAGAAAGGTTAAGCCTTTCTGTCAGATTAGACCTCTTGCATGACCCCCTTGCCAGAGTTTTGAAAGCAAATCTTTATACTAAAAAGTACAACTAAGAGAAAGTTTTTTTGGGCAAAGGCAAGGGCAAGGGGGTTATGCAAGATGTCTATTATTGTCGTGCTATCTTAAGATGTTGAATATAAGGATATTACAGAATTATGACATTTTAATCAAAGAATTTTTTAAAATAGTGACAAAAAACAGTTTTATTGCTATAATATAATAATTAATTTTAATAGATGCGTATCAACTTAATTAATGAGGAATTATGGCAGCAGCAGCGAGTGAATCAAGTGGTTCGACTCCGTCGATTTTCCCCCTTTCCCCAAAACTTCCAACAAGACTGGCTGGTCGAGAGAACCCCATTAAACTCCCCTTAATCGAGGGTGCTGCTATTTTCCATTCTATCGGCAAAAGAATCGCGCACGGCTCTAATGGAGAGATTTACAATGTGGATGGCTCAAATCCTCCAAGGGTGTATAAAGTAATCCCTATAACCCGCTTTTTTGACGGAAATGAAATTCGAGTTTGTAAGATAGCTGCACAAATTGGAGTTGCTCCCGCTTTTTATGGTGCATGTTTATTAGTGCAGGAGGAATATAAATTCGTCGTCGTCATAGAGATGGATTATGGTGGAAACTCATTAAGCCGGTTGATACGAGATTTAGAGCCAAAACCCACAGAAATTTTATCTACGGAAGAGGCTATAGAAAAATTATATGCCTCTCAAGAAGGCTTTTACTTTGAGTTGTTTACCGCATGTAAAACTTTAGCTGAAAATAGGATTTCTTATAGGGACATCAACTACGAAAACCTACTGCCAAATATAGGCAAGAAATTTTATCTGATTGACTTTGATTTAGCTACATTTGAAAAATCAGTAAAAGATGCTGCATCAGCAACGGTAGCAAATGACGTACTTAAGCATTTTAGCAAATTTTGTGCCCTAAAAGATTTGTCAGCTAAGAGCAAAGAATTGATCGAATGGTTTCAAACACAATGCGGGTATAAAGCATGAAAAAAGCGATGAACGATGAGTAATGAGCGGAAGAAAGAAAGAGTTCTGAGTTCTCTTTTTCCCTCTTTCTTTCACTCATTACTCATCGTTCATCGCTTGCTTAGTAGTTTATGTTGAACTTGTTCTTAGCGAGGGCTAGGAGGGCGTTTACGGCCTCTTGGGCGTCGACGCCGATGGCCTCCACCGTTATCTTTGCGCCTCTTGAGGCTGCTAGCATGAGGATGCCGAGCAAAGACTTGCCGTTGACGCAACAATTTTGATAGCTCAGGGTAACTTGTGATTTAAATGTAGAGGCACATTTGACAAGTTCGGTAGAAGGACGTGTGTGTAGCCCTTTTTCGTTGATAATTACCAAGATGCTTTTTACTTTTGCCATACACAGCCTTTTAGCTCTTCGGTAGAATTTCTTGCAACTCTTTTACTAACTTTTCGAAACGATGGATTGTCGCCTCTATGGGTTTAGAACTTTTCATGTCCACTCCCGCAAGTTTTAGTAGGTCTAAAGGAAACTTGCTGCACCCTGAGGAGAGGAATTTCAAGTAATTTTCTTGAGTTAAATTTTCTGAAAGAGAAAGGGCCGCACTGATCCCTGTAGCGTATTGGTAGACATAAAAATTATAGTAGAAGTGAGGGATACGCGCCCACTCGATTTCCACCTCTTTATCTACAACGACATCGGGACCAAAGTACTCTTGATTTAACTTGTAATATTCCTCTTTTAGAAGAGCGGGGGTAAGGGGAATGTCTTGATCTGCCCACTCGTGAAGTTTAAGCTCAAATTCTGCAAACATCGTCTGCCTAAAAAATGTGGCTCGAATATCATCAATTTTCTGGTTAATGATATAGGCCCTTTTCTTTTTGTCATCGAGCTTTGAAAGGAGCTGCCAGCATAAGAGCTCTTCATTAAATGTAGAGGCTACTTCTGCAACAAAGATCGGATAGGAAGAGTATTGATAAGGCTGATTTTTATTGCTCAAATAGCTGTGCATACTGTGGCCAGCTTCATGTGCAAGCGTTTTGACATCGTTCAAGGTTTTTTGATAGTTCATCAGAATGTAGGGCATACTATCAAAACACCCACTGGAATAGGCCCCAGAACGCTTCTGAGCATTTTCATATCTATCAACCCATCTGTCTTTTAGTAGTCCTTTGCGGAGAATTTTTTGATATTCCTCTCCTAAAGGTGCTACTGACTCGATAATGAGTTTTTCCGCTTCCTCATATTCAAAAGAGAAATCAACATCTGCAACTAAAGGAACATACATATCGTAAAGATGGAGCTCTGCTACATTCAAATGCTCTTTTCTCATTTTCAAATAGCGGTGAAGGGCAGGCAGGTTGGACTTAACTGAACTGATCAGGGATGTATAGACTGCCACGTCAATCTGATGGGGAAAAAGGGCTGCTTCGAGGCAGGAATTATAGTTTCTTGCTTTTCTTTCAAAAACATGCCTTTGAATCTCCCCGTTAATCAGTTCGCAAATCGTATTTTCATAGGCGGCAAAACTATGGTGCATCGCCTTAAACGCCTCTTCTCGGATTTTCCTGTCAGGGCTGCGTAAATAAAGTTGAAACTTTCCATGAGTGAGCTCAAGGCCATTACTTAAATTTGGAAACTTGATATCCGCATTGTTAAAGGCTCCAAAGGCTTTATGAGGAGCATCGAGGGCTTTTCCGGCTAAAGCGAGAATATATTCCTTATCTGCGGATAAAGTATGGGGTCTAAGGCGGTAGAGTTTTTCAAGAAAAATTTGATATTCTTCTAATTTAATCTCCTTAGGCAGGCTCAAAATTTCAGGTTCTATCCAAGAGGTCTCTTCTCGGAATTTATGACAGAGAGCTGAGATTTTGGCATAATTCTTTTTAAAAAAATCATTTGCAACATCTTCATCGTGCCTTAGATGTGCGTATGTGTAGAGTTTAGATAAATGGCGGTCGGTTGTAAAATATTTATTTAATAATTCCTTAAGAGCGGTCTCTTCACTTAGTTTCCCTCTGTAAGTGGCAAAGTCAGGTAGCTTTACAGCTTTTTCAAAATCTTTCTGCCAATCATCCGGCGATGGGTAGATCGCCTCCACATTCCATTTATCCTCTATAGCTACAGCGTCTCTTAAAGTTACCATAAATCCTCAAAACCTCCCTTTTTACAGAAATGTTTCATTTTTAGCAAAGCAAATATCAAACTGCCAGTTATTTGAAGAAAAAATGGATTAAAATCCCGGGGTATGCTATCTTTTATGTATCCAAACTTGGAGATCATATGACACAAACAGCAAAAAAAACCTCACTAAAACCACTCGGAAGCCGCGTAGTGGTAAAACGACTTGAACAAGAAGACACATTAAAAGGGGGCATTATCCTCCCTGACAGCGCAAAGAAAAAACAAGAGACAGCTACAGTTGTCGCTATCGGAACAGAAATCACCACAAAAGAGGGCAAAGTCCTCCCTATCCCAGTCAAAGTAGGAGACTTAGTTCTCATGGACAAATATTCTGGTCAAGAAGTGACTGTTGACGACGAAGACTATGTCATCGTCAAAGCTGAAGACCTTATTGCTATTATAACTAATTAAAGGAGAACCAATGGTTGCAAAAAATATTAAATTTAAAGAGGAAGCGCGCCAAAAAATCTTGAAAGGGGTCCGCACTCTAGCTTCTGCTGTAAAAGTGACTTTAGGCCCCAAGGGGCGTAATGTCGTTATTGACAAATCCTACGGAGCTCCCCACATCACAAAAGACGGTGTGACCGTAGCTAAAGAGATCGAACTCGAAGATAAACACGAAAATATGGGCGCACAAATGGTTAAAGAGGTTGCCAATAAAACTGCCGATAGAGCAGGAGATGGAACCACAACTGCAACTGTTCTTGCTGAAGCGATCTACAACGAAGGCTTACGCAACGTGACTGCCGGCGCAAACCCCATGGAGATCAGAAAAGGGATCGATCTTGCTGTAAAGGAGATCACCAAAGAGATCCAAAAAATGAGCAAGCCTATCCAAGACCATAAAGAAATTGCTCAAGTAGCAACTATTTCTGCAAATGGAGACATTGAGATTGGAAATATCATTGCCAAAGCGATGGAAAAAGTGGGCAAAGATGGGACTATAACTGTTGAAGAAGGGAAAGGCTTTGAGACAACACTTGATGTTGTTGAAGGGATGAACTTCGATAGAGGGTATCTCTCAGCTTATTTCATCACTAATGCTGAAGCCCAAGAAGCTGTTCTAGAAGACGCTTTTGTCCTTATCTACGAGAAGAAAATCTCTTCGATGAAAGAGTTCCTCCCTATTCTTCAAGCTGTTGCAGAGACAGGAAGACCTTTCCTCATTATCGCAGAAGATATCGAAGGAGAGGCTTTAGCTACACTCGTTGTAAACCGTATTCGTGCAGGACTTAAAGTTTGTGCTGCTAAAGCTCCAGGCTTTGGAGATAGAAGGAAAGCGATCCTCGAAGATATCGCTATCCTAACAGGCGGACAATTCATCAGTGAAGAACTTGGATTTAAACTCGAAAATGTCACTCCCGATATGCTTGGGAAAGTCAAAAAAGCCATTGTTGGAAAAGAAGATACAACACTTGTTGACGGAGCTGGCAACAAAGAGGCTATTAAATCGCGTGTGGATCTCATCAAAAAACAGATCGAAGAGGCCACTTCTGACTACGATAAAGAAAAACTACGTGAGCGCCTTGCAAAGCTCACAGGCGGCATAGGAATTATCAATGTTGGAGCTTGTACAGAAATCGAGATGAAAGAGAAAAAAGACCGCGTTGATGATGCCCATCATGCGACAAAAGCGGCTGTTGAGGAAGGGATACTTCCAGGCGGCGGCGTCTCCTTTATCCGTTGCATCCCTGTTCTTGAAAAATTAGCCGCCACACTCTCTGGCGACGTCAAGCTGGGTGTTGAGATCATCGTTAAAGCGATCAGCTACCCACTGCGCCAAATTGCAGAGAACGCCGGCAAAGAAGGGTCTATCATCGTTCAGAAAGTTGCCCAAATGGGAACCCATGAAGGATGGGACGCTCAAAACGATACCTACGGCAATATGTTCACCATGGGGATCGTCGATCCTACTAAAGTGGTCCGCATGACCATTGAGCTCTCAGCATCTATCGCCTCCTTGCTCCTGACAACAGAAGCGATCATCACCGACGAGGTCGATGAAAAGGCATCTGCTGCTCCAGCTCACATGGGCGGCGGAGATTATTAGTCTATAAAAAAAAGCGCCCGAATTCTTCGGGCGCTTTTTTCGTAAACGCAAAACGCAAAACAAAAATCGCAAAACAGAAGAAATCTAAGACAAAACTCTTGGTCTTTGGTTTTGCCTTTGCCACTCTGCTTGTGCTTTTGTGTTTTCTCTATCAGCTAGATATAGACAGAGAAAAGCAATCCACATTGAAAGAGAACAACCGAAAAACTCACCTACTGCTGTTCCCTCCGAAGTATTTGACGTCGCGGTCGCGAAGGCTGTAATAATGAAAGCTAGCGCCGCTACTGCGAAAAACGTACCAACAAAGAATAGTATTTTCGCTCCTGGAGCCCCTTCGTAAAACCCTCGTCGCACAGGACTAGCTGCCGGTTGCTCTGCTACTGCTCTAGTATAACCACCGCCTATTTCTGACATAAACACTCCTTAGGTTAATTGATGTTATCAATTATACTATTTTTTATTAATTATCACAATATTTATTATATAAACAAAATATTAATTATTATTTAAATACATCTAACCTACTTAAAATTAGCGTGTTAACATATAAAACCACGAAGTGGTAATTTTGCCGCGACTGCGGCTACAGTTGCTAGCCGGGGGTGACCAACGGGAACCCCCGGAAATATGTCCACCCACACAAGAGCCGCGTACAGCGGCGACACTCTTTTCCCCTCTGTCGCCGCTGTACGCGGCTCTTGTGCAAACACCCCGTTTTCCCGGGGGTTCCCTTCGGTCACCCCCGGCTAGCAACTGTCATCGCTACGCGATTTAATTACCACTTCGTGGCCCGAAATAGACTTGTGCAATTGTCTCATGTAGTCCATTGTCCATGGCGCGCCCATTCCCTTCCGCGCTCTTTCTTTTCCCTTGTTTTATATTAAAAATATTTGTATTGGATGGAGATATAGCGAGGGAAGGTCATGCGGAATTTTTTTAGCGGTATTGTGATGCTCATCGTTGCCCTGCTTGTGATTTTGGCGATTGTGGGGTTTGTGGGATGGGCAAGACTTCCAGATGTGGTGGCAAATCACCTTTCAAAAAAAATGAAAGTCTCTGTTGAAATTGGGAACATGGGCCTTAAGTCAAACACTATTGAAGTGGACCGTTTTGAAATAGGGAATCCGAGTGGCTCTATCCTGCCAAAAGCCTTTAGCCTCGAAACAATGAGCATCAATGCCCCTTTTTCCACCTATTTTCAACAGGATGTGGTGATTGATTCCATTACGATGGATGATATTTATCTGGGACTTGAGTTTAAATCGATCTCTGGAACGGAGGGGAATTGGACAACGATCATGAGCAATTACAAGCAAGGAGCTGCTCATGACACATCTAATAAACATGTTCTCATAAAAAAACTGATCATCACAAATATTACGGTTGATCTTGTATTTGAAACAGGAACCAACCAAAAAATAAAAAGACTTCAAACCATCCCCCGCATGGAGTTTACTGACGTAACAAGCTCGGGAGGAATACCCACAGACCAGATCGTGCAAAGCGTACTAGGTCAAATGCTCAAATCTGTGTTCGTTCAGGAAAATCTGAAGAACATGCTCGATACCATTCTCGACATCCCCGACACTCCGTGGAACAATGTCATTAAGCCTCTTAAAGATCTCTTCCAATAAGAAATCGGCAAGAGTTCTATAAAGTTATCATAAAAAATAAAAAAAGAATTGCCTAAAAAAAAGCAATGATGGTAAACCTTTTACTGGTCAACCAAACCAAGGAGTATTTATGACAGTAAAAGCCATGGCAAATCAGCTGGTACATCAGCATACAACGACACCACCAGTAGCAGCAGCACCAGCACCAGCACCAGCAGTATCAGCCGTACCGGAGGCACCACCACTAATACCATCAGTACCTGTAAACAGCAAACTTGCAGATTTTGTCAACAGGACATTGACTGAGATTGGTGAAAAATATAGAAGACAGCAGCAGGCGTTCAACGGAAATAAGGATACTATCAAACAATACCTTGAGCATGCAGCTGCGACTACTGGCTGGGTTGAATATAATATTGGTGTTCAAAAATCACTTACTGAAAACAAAATGCCCAAGCTGCCTCCAGAAGAAGTACAATCAATAAAAGAGAATTTTGATACAAAGATGACCGCACTAGTTGAAAGTATCAAAATTGTTGCGGCGGCAGTCGAAAAATTACAAGCAGCTCATGTCTATGTCCAAGAGAGGATTAATTCTATCATTCCTGAACAAATTCAAGGTGATAAACCCCTTTTTGCTAGATTCAACCGTGCCAAAGCGCTAGAGGGCGATCTTTTGAAAAAAATTATGCTCACAAGAGCAAATCAAATCACCCTAGAAAAATTCAGAGATTATCATATTCAAGCCAGAGAAGATAGTTTTGGTAGATGGAGCGGCCCTACCTTGGCTGAGTCTGTCTCTTCTTATCTGCCCAGTTGGCCTTTCGGAGCATCCTCTTCTTCAAGCAAAGCCGCGCCAGATACTTCTTCAAACACAAACGCACCATCCGGTCCTACAAACAAAGACACACCACCCGGTGGACCACACGATCCTAATAAAGATAAAGGAAATGCAGCGCCCGTAGGACTTGACAGTGAAATGCTTAAACAATTAGCAGGTAAAGGATTTAAACAAGTAATAGGTGAAGATGGAAGTATCACGTTCAGACGCATACAACCTCCAACACCACCTCCACCGCCGCCCCCACCACCTTCAGCACGCGCATTGGCTGCAGCAGCTACATCATCCAACGGTGTATAAAAGTTGGCTTGAATATCCCCCGCAAAATGGAAGAGTCTTTCTTCTGTTTTGCGTTTTTTGTTTTGCGATTTGCGTTTCTTTAGGTTGCTTTAGTAGCATCTTTGTCCTTTATTAGGTCTTTAAGAAATGGGATCATCGCGAGACTAAAAAGGGTTACGATCAAAGAGATCAGTCCATAAACGATAAATGCTTCACTATATACATAGATAGAGATTTCTTTAGTTGTTCCTTCAGATACACTCGCAAAAGTCGAAAGACCTCCTCCAATTGCGAAAGCTGCTGACTGAGTGAGGAACCAAACCCCCATCATCATTCCCGTAAGGGATTTTGGAGCAAGGGTTGTGACCATTGATAGTCCGACCGGCGAAATAAGCAACTCTCCAATGGTTTGAAGAAGATAGCTAAGTACAAGCCACCAGATCGATGCTTCACCATCGACGTTGAAGTATTTAATTCCACATCCCAGAACAAAGTAAGCGAGAGCCATAAAGAAAACAGCTGTCGTGAACTTTGAAGGAATGGTGTTCCGATGTCCCAGATTACCCAGGCGACTCCAGAGCCTGCTAAAAAATGGACTTAATATGATGATGAAAAAAGGGTTGAAAAAACGGGTGAATTCTGCATCGATTGTTATCCCTAAAAACTCCTTGTGCATGTTCCTGTCAGCAAAAAGCATGAGCACAGTATATTTCTGCGTATAGATAGCCCAAAAACCCATAGAAATTAAAATGAGAATCAGACAGGCGATCATCCTCCTTCTAACAAGACCTTCTTCTTTAACTAGATAAAAAACCATCCTCATTATTGCGAGGAGAGAGCCGATAACAAGAAAAATGACCGTTTCTTTAGGAAAAACAAGGAGTAGCTGGATAATGATGATGGAGGCGATAATGCCTCCGGCCATAAATAAATAAAATTTTATTCTCTTTTTTACATCCTCTCCTATGGAGCTCGTAGGAGGAATCTCCCCTGCACCTTTCAGCCGCTGCCTTGCCGATAAAAAAGTCACCAGGCCAATAAACATACCGCCGGCTGCCAGGAAAAAAACCCATTTCCATCCATAATCAGCCGCAAGAGATCCGGTAATCAATGGAGGCAATAGGGCTCCGAGATTTATTCCCATGTAAAAAATAGTAAATCCTCCATCACGCCTCGGGTCATCTTTATGATAAAGATCCCCCACAATACTCGAAACGCATGGTTTAAAAAATCCGTTGGCAATGATCACAAGGGAAAGACCAATGTAAAAACTATGAGGAAATGGGAATCCCATTAAAAAATAGCCTAGGACAAATAAGCATCCGCCGATTAATATAGAACGTTGAAAGCCGAGAAACTTATCAGCAAGATACCCTCCAATAACTGGAGTAAAATAAATAAGAGAACTGAATGCTCCGTATTGAAGATAGGCATCGCTATCTGTCAGTAAAAGAGCTTTTGCCATATAAAGGATGAGGATTGTTTGAAGAGTATAAAAGCCAAATCTTTCCCAAAGCTCAGTGAGAAACAGAAGATAAAGCCCTTTAGGCTGTGTTTTGTGCATTCCCTCTACATAGCATTTTTTATATTTTCAACTAAATCAAAATTTGATATTGAGAAATTATGCCTGTCTTAGAGTCAAGTTTTACAGCGCCCCCCTTATGGGCCAGAGGGAGACATCTAGAAACCATTATTCCTGCGTTTTTTCGAAAGGTTGAAGGGGTTGTCTACACAAGAGAAAGACTTGTGATGGCAGATGCAGATTTTATCGATCTCGATTGGTCTGTAAGAGGCTATCAAAAGCTTGCGATTCTTAACCATGGACTAGAAGGGAGCAGCAAACAACCTTATGTTTTAGGCATGGTCAAGGAACTTAATAATGGAGGCTGGGACACCCTTTCTTGGAACTTTAGAAGTTGCAGCGGAGAATTAAACAATCATATCCGCCTTTATCACGCCGGGAGTACAGAAGACCTAGCAAATGTAGTAAGCCATGCCCTCAAAGAAAAAAAATACAAAGAAATAGCTCTTATAGGCTTTAGTTTGGGCGGGGGGATCGTCTTGAAATACCTCGGAGAATATCCTCTAGAACCTGAGATCGCTAAAGCCATAGTTTTTTCCGCCCCCTGCGATCTTTATGGATGTGCACAAACCCTCTCTGCCGGTTTTAATCGTATTTATCTCACCTACTTTTTAATGACCCTAAAATCTAAGCTCTTAAAAAAGTCAAAACTCTATCCAGAGATCTTATCGGGGACCGAATGGCCTAAAATCGACAATTTTGCAGAATTCGACGATCACTTCACAGCGCCTTTACATGGGTTTAAAGATTCGCTAGATTATTACATAGCCTGCAGCGCAAAGAAAAACATTCTAGACATCCCCATTCCCACCCTTATTATTAATGCAGCAAATGATCCGTTTATGAATGAATCCTGCTATCCCATTGAAGAATGCCTAAAAAGCAAAAATGTCTTTTTGGAAATGCCCGCTAACGGCGGCCATCTCGGCTTTATGAAAGACACCATTAATGGTAGATACTGGTCAGAAGTAAGAGCCAGCAGCTTTTTATCTAAGCAGACTTTCTCTTCTGAGCACAGGCTTTAAGGATTTTATCGATTTGCATCCCATCTGCGTAAGTATCGACTTTAACAATCTTTTTGCCATTAGAAGAAACCTCCAGCCACATAGAGTATTCCATAATATGCTTCTTCCCATCAGCGCCCACGATCGTGTCATATAGATAAGCTGCTGCCATTTTCCCTTCAACGACTAAATGGCGCAGGTTCTGATTAGCAGGCTGATTGCCGATCAATTGGAAAAACCTGGCAAAGACGGTTTTTACCGAATCGAGATTTTTATAGTTGCCCGTAAAGATGCTATCTCCATTTACTGTCCATTCGACATGCTGGTCAAAATAGGTGAAAAAGGTCTCGTTGTCGTTCTTTGTATAATAGGAGAATACTTTTTCAAAAAATGCACGATTTTTATCCGTCATAATAGCCCCCGTTCCTAAACTTAATTATCCAATTAAACGATTTATTTGTCAAACTAAATACATAGTTTAATCAAAACACCCGCAAACACAATAGCTAAAAACAAAACAAACTTTAAAGTGCTCATATTTCACCCTCTAATAGTAATTATTATTATAAAACGGATTAAAAGTGAATAATAAAATGCAACTAATCATAAAACTGGGGTATTCCGGGACCATAAATCGGGCACGCACGCGGGCACGGGCACGAAAGAAAGAAGGACCTAAGCTCTCTTGTTCCATCCCTCTTTCGTGCCCGTGCCCGTGCCCGCGTGCGTGCCCGATTCTCAGTCTTTGATTAACCTATGAAATATTATTGTTAAAATTTTTTCTTTACATAATTTAGGGAATATGTTTATAGGTAGATCATAAGGAGGAAAGTGTATGAAGATTTCGTTTTTCTTAGCAAAAGTCTTAGGACTTTATTTAGTAGTACTAGGTATTTATTGGGCAACACAGCAAGATAGGCTCCAGAAGGCGTGCAAAGAACTATTTGCATGTCCGGCGCTCATGACAATAACAGGGTTATCCTCTGTTTTATTCGGCTTGTTTATATTGATTCTACATCCTGTTTTCGAATGGGACTTTAGACTTTTAATCACGCTGCTCTTTGGTATTTTACCTATCCTAAAGGGACTCATGAGACTCTTTGTTCTATGCAAAGAACCTCATTATTGCAAAGGGCTTATCCATGGCAACAAAAGAATTGCCATAGGCATAATTGTCTTACTCATCGGCGTTTTCTTAACCTATTCAGGTTTCAGCGCTTAAGGGAGGCAAGGGCATTTTAGGGGCTTGCCTGCTCAGCTCGGGGGGCAAGGCTCTTAAATCCCTTACAGTCGTGTTAAGAGGATTTCGTTCAGATTTTTTGTTTTCTACAAAATTTCTTTCCACAGAGTTAACCATGGGGGCAACCTCTCTATGGAATTCACCTAAATGGGAACAAATTTGGTCAAGACGCGTCCGTAAAAAGGGTGGCAAATCGGATCTATTAGCCTCTGATAAATCGTCAAGTGCACTAACTACAGCCGATTCAACAGCAGAAAGAGACTGTAAACGTTTTTTTAAAGCAGCCGAGTTCCCAGAACTGCTACTACTCTGAGGGGATGAACTTGCAGAGATTTGGGGTAAAGCCACGCTGGAACAAAGACTGGGTGTTTGAGGTTTGATAACGGGGGGGGAATAGGGAATCATCTCCATATCAAGATTAAGACTTGTCCGGCCTCTTTCATCATTAGGGTTGTGTTCCCTAGTGAGGATCACACTTCTGGTCATCACGGGACCTTGGCTTCTATGTACTGCGGTCATAGGGAACTATCCTTCGTTTTTCTTTTGTTGTTTTAAAGCTTCTTGAACTGTGTAGGTGTAGGTGGAAAGGAGTTTTTTATACTCAATATAACCTTCATTAGAAGAAAGATTCTTTATAGAAAACCCCGGGTTTGCTTTGCAAATTTCCAAGACTTGCTCTATAACGGCTTGGTCTTCTTTAGGGAGTTCCTGTCCGGTTTGGTATAATGCATAATCCTTTACAACTTTGTCGGGATTGCTCAGTGCAATTAAGCCGCCATTTAAAATAGCCACGGGACTGCTAGCTATGGCAAACACCGAAATAAGGGTCAATATGGAGGCGATTTTCTTAAGCATAAACTCCTCAATTTAAGTCAGCTATTCTAACGCACCTGACAATTTTTCGCAATAATTAATAATTATTTACTATTTAAAAAAATATTTTTAAAATATAGTAAGGTATATGGCGCTATTATCCTTTGAAGACCCTATGACTGAGGAGATATTCCATGGGATACATACCCATGCCATCCGTAAAAACATTCCTCCAAATATCCTCATTATGGCTGAAAGGAAGCTGGATCTTCTCAATGGGGCCGACTCCCTTGAAACGTTAAATCTTATCCCTGCTAATGCTAATGAAGGGGTTTCCCGCGACGCCCACGGGAAACACAGCATCCCCATAGAAGGCTCATGGCGTCTTACCTTCCGTTGGGCAAAAAACGGTCCAGAAGCGATCGAACTTAAACAGTAGGAGGCAAATGCTACCAAAAAGACGGCAGCCCACCCACCCAGGAACAATCCTCCTAAAGGAATTCTTAGAGCCCCTGCAACTTTCCCCCAAACAATTTGCCCTAGAGCAAAAAATAGATGAAGCCAAGCTTCAGGCAATCATTAACGGCAAAGAGGGGGTCTCAGAGAAAATTGCGGAGCAATTAGCTGCCGCCTTCAATGTTCCAGCCCAGTTCTGGAAACACCTCCAAGAAATCCACAATAGATGGAGCGCCCAGAAGAGCGGCAACCTCAAGAAGACGGGATAGAAGAAACGCAAAACAGAAAAAAGAAAGAATATAACAGGATGTTATGATAGACAGGATAAATAAATTATTTTTTATTTTGTTATCCTGTTTATCCTAATATCCTGTTATATTTCCTCTTTCCCTCTTCTGTTTTGCGATTTTTGTTTTGCGTTTTGCGTTTCCCTAGCGTAGCTTGCAGAAGCGCTGGTTCCGGTTGAGATTGTCTATGGTGGCAAGATCCTCATCACTGAGTTCGAAGTCGAATATGTGGAGGTTTTCTTTGAGATGTTTCATCGATGAGGCTTTTGGGATGACAGGTATGTGTTTTTGAGTGATCCAGCGTAGGATTACTTGTGAGCCGGTTTTATTGTACTTCTTGCCAATGTCGCCAAAGAGAGGGTCTTTAAGGAGTTCCCCCTTCCCGAAAGGGCGGTAAGCTACGAGCTTAATTTGATGGGCAAGGCAATAGTCGAGGAGCTTTTTTTGGTAAAGATAAGGATGGAACTCAACTTGATTTGCAAAAACGGGGAGTTTTAGATCCTCGAGGTGATGTTCATTAAAATTGCTTACTCCCCATTCTTTTATTTTGCCTTTGGCTTTTAGCTCCATCATCTCTTCCCCCGTTTTCCTCATGGGAAATGCATGATCTGGCCAATGGATAAGATAAAGGTCGAGGTAGTCTATACCAAGCTCTTTGAGAGCAAGGTCGCAGGTATCAAAAGCTGACCCCTGCTCCAAAAGCATTTTGGAAGTGATATATAATTGCTCCCTTGGGAAATCTTTAATGGCTTTATGAATCGCCAGGTGGTTTTCGTAAACATGAGCGGTGTCAATATGACGATACCCAAGCTCAAGGGCATAGCGCACTGTCCGTGTGCCCTCCTCCCCTTTCAATAAATATGTCCCAAGACCAATTAACGGAATCATAAACTCCTCTCCATTGTAAGCCAGGGGGCAGCCTTTTCACCTACCGTTTCGATCCGTGTTAATGAATCGTGATGGTATTGGGGGAAAATTCTCGATGTGCTGCCCGGATGTAATGTATGCACAGCTATATGCCCTAAATCAGGTATATGGGAGATCTTTTTTCCTAAGTTACGCGCCTTGCAAACAAAGTTGTAATCTTCCCCTCCATTAATATTTTCGAAGGGGCAACTTTCCCATAGGGATTTTCGGTACACATAGGAAAAACCATAGCCCCATAAATTTGCATCCATCCAACTATTTAAATCGTTTGCATTTGTTTGTTTAAGATCTGTAGTAAGAACAGATTTTTCGTTTCCCATCACTACAAAGTGAAATAACCCAATAAAACGGGTATCCCATTCCCAAAAGGAAGCATCGATTTCGCGCCATGCAAGCCACTTTGATAGTTTTATTAAATCGGCCGGTCCAAGCTGACCCACCATGGTTGAAAGATAATTAGGTGCATAGTAGTCATCATCATCGAAATGGGCAATGATCTCTCCCGATGCCATCCCAATAAGGGCATTCCGCTTATACCCGATGGTGGCCCTACAGGATAAGTTCTGATACTTCACTCTTGGATCATCCAGGTTTGTAAAAAAGGGGGATGGGGAGGGAGAATCGTCCAGCACCAAAAGTTCTTTATTTTCATAGGTCTGGTGCAGGAATGCTTTATAAAGGTTTTCATGCCGCTCGGGCCTATTATATGTGGGACAGATGATGCTCACCTTGGGTGGCTTATCCTGGCACGAGGTCATCAGCGCGCTGATGCAAAAAACAAAAAGAGCTTTTCTCATGTTAGAAAGTATACTCGAAGGTTGCAATCCAGGATATAAAATCAAAGGAATTTCGTCCCCAAACAGAAAACCAGGGGCCCGCGAGGAATCCCAGGTTTTCAGTGAGATTATACTCCAACCCGGGGGCTAAACTTAGCTGATCGTGAAATGGCCCCCCAACCGGTGCCGTTGTTTTGCCGGAAAAAGTTGTTTTGGATGAATAAGTATACACAACATCAAGGGGGAGAACCCATCTTTGGGTGAGGCTAAACTCCAATCCCAGATAACCGGTAAAGTTTTGCCCTACCCTCACTTTTCCGTGTGTTTCTTTATCTCCTCCATAAGCATTTATCCCTTTGACGTAAGCATGTGCGGGACAGAAATAATTGAAGGATAAACGGGTATTCATAGGATGACCTGTTATCCAATAAACAACCTTACCCGTATTGAGGTTAATTCTTGTTATCCAAGCGCCCCCTCCAATTCCATCAATTCCCCCCTTGTCCGCATGCAGATGATCGTATTTTCCAATAGGAATAGTCTCTTGCACCCCAGCCTCGATGGCAACATGCTCAGGAGTTTCCCTTAACAATTGAAAGCCCAGGCCGACAGGCAAATCCGCCCATCCTGTAGCTGAATGCCCGCTTTGTCTATTGATGTAGTAGGATGGAACAATGACAAAATCTACCCAATTGCTGAGCACGCCAATCTGTACCACAACCGCAGGATTATGCTGTATAAAATGGGGGATCTTTTGTGAATGGGTATCCTGATTATATTTCCCCTTATTATCGACGAAAAAATAATAGGGCTGTATGTTCAACAAGCCCACAGGGACAATATGAGGACTTGGTGTTAAAAGGGGCCCTGCATACCAGGGTTTATAAACCCCTGCAACCTCTTCATATTCCTTTGTCGCTTCTGCTAATTGTTTCTCCACATATTCTGGCGGTGGGGGTATTTGCCTATTTTGCTCTGAGGCAAACAAAGAGCTGCCTAACGCAAGAAAAATCGAAAGCAATTTCTTATCCATACAAATCCTTTGTAAAAATTTCATAGTAAAAAATTAGACAAAAAACTTAAAGAGAAAAGAAAGAGGTACTATTATGGTAGACAATGTCGGCGGTGTTTCGCCAGAGAACAAGGCGATTTACAAAGATCAATTTGAAAGAGGGCTCAATTTATTTGAAAAAAGCTTAAATCAATATCAAAGTGCAGAAGGGCACAAAAAAGAAGTCTTCAAAGACGTGATGGATAAAGCGCTTAACATCATGAATGAAACTGCAAAAGCGGGACTTGGTAAAACTGGAGCAGACAAAGAAAAAAATCTAGAAAAGGACTACAATAACTATATCGCGAGTGAATCCCCTGAC
>Ga0206850_10198_pt1 | contig 18160 bp, 21 predicted proteins | sample Alteio_BWOrgCont_16_FD_152885 | JGI IMG/M metagenome (GOLD analysis project Ga0206850, IMG submission 152885) | Enriched cells from forest soil in Barre Woods Harvard Forest LTER site, Petersham, Massachusetts, United States -... | ecosystem: Environmental > Terrestrial > Soil > Temperate forest >...
AACTATTGAACAAATAAGTACTCTTCTGGTTAAAGTTAAAGTTATGGAAAAAGAAAAAGTTCCTTCAGGACAGAGTCCATGTTATATTATTCGGTATGCGAATGGTGGCACCACTGTAGAGCGACCAAATGCGGTTGTTATACATGATAGAGATATTAAGCCAGATCTTCCGAAGGAATTGCACCCGGCTCGGACCTATTGTCTTGAGGTTACAGCTGACGATCATTTTAATTTTTCAGCAAAAGTAGTAGAAGCCGCTCCAAGTGCCTCTGCTGACAAAGAAAAAATTTGAATTTTTTTTGCGCGCTCTTCTTCTCTTGCATTAAATTCTAAAGAACCTTAGCATTCTTTCCATATTATAGGAGCTGCTGGGGTGTCGCCAAGCGGTAAGGCAGTAGTTTTTGGTACTACCATGCGGAGGTTCGAATCCTTCCACCCCAACATGTACAAAAGAGTTGATTAATGGGACAAACTGACAATTCACTCATGCTTTTTTCCGGGTCTTCGCATCCGGAGCTTGCTAGCCAAGTGGCAGGGTGTTTGGGGATGTCCCTTGGTAAGGTGCTAATAGAGGCTTTTCCAGATGGAGAGATAGGCGTTCAAATTTTAGAGAATGTCCGAGGTCGAGACGTGTTTGTTTTGCAGACTATCGCACGCCGTCCCAATCACTATCTCATGGAATTGCTGATATTAGTCGACGCGTTGAAAAGGGCTTCTGCCAAGTCGATTGTTGCTGTGATCCCTTATTTTGGGTATGCACGGCAGGATCGGAAGGATAAAGGAAGGGTCCCTATCACGGCAAAGCTTGTGGCAAACCTGCTTGAAAAGGCGGGAGTTACAAGAGTGTTAACGATGGATCTGCACGCAGAGCAGATCCAAGGTTTTTTCGATATTCCGGTAGATAATTTGTACGCCCGGCCAGTATTGCTTGGTGCGATAAAGAAATTGGAATTAGAAAACCTTGTTGTGGTTACCCCCGACATTGGAAGCATTAAACTTGCAAGAGCCTATGCGAATGAGCTGAAGGTAGACATTGCAATTGTCGATAAGCGTCGAGTAAGTGCAAAACAGGTCGAGATGAGCGCCTTAATTGGCGATGTCGAGGGGAGAGATGTTCTTCTTGTAGATGACATGTGCTCGACTGGTGGAACGTTAAAGACCGCGGCAGGGGTATGTAAGAAAGCTGGAGCAAAAAGAGTGATTGCTGCAGTGACCCATTTTGTTGGTCAGACGTTCGAGGAAAGTGCGATTGAAAGAATGTTCGTCAGTAATACGATTCCACTCCCGGGCCAGGGAGATAGTCTTGAAAGATTGGAAGTCGTTTCTGTAGCAGATCTTTTTGGCAAAGCAATAGATTCTATTGTTGGCGCCAAGTCCATTTCCTCCCTGTTTATACTTTAGACCTTAAAGAAAAAGTTTTTGAATTTATTTTAGGGAGAAGAAACCATGAGACTTACAATAAAAAGTCGCACGAATGCAAGAAAGTGTGAAGCCAAGCAGGCAAGACGCCGAGGGGAGATCCCTGCGGTTATTTATGCTCCAGGAAAAGCAAATGAGCTGATCACTATCAACGCTGCAGAATTTGCTGCAGTCTTAAGAAACACCGTACAAGGAAAACTTGCTACGACTGTATTTGCAATAGATGGACGCAAAGCTATCGTGAAAGAGATCCAATACGATCCTACAAGCTACAGAGTGATCCACATTGATTTTCAAGAGGTAACTGTGGATAGACCCGTACAAGTTAAAGTACCTATCTATTGCATCGGCGGAGCTGAGAGCGTAGGGGTGAAAGCGGGAGGCTTTTTAAGACAGGTACTCCGTTACGTTGAAGTGGAATGCCCCTCAGATGCCATTCTTGAAGAGATTCAAGTGAATGTAAAAGATTTAGGAATAAGACAGAAAAAAAGACTTTCTGATTTACCTATTCCAAAGAATGTAAGACCCCTTGCAAAAATGGACGAAGTGGTCGTTGTTATTGCGAAGAAACAACAAGCGTAATTTATGACAACCCCTCTGCTCATTACGGGTCTTGGAAATCCGGGGAGTGAATACGATGAGACCCGGCACAATATAGGCTTTAGGGCTCTCAGAGCTTTTGCAGCGAAGCAGGGGTTTGTTTTTAGGCGCGCCTTGAATGGGATGGGAGAGTTAGCTCAAGGAAATATTGGGGAGACTAAAGTGGTTCTCCTCCTTCCTATGACCTATATGAATACGAGCGGGAATGCAACGCGGCTGTTTAGCGATTATTTTAAATTGGCCCCTGACAAGCTTCTAGTTGTCTGTGATGATATCTATCTGCCTTTTGGAAAGATGAGGTTAAGGGAGAAGGGGAGCGCCGGCGGACATAATGGGTTAAAGAGTATCGAATCTCATTTAGGGACGCTAGAATACTCTCGCTTGAGGTTGGGGATAGGAGAAGAGTTTGATGGAGATTTGGCTGAGCATGTGCTCTCTAAATTTACAGAGGAAGAACAAAAAAAGCTGCCTGAATTTTTAGAAGGCGCAGTAGAGACAATTTATCATTGGATAACGGAAGGGGCGACAAAAGCTGTTCGTTATGCAAGTACATTTAAATTAAGTTAGGAGTAACAATGGCAAAACAAGTAAGAAAACAATTATATGAAGGGATGTATATCTTGAGCGCAACGCTAAGTGACGATGCTCGTCAAAAAGCGCTCGACAAGATCACATCTGGAATCACCGATCGTGGAGGAGAGATCCATAAAATCCACGACCAGGGCCGAAAAAAGATGGCCTATGAAATCGATGGGAAAAGAGAAGGTCATTACTTTTTGATTTACTTTACCTCTCCAGCGAATGTTCTTAATGATCTTTGGAGAGATTACCATCTCAATGAAGACCTTATCCGTTTTGTGACGATGACAGCGGATCAAGTCATGGAAAAAGTTGAATTTAAACCTTTACCACAACTGGGGTAGTATGAGCATGCAAACACAAAATAGACCTTCTCCACCTTTAGAGAGCGGTCTTAGCAAAAAAAGAAGATCTTGCCCTTTCACTTCTGCCGGCGTAAGATATATTGACTACAAAGATATCAATACTTTGAATCAATTTATTACAGAAAGAGGAAAAATCATTCCACGTCGTATTACAGGCGTCTCTTTCTTTCATCAAAAATTACTTGCTAGAGCAATTAAGCAAGCAAGATACATGGCCTTGTTGCCATTTGTTTCGGAGGAATAATCATGAAAAACCAATTGTTGCTAGTGGCTGATGTTGATGATTTAGGAAGAAGCGGTGAGATTGTTTCGGTAAGACCGGGCTATGCACGCAATTTTCTCCTCCCTCAAAAAAAGGCTGTAGTTGCTGACAAGCGCACCTTGAGAATGCAGGCTAAATTGCAGGAAGAAAGGGCAAAACAGGCTGTTGTTGATAAAAAAGATGCTGAAGAACAAGCAGAGAAGATCAACGCAATGACACTCACTCATGTAGTTAAAGTGGATCAAGAAGGACACATGTATGGTTCAGTTACAGCCCATGACATTGTCCATCTTTTCGAAAAAGAGGGTATTCAGCTGGAAAAACGGAACGTTGTTCTTCCACACCCCATCAAGGCGCTTGGCACTCATGAGATCAAGTTAAAGCTCAAAGAAGGGGTTACAGCTGCCTTCTCCTTACACATCGAAGGAGAAGCCGAAAAAAAATCCTAAGTTTTTAGCCCAACGGGCTAAAACTATGTAGCCTGGGGCATCGCCCCAGGAAAGTGAAACCCTGTAACCGCAGCCTCGTAGGGCTGCGACAGGTCGTTAAACCCGTTGTTTTTGTTGCAGCCCTACAGGCTGCGGTTATTATAACCCCATTTTTCCTGGGGCGATGCCCCAGGCTGCATAGTTTTAGCCCGTTGGGCTATAAGAAACGAAATAGAATTTTCATGTCATTTGTAACCTTAAGAGATTTCGATCCAGGGCCTCTTTCTCCAAGGCTTCGTATCACTGCAAGAATCATGAGCTTTCTGGACATGGAGCCCCCAAAATATAGGCTTATACGGAGGCTTGTTGCACAAGTGCTTTTTAAAGAAGCTCCCACCGTAGATCCCCTTCACTTCACAGTCGTTTACCAATCACCTCTTCTAGACGATCCACGCCTTGCAAAAACGGTTCATTTGCCATTAAATCATGATAATAAAGAGACGCCAAAGGGATTAGATCTTGATCAGTCGGTGCGATCTGCAGCTACTTTTATAGATCACACAGTGCGACCCGGAAGTCTTTTTTTTACAGAGGGAATTAATAGCTTAGTCGAAACTGCTCCCTTAAGTTCTCGTTTGCGCACATTAGTCTTTTCGAACTATGGTATTTCCTCTTTTGCTCAGAGGCAGCTCACGCTCTATGGGTGGGATGCTCTTAACCATAATCGTGACCTAGCAGAACCAGGATTTATTTTTCCTAGAAAATATGAAAGCGATAAAATGTTTTCCATTCCCTGGTTGCTCGAAGTAGATCAGATATTTGATAGACAAATATTTGAGCAATATCCTGGATTGATTGTGGATTATCATAAGCTGCTTTACGAAAGAGTTTATTCAGGATTCCCTATACGTACAGCCGCAATGGTAAGTTCGCTCATACAGGCTTCTTCTTTAAAGCCAACGGGGATTATTTTTTGCGAAGGAGGGGCCTTCCACTCTGAGAGGGTAGTAACTTATACCGATGAAACATCCTTGTCTCGTCTTTACGCTTATCTTCGTACTGTTCCTTGCATTGTTCTCATAGCAAGTTCTCATTTAAAATGTCTGAAACCAATAACTGAACCAATATGGGACATTGTCTCCGATGACTTCATGTCCAAAGGTATCGCATTAAATAGACCAACCCATTCTCTCCGGGAGATATTAACCCGGTTAGAAATACTTGATTATGTTTCTGCTCATCAAGAGGGAATCGAGGCTCAGTATTTCGAGTGGCTATGTAACGGAAAGCTTCTAGACATGCCAGCTAGCTTATTGTCTGCGGCTTCTTCTAGAAGTAGAAATTTTTAAAGAGTGATAGTTTTTCTCAATTCAGCGTATCTACCAATTTGCTACCAAAACCTACCAATTTGGTAGTTGAGATCATAAGTTGTTTGTAATAAGCTTGTTATGAAGTATTACCGATTTTTTAAAATTGGTATTTACATAAATATACTCATTGCAATCCTTGCACGATTACATTAATCGTAAAGCGCGTGAATTAGGCGAGGTAGAGTTATTGGTTAAAAAAGACGGGAACTTTAATTATAGGCAAGAAGCTTTGTTAGCTCATGCTTTACGTCATCCCGGTACAGACTATACCATAGAGGCTCATAAAAATAGTCATCAAATTGCATATGATACTGCAAGACACGATTTGCAAGATTTACATGAAAAAGGTCTACTAAAGATGGCTAAAAAAGGAAAAGCGTATATTTTTACAGTTCCATTGAATTTAGCTAGCCTTATCCAGTCAAAAGACAAATTCGTCTAGTTTCATCTTCTTCTTCCCTTTTTTTCTGGCTTTGGTTATTCTTGCGACTTTTTAGGAGATGATTATGTCTAAATTGATTGTGATTACGGGCGCTGCGGGATTTATCGGATCATGCGTAGTGCGTTACTTGAACGATAAAGGGTTTACAAACCTTTTGCTCGTCGATGATATTGAATGCACTGACAAATGGAAAAATTTGCTTGGGAAACAGTTTGTTGATTTTATTTCTAAGTATAAGTTGTTTGAGTGGCTAGGAGCAAATCGTCCTGATGCCATTATCCATTTAGGGGCTTGCTCAGATACCCTGGAGACCAATGGGGATTATCTGATGGAGAATAACTACCGGTATTCAGTGAGGCTTGCCGAATACGCTCTGAAGAATAATACCCGCTTTATTTATGCATCATCTGCAGCTACTTATGGCGATGGATCCCTTGGGTTTAATGATGATCACGATCTTTTAGATGAACTTAGACCCTTGAATCTTTATGGCTTTTCTAAACATCTTTTCGATTTGTGGGTAAAACAGCAGGGTGTTTTAGATAGGGTGGTAGGATTAAAGTATTTTAATGTTTTTGGGCCGAATGAATACCATAAAGGGAGGATGGCCTCGATGGTATTAAAAATGGTCCCCAATGTTTTAAATGAAGGACTCATCCGTCTTTTTAAATCTTCAGAACCAGAAAAATTTCCTGATGGGGGGCAATGCCGCGATTTTATTTATGTAAAAGATGTGGCAAAAATGACATGCAGTTTTCTAGATAATGATTTTTCAGGTATTTTTAATATTGGAAGGGGAGAGCCAACAACATGGAATGGACTTGCATCATCTCTCTTCAAAGCTCTAGACAAACCTACCCGTATTGAATACGCAGAAATGCCATCAGATTTAATAAAACAATACCAAAATTACACCTGCGCTGACATGACGAAATATTTTGCGAGAGTAGAAAAATCCCCTTTCGAGTATAACATTGAAGAAGCGACTTGTGACTATGCGACGAAGTACCTTGTAAAGGATGGAAGATGGTAAAATTAATCGGCGCCTTAAGCCGATTTAATCCGGTAAAAGTTTTGTTAATCGGCGATTTTATGCTCGACACTTATACGACGGGCAAAATTCGCCGTATTTCGCCGGAGGCTCCTGTTCCTGTTTTGCATGTGCAAAAAGAGGAGAGCCTTCCTGGCGGGGCTGGCAACGTCGCATTAAATTTGATTTCTCTTGGAGCGGCTGTTTCTGTACTGGGACGTGTAGGTTCAGATTCTGCTGGAGAGCAGTTAAAAGGGGCCCTTGATGCTGAAGGGGTAGATACTGCAGGGCTATTTGTCCAAAAGGGATTTAAAACCCCCGTTAAGAAAAGGCTCATTGCAGATGCCCAGCAGTTACTGCGGGTTGATTTTGAAACGATTACCGCGCTGCCACTCCCTTTAGAGGAGACCATTTTCAAAAAGATCGGACAATTTCTAGAAGATGTAAATATCGTGACCATTTCCGATTATGGAAAAGGCTTTTTATCAAGAGCTTTGATAAAAAAAGTGATCCAACTCAGCCGCGAGAAAAACATCCCCGTGATTGTCGATCCTAAAGGGGATGATTTTTCACGCTATGAAGGAGCAACCGTTTTAAAGCCTAATCTTTCAGAAGCCTATGCCGCTGCCAAGCTCCCTCCAGATGTTTCTCTTGAGCAAGTTGCGGAGAGAATATTGCAGAATACAAATGTTGATCTCCTTCTTATCACCCGCTCAGAGGTGGGGATGACTTTGTTTAATAAAGAAGGGGGACAGATCGATTTTCCTGTCCGTTCTAAAGAAGTGAAGGATGTTACTGGGGCAGGGGATACCGTTCTTTCGATGATCAGCATGGCTTTTGCCAATGGCATTGACATTAGCTACGGCGCTCAGCTCGCAAATATTGCCGCGGGAATGGCCATTGAGCGGCTCGGATGCGCCCGAATCAATCTCTCTGAACTTGCGGAACGTCTTTTGGAATTCGATGTCGTGAATAAAGTCTTTGATGAGGAGCACCTTTTTGCTCTGCAGCAGGCTTTAAAAGATAAAAAATACACAGTCCTTGGAATCGAAAGTTTAGGCGGCATGACAACACCCCTTTTCCGCTGCCTCAAAAAACTATCCTCACGCAATAAAGAGCAAAAACTGATCATTTATATCAAGGATTCTGATCCCGACGCAGAGTTTGTCTCCCTCCTTTCCTCTCTTTCTGAAGTTGACTTTATCGTTTTAAAATGTGAGAGCTTCAAAAACCTGTGTGAAGTGATCCAGCCCCATGAAGTTTATGCCATGGAAAGTGAGCAACTTATTCCGCTGGAACATCCCAAAGAACTTCTTAGGCATTCTCCTCTCCATGCCAAGTGACCGTAGGGGGCGAATCATCTTCGACACTTGCTTCCTGAATTTTGATGTGTACTTCTTCTTGATGTGGGGCTTCGACACTAGCCCTTGCAGTTTCCCTGGGAAGGAATGTTACACGGCGTCCATCGGCGGGTGGTGTGTGGTGTAGGCTTGGTTCGAGGGATCTTAGTTCGCGACGCACGGCTTCAACTCTAGACATTGCTGATCCCCCCCGCAGCCCTAAACGGTGTCCTTCATTGTAGGGCGATTGCGAGGGTGGTTGGGTAGGTCCTTGATTTTCGAGCACAAGAGCGCTGTGGTCTGGAGTTTCCTCATGAGGCAGCCCTAAATGGCGTTCTTCACTATTAGGTGTCATATTAGCCGGAGTGAGGGTTTTTCGATATACACGCCTGGCGATGCTAGGCTCGGGTGTGTTTGGGTTGGCGCCTTCTCTAATTCTCCTTGGAGGATTGTTTCCTTGACTGTATTGGCTCTGAACTATTTGCACTAGGGATCTAACATCGCTCATAGGAGTACTTTTAGATTCTTCAGAGGAGCTATCACCTGCATTAAGAATGGCAGGAGGGCCAGATACAGGTATTTTTCTTTCTCTGTCAATAATTTGACGGACTGTTCCCATATTGGTAAGATAATCTCTAAAAGGAGCAGGGAGTTTTTGGATTTTTTTATAGAGTTTTTTTTGTTGTTCGTGATTTTCACTCCCTTTTGCAGCTTCCATAATGGCTTGCTTGCATGATGAAATACTGAGACTTTTTTCGAAGAGTTGATTGATTAATGCCGTAAGACCTGTTATGTCCCGTTCTTTTCTTGTTACAGATTCTTTTATAAGACCTAATCCGCCCGAGAAGAGTGCCAATGCACATAGGACATAAGGAGAACCTGAGTAAAGACTTTCTGCTGCGCCTGCGGCTATAGATCCATACTGCATTAAACTATAGGAATAGTGATGAACCTGTCTTTTGGCAAGTCCACAAAGTGGAGATGCCGCGTTTCGTTGGTCTAATGAGCGCTTTAAAATTTCGATCAGCTCTTGTATTTTTATTTGTGCATTTTTAAAGACGCTATCAGAATAGACGAGTTGATCCATAGACTGAATTTTTGTTGTTCTGAGATATACAATTACGTTATAAGTCTGAGCATCAATAGAAGTTACAAATTCTTTTTTTGTCTCTTCGAGTTCTTCTAAAGTAAGCTCATTGGGTCCTTTCTCCTTAAGACCATTAAGAGACCGTTGGACTGGGTCTTCCTGACTCTCTGGGAAGTTTGGCTCCGTTTCTGGTGACGTTAGAGGTGTCGATGGTAAGGGTGTGGTACTTGCTAATGCGGCTAAGCTCATTTGATCTCTCCATTTGAGAAATCTATGATAAGAAAGTTTTCTTTTATAGCAAACGTAATTTTTTAATACGTTCTTCAAGTGGAGGGTGTGTAGCAAAAAGCATGAGGAAGGGGGATCTTTTTTTATGGGAGGAGATTTTCATGGCGGCGTACGCAGGTTTTTCTGTGCGCGGGTCGACTTGAGTTTGGGCCTGGAGAGCCTCGAGTGCTGCAATCATTTTTTCTTTGCCAGCTAATTTAGCCCCGCCTGCATCTGCGCGGAATTCTTTGCCCCTAGAAAACCACGCTAAGAGGATAGAGCCGAGGATCATGAATAGAATTTCGAAGACGTACACGAGTAGAATATAGCTCATGCTAATCGAATTTGATCCTTGTTGCCTCTTGCCCATGCCAGAAACAATATAAGCAAGGATTCTGGCTAGGAACATTACAAAAGCATTGACGATTCCTTGAAGGAGGGTCATCGTTACCATATCCCCATTTGTGATGTGGGTGATTTCGTGTCCAAGAACCCCTTCAAGTTCTTTTTGCCCCATCTTTTGGAGGAGCCCGCTTGAAACAGCAACCAGGGCTCTTTTCTTAGTGGGTCCTGTGGCAAAAGCATTGACTTCGAAAGAATTAAAAATTCCTACCTGAGGCATCACTTTTAAACCAGCTTGAGTGGCCAGAGCATAAACAGTTTTTAAAAGCCTTTGCTTTTCTGCATCATGGGTGTTTGGGTCGATGATCTCCACCCCCATCAGCCATTTCGCCATGACGCGGGAAAGGGCAAGGGAGATAAACGCTCCCCCCATTCCCCAAATGAGACAAAAAATCATGAGCGATTGGTAGTCGAGCCCATGTGCATTTAAGTAAGGGCGGACATTTAAAACATTGAGCACAAAAGAAATCGTCATCACGACCAAAAAGTTGATCGCCAAAAACAATAGAATTCGTTTTGCCATAAACGCCATTAAACCATATTCTATGGAGAAATGTCAAGAGGAAGATCGGGCACGCACGCGGGCACGGGCACGGGCACCAAATCCGGAAAGAGAAGAGAGCTTCGTTCTTTTTTTCTTTCGTGCCCGTGCCCGTGCCCGCGTGCGTGCCCGATCTTCTTCCTAAAAAATAGGAGAAGCTTGTATGTCACTCAAAGAATATTATGAGAAGAATCGCACTGAAATTTTAAATGATTATTTTGACCTGCTCCGGTTTAAGAGTATCAGCACTGATAAGCAGTATAAAGCCCAAACGCGCAGTTGTGCTGATTGGCTCGTGAATTATTTAAAAAATATAGGAATGAGTGTTGAACTTTGGGAGACTTCGGGTCATCCCGTAGTTTTTGGTGAGGACTTAAAAGCAGGGCCAGATAGGCCTACCGTCCTCATTTATAATCACTACGACGTGCAGCCGGTCGATCCACTAGAGCTGTGGCATAGTGATCCTTTTGAACCCATTCTGAAAGATGGGCATGTGTATGCCAGAGGAGCTGTAGATAATAAAGGGCAATGCGCCTATACCATTGCCGCTTTAAAAGCGGTTTTGCAAAAGTTAAACATTAACGTGAAAATTTTTATCGAAGGGGAAGAGGAGTCTGGCGGCAAGGGGACGTTTGAGATTTTGGAGACAAAAAAGAAAAAACTCAAAGCAGATTATTTGCTCATTGTCGACTTCGGCCTTCCTGCTCCTGATACCCCTGCAATCACCTTGGGAACAAGGGGACTTCTTGCACTAGAACTAGTTTGCAAAAATTCTTCCATAGATTTGCACTCTGGTGTGCATGGCGGCATAGCTTTAAATCCCAACCGTGCGCTCGCTTGCGCCATTGCAAAGCTTTGGGATGATGAGGGGAGGGTTGCGGTGCCCGGTTTTTACGATGATGTATCTACTCTTAAAGAATGCAACGAGCTCTATGATCATTTTGACGTGGCTGATTACACCAAAAAATTTGGCGTGAAGGCATTTTGTCCAGAGAAGGGGTATTCACTTTTAGAATCTAATTGGACACGCCCTACTTTAGAAATTAACGGGATGAGTGGTGGTTATACAGGGGATGGATTTAAAACAGTGATCCCTTTTGAGGCCAGAGCAAAAATCTCCTGCCGTTTGGTGCCTAATCAGGATCCGGGCAAGATCGTAAAACAGATCCGTGATTTTCTAAAAACTGCCTTTCCAAAAGGGATTGAAATGGACCTGATAGAGCTTCAAGGAACAAGCGCTTATAGATCCTCTTTTGATACTCCCCTTGTAAAAACTGTTGCCAAAGCATTCGAAGAAGTGTTTAATAAAAAATGCAAGTATATGCTTTGTGGAGCTTCTGTTCCCATTGTGCCCTCTCTTGCTTTAGCAAGTGGTGCACAAACTGCACTTATTGGCTGTGGTTTGGATGATGATAATATCCACGCCCCCAATGAGCGTTTTGGGTTAGATCGCTTTGAGCAAGGCTTTTTAACTTTGGGAACAATATTACAGTGTTTGTCTACATAAAGAAGAAGCTTTTTGCATTGGATGGGCAAATAAGTTCCAGGGCGGTAGTGATCACGTTAATGGGGCCTTGGTTTTTGTTATTTGGTCTATCTTTGATGTTGCTTAAAGTAGACCCAGGCTCATTTCTTTTGTTATTTGCTGTTTGGGTAGGACTTTTTTGCACGATGCGCTTTAAAACCACAGGCTTATTTGTAGCTCTTTTGCTACTCGCCTCATCCCTTATATTAAAGCTTCCCCATTTTAGTTTTTGGGAACTAGCCGTGACCTTAACAATGGGCTTAAGCTTATTTGTCGCCCTCTTTTCTTTCCATGAAGCCAAACGTCTTTTCCGCAGCCTAGAAGAGGATCGGACCACTCAGCAGCAAAATATTATTCATTTGAATGTTCTTTTAAAAAGCGCGCAGGTGTTTGCCCTGCAGGAAAAAAAAGAGGCGCATAAAGAGATAGAGGCAATGAGAAGGCAGCTGCAGGAAAAAACTTTAGAAAACAACACACAAGAAAAAATTGAAAAATTAAAAAAAGAAGTTTTTACACTTGCAACCACTTTCAAAACCTTTAAAGAAACCCCCTCGCTTGAATTCAAAGAAAATTCATCTATGCTCCACCAAACGAGAAAAGAACTTTTTCAGTTAGTAGGCAAATTTTTAACTTTTCAAGAGGAGGGAGAACTTGGTGATCTAGAGTTAACTCTCGTCGAGCATGTCAAAGACCTTGAAGGGGAGTGCAATTCCTTTGAAGAAGAAATTTTATCAAAACTTATCTCTAAAAAACGTAAGCCGCCCGCTAAAAAAAATTCTAAAGCTGCATTTTAATGCCCGTTTTAGTATAATCTTCTGTTATGATGGCTGTAGACCCTAGTTCACAAGCACCTTTTAACCGATTAAATGGCGACCTCGGCATGGCCGTGCCGCCACCAATAGTCCCACCCCCTGCAGCTTTGCCATTCTCAGGTGTGCCCGGATTAAACGGCGCTCTTATCGCCTCTCGCATTCAAGATGTTAGAAACATTTATATTAACAAGAACAGATTTACATGTGTGACTCTTGTTATAGGAGCCGTAATATTCATAGCCGCTGCAGTGCTTGGATTTCATTCACAGGGGATCGCCCTTGGTATTGGCGGAATAGGCGGAGCGATTTTTTTGCTGGCGGTTTGCAGGAGTATGAAAAAAGAGGAGGAAGGGACTGTTGAAAAAGAAATGGGTAAAATGCCGGACTGTCTAGTTTGCTCTTTACTTGTAGGAATTCTCCTGGCGGTAATTTTCATGAATCAAATTGTAAAGATAGTTCAGATAGCTCCCACGGCTTCCCCTGCATCTTTAGCTACCTTCATTACAGCCGCCTCCGGAATCGGACTTTGGACCCTTCACATTTTCATCTCCAACGCCGTATCTATTTATGCTTACGATAAATACCAGCACTGCTTTGACCCTTAAGGGATCGTCAAACAATCCCTAACCTGGGTTTAAATAAATTTTATATGAAAAGCGTTAAAAAAAATTCTAAGGATGAATTTTAATGCTACTTTCGGTATAATCCTCCCCATTATGGCATCTATCCGAGCACCAGCAGATTTATTTGTTGAAAGAGAAACCTCTAGGCTCCAGGAAAACTACCGCCTAGCTACCGGGTTGTCTTATCTTGTAGCAACAGTTTCTACCATTGCTTTCTTAATTTTAACTATCTATTCGACGACTTATTTACCCCCTCTTGTCGCCTTTATTTTTGCGGGTGGGGCAGCACTGGTTATTTGCGGAGGATTCATTAAAACATTCAGCATTTATCTCTCCCGGCCAGATGAGATGAAACCGAAAAAACCCCTTTGGTGCAAGGTGCACATAGTTGTAGCTGCGTTTTTTGCCTCCACACTTTTTATCACCATCATTGGATCAGTCCCATTCACATCCCCAGGGATCTCCGCCGGCCTTCTCGCCTCCAGAATAGGAGTATTAGCAGGATTTGGCACCCTTAACTTGGCCTACGGAATACTCGGTCTAGCTATTCACAAACTTAAGGGGCAAAGAAATGCTCGCCGTTGATTCATTCAGAGGACCCTATAATACATTGGCTGGAGCCCATGCAGTCGTGTCTCCTCCAGCTCGACCTCAGATATCCCCAGAACGAGTAGTATTTAGAAACGCGGGCGAACTGTTGGTACAAAATATTGAGAAGGATTACACTAATATTAAAAAATTAACCCGCGCAAGTATTGTTGTATTAGCAGTAGGCTTTTTAGCCCTTTCAATTCTAGGATTTTATACAGGAAATCTTGGTGCTGCGGTTGGCGGACTAGTTGCTGTGCTTCTCCACATCTGTATGTTTACAAGATCGGGAGTTCAAAGATCTCCTGTGCGGGACCCAGCAGTAGGCGTGGGTGTTTTAGAGCACCAACGGAGGGTAAACATTGGTTTGTTCTTCCTAGGAATTATCCTGGCAGGTCTTCTCGCCTATTCAATTGTAAACCTCATCCATGCAGCACGAGTAGCATCCCCTTCAAATCTAGCCCTCCTCATCACAAGAACATCCATCTTAGGCCTTTCCTCCGTTTTCATTGTCACCGGCTGCGCCATGCGTTCCGTCGCCTACCACAAGCACGTACGCCTCCTCATTGGTGAATAAGAAATGCAAAACAACGACTAAATCAGTCCATAAAGTGAACTATTCCTACTAAACGTTGTTGTTGCAACATATGCCGCTATGTCTGCTCCTCATTGTCTAATATGATGGCTCGACACTAAAATCCTCAGGAGGATATGTTACTGCACATGCACTCTCATAGGAACTATTGCTGTTTTCTGCCCCAACCCCTGAAAGAATTGCTGCTCTCTTTACTGGATTTCTAGGATCTTCTACATAATTCAGGTTAAATTTTCCAGTCCAGTCTATTTTCCTCTCATCTTCAATCACAAAAAACGGTTGGCCTACTTGCAGATTCTGCATACCAAACATCATAGCATTAGCAAAGGGATTCGAATAAGTATAGAAAGAGAGAGCTCTATAGGCATTTCCGTCTGATAAATAGACCGTCATACGATTTAGGTCTACTGCCGTTATTTTCGGCAACTGATCTTTCCATGTAGCGACATGACCAGCCATAAATTTTTGTTGAGTCTTTTCATTAGTAATAAAATAGTGGAAATTTGTGCAACAGCTTGGATACCAAGTATTGCGGTATGAAATTTTTAATGAATTACCAGTTGCCCACCCCTTCATTTTTTCAACATCTCCCTTGTTCATTCTCCAAAGTACACCCATGCCAAAATTTACAAACACTTCACCTTCTTGTGCTTTGACCGTCTCTCCTGATGCAACTACCCATTGATCTTTGATTTCAAAAGAGTTCATAGTATAACAAGTTGGGGGGTTAGAAGGCTGTCTTTGAGGTATATCCTTGGGGTCGCTCCACTTAAACTTATCCTGGGGTGACCAGTCGCTCTCTTTTCCAAGTGCAAGCTTAACGAGGGCTCGATAATCAGGAGGAGCTGCAGCTAATCTTCTTTCTGCTTCTTGCAATTGGGTTTCCAATACTTGCACACGATCTCTAAGAGGAGCACTTGCAGCCTGAGTCTCATTATATTGCCCAAGTACTACCTCATGTTGACTTGCCAACTCAATATTGGATGCATTAAGGCTTTGCACTTTAGCTTCAAGCCTACCGTTTCCTTCTTTTAAATGAGCATTTTCTTCTTTTAAATGAGCATTTTCTTCTTTTAAAAGGCCATTTCCTTCTTCTAAAAGAGCAGTTCTCTCATTGAGAGCAGCGTTTTCCCTTTCTCTTTGAGCGAGTTTATTAACTACACTGCCAAATTTTTCTACAAACCAATCGTTTCTTCTGTCTCTCTCTATATTGCTCGCGGTGAGTTCTTCCATTCGCGTACTTAATGACGTAACTGTTCGAGTCAGTTGTCCTACATCTGGAGTTCCTTGATAAACACTATCGCTTCGTGTTGACAAATGCGCTTTCCTTGCAAGATTTACCATAGACTCTCCAGACTCCTGGGGGCTTTGTACATCTGAACTTTGAGAAAATTCTCCAAAATTCGTGCGAAATGTTGACGAACTCCCATTTATTGATACACTTTCACTGGTATTAGTTGACATGTTATTCTCCTTTAAAAGGTTTAATAATAGACTCGGCTAAAAAGCTAAAAAAATCTGAAATTGCATCTAGACATGACGCGAACAATGAACGAAGTTTGGACCAACAGCTCGTATTCCTAAGTTCGTCTAAAACGGCCTGATCAAAAACAAATCCTGTTTGAGATGGAGTTATTTCTGCTGCTTCTTGTTTTTGAACAGTTGCTGGCTCTACCGTATTTGTAGAATTAGTTGGAGTTTGAGGGAAATTGAATCTCTCGTGTATGCGATGGAATTTATCAACTATTTGCCAACCCCTTTCAGTTTCTCGTTCCAATCGATTTTGTGATTGACGTAGTTCATCTTGTGACTGACGTAGTTCATCTTGTGACTGACGTAGTTCCTCTTGTGACTGACGTAGTGCCTCATTCGATTGTTTTAGTTCATCATTTGACCGATCTAATCTACCAGTTGCTTGCTCAAATACACTGGTCATGCGGGTTAACAGATCGTTCATCCGTGTTTGTCCCTGTCCTTCCTCTATAAGTCGTTGTTCGAGTTGAGTTAATAGGCTTACTACCTGTTGTAATCCCTCTAGTTGGGCGCGTTCTTCAAGAGTAGGAGAGACGGCGGTTACAGCTGTGAAAAGAGTCGGAACAATGGAAATTTCGTATTGTTCGCGGTCCAGGGCGACTTGTGAATTGTTATATAAGGGATTGGTTTTTACCGGGAGTATTTCTCGAGCCATAAAGTCTCTCCTTTTTAATTTCTAGAGACAATTTTAACATTGTTCTAATTTTCGGCAAAACACATAATTAATGATTTTACATAGTAATACATCTTTTATTTGCTTTTTGCACATCTATATGTTTACAAGAATGGGAGTTCAAAGACCTCCTTTTCTGCCGTTTCCCTTCTCGCCACCTGCACCATGCGTTCCGTCGCCTACCACAAGCACGTACGCCTCCTCATTGGTGAATAGCCTTAATTATCAGTGAGTTATGAATAGTTATTGCAAATTTTACCTGAAGTTGCCAAAATGGGCTACAAAACGGCAAGATGAGGGCAAAATTGTTTTACAAAAGAGAGTTTAAGGCACCTAAAAACGAGAGTTTTTTTCTTTTTGGCCCAAGAGGAACGGGGAAAACAACATGGTTAAAGCATTATTATCCTGATGCTCTTTGGGTAGATCTTTTAAACCCACATGAAGAAAGACTTTTTTCTATGAATCCTGAGCTTCTAAAGGAACGTTTGGAAGCATATCCTCATCAAAAATATGTGGTTATTGATGAAGTGCAAAAAGTGCCAAAGATTCTTGATGTCGTGCATGGATTGATCGAAGAAAAGAAAAACATACAGTTTATTCTAACAGGTTCTAGTAGTAGGAAATTAAGAAGGGGAGGTGTAAACCTTCTTGCAGGTCGTGCCCTTTGGAAAAATTTTCATCCTTATACAGCATTTGAATTAGGTGAGGAATTTAATCTTTCAAAAGCCCTAAAAACAGGAATGATTCCCCTCATTTGGAGCTCAGGTGTACCTGAAGATAAACTACAAGCGTATATAGACCTCTATTTGCAAGAAGAAGTAAAGGCTGAAGCACTAGTCAGGCAAATTGGAGAATTTTCCCGATTTTTACAAGCTATGTCTTTTTCTCACGGTGCTATTTTGAATTTAACAAATATTTCGCGAGAATGTGAGGTGCCCAGGAAAACAGTAGATTCACATCTCCAAATTCTAAAAGATCTTCTTTTGGGCTACACTCTTGAAACATTTCAAGTCCGAGCAAAAAGGGAGACAAGTTCTCATCCCAAATTTTATTTTTTCGACCCCGGGGTCTTTCGTGCCTTAAACTCTACAGAAGCAGAGGGACCAGCCCTTGAAGGCTTAATAGCCGAGCATTTGCGAGGTTGGATTGATAGGCAAAAAGAAAAACACGAACTCTTTTTTTGGCGTACAAGGGCAGGGCTAGAAGTAGATTTTATTATTCATGGCCCACAAAGTTTTTATGCAATAGAAGTAAAAAACAATAAAGCCATTTCTCCTGCAGACCTTAGAGGACTAAGAGAGTTCAAAAACGATTATCCTGAAGTAACACCTCTTTTTCTGTATCGCGGAAAAAATCCCTTGGTAAAACATGGTATCCGTTGCCTTCCAGTAGACGACTTTCTGCGTAAATTAGACACTTTCCTCTAAAAGCTAATTTTTTACCAACCTCACAATCAGTGACTTAAGATTCAGTTATGCTCAAAACTGACAAATGTCAATTTTGAGCATAATGTTCATCTTTGACCTGGATCGATTAACTGTTCACTAATTTTATCTGTTCAATACATATGATTTTGGATAATTCCTAGGGCCAAACGGACCGTTATTGAATAGCCCAGCGCCGCAAGGCCTGGGTAAATGGGAACATAAACATAGAGCCCTGAAAGTGGCGATATTAGA
>Ga0206850_10001_pt1 | contig 18044 bp, 21 predicted proteins | sample Alteio_BWOrgCont_16_FD_152885 | JGI IMG/M metagenome (GOLD analysis project Ga0206850, IMG submission 152885) | Enriched cells from forest soil in Barre Woods Harvard Forest LTER site, Petersham, Massachusetts, United States -... | ecosystem: Environmental > Terrestrial > Soil > Temperate forest >...
GCAACCGTTCGTGATTCTCACGAGTGATGATTGCTTCATCACCTCGGCTTCGCCTGGGTGGTTTGGTAACCCCTGTCATTGGGTTGTTCTGGATCAGCTTTCGTCGAATGCACCATGCGAAGAAGACATTCAACACACCGATCACATGATTCCGGGTCGTATCACCCCAATCAGACGTCCGAAGCCATCGTTCGATAACATCGACTGACAAGCTGTCCACGTCCATTGTCCCAAAAGCGCTGGCGAGTCCTTCCACGCTCCGTTCGTACCAGTTTAACGTGTTCGGCTTGAGTCTTGATCGAGCGTCTTCAAGAAAAGCCAAAGCGAGACTTGCAATTGTGACGGATTCGGTCTTTCTCTGCTCAGTTGGGTTGGCTAGCTCAGTTTGTGAATTCTGCTGATTTGCCATCAACCGATACCAGTTCTCCAGTGCGAGTTTCTTATTCGCTTTCCCCTGAACACCGAGACTGACAACGCTTCCGTCGATTGTTGCATACCAAGCGTTCTTTTGGGCACGATACCAGGGCTTTGCCGGACGGGGCATTCCCGATCCTCCGGCGGTGTGAACTGAATACTGACCCGAATACTGACCCAGACCACCTGGGACGTGAAATACTTGTCTGAATACCAGATAATGAAAATGGGTTCGAAGCAGTGTGAAAAAAGAGCAGATGAACGACGACCGCCATTCCTCGTCTTTTTGTAAGTTGAGTCTAGCGAAAGAGATTCGACCTCTCGACCTCTGCTTTGCGATTGCACTTCTCTCTTGTCACTGATCGCCGCGACTCTATCATACAAGCACGATTGGGGCGGTAGCTCAGTTGGTAGAGCGCTGCAATCGCACTGCAGAGGTCGAGAGTTCGAATCTCTTCCGCTCCACTCCACAAACTGCAAACCCGGAGCCAAGGCTCCGGGTTTTTGTTTTTGCATCCGCGATTCCGATACTTGCCAAAGGATAGGCAGGACATCCGGGAGATGTGCGACAACCCGGGGGGGTGTTACCCCGTCTGGCGGCCGAAAGAGAACCAACACCCATGAACGGGGCAGAGGGAAAACTGACCCCAGACCCCAGGAATCCGTTCTTGCCTTTGAGTGGGTGGTTGTGACAGAATAATAATCCAACCATCCTGAAACCTGCACCAGCCAATTTGGCAATTGCAATCTGGAGGCCCTCGTGCAGGAGCAGATACCTCTCCCACCATTCCTCCTTCGGACATACTCTGTCCCACAGCGACAGCCTGCGTGGTTTCGGGGGAGGAAGGGCTTCACCCTCATCGAACTGCTTGTCGTCATCGCCATCATTGCCATTCTCATCGGGCTTCTTCTGCCCGCGGTTCAAAAGGTTCGCGACGCGGCCAGTCGCGTGAAGTGCGCCAACAACATGAGGCAATTCGGGATTGCCATTCATCAGCGATACAACGATGTCGGTAACATACCACCCGCTTACCTCTGGAAGCCGGGGCTTCTCTCCCTCGTGCCCCCACCCCCACCACCACCCAACGGTGCTGTGACCCCATCGAAATTCGACCGACCACCACCGGTCTCAGTCTACATACCGATTCTGTACGGTTGGGGTTGGGCTTGTTACCTGCTCCCGTATCTGGAGCAAAATTCGCTGTATCAGCAGATCGACTTTACGACCTCAACCACAGGACTTCAGGCGTTACCCATCCGCACCACCATCTTGACGGCTTTCACCTGCCCGGCAGACTCACCCACCGGCATCTATACCGTTCTGGACGGTTACGGCCTTCCTCTGGTGAATGCGGCAACGAACAGCTACGCCGCGTGCTATGGGGCGTTGGGAAACATCGCGACTTCCCCAAACGATGGGAATGGGATGTTCGTGGGGAACGGGACATTTCAATTCCGGGATATAACGGACGGGCTCTCGAACACAATCGCCATCGGTGAACGTGCGGCGTTGTTCGTTCAAACTCCGTGGGTCGGAGTTTTGGATCAGGGAAACGTAATAACCACGCCGGGCGCGCCGGTCTATCAATCTCTCAACTACCCACCCCCAACGATGGCAATGGCGAGGTTCTACAACAAGTCGATCAACGATCCCCTATCCGAGCCTTATGATTTTTTCACGCCGCACACCGCCACCATGAACATTCTTTTCGCCGATGGATCGGTTCACTCGGTCAGCGCCAGCGTTTCGGTCGATGTGTTATGTGCCCTCGCCACCCGGGCCGGAGGTGAGGCAGTCACTCTGCCCTAGTGATCGATGGCAGCAAGACCCACCCAAGTGATTTTCTGTTTGCTGGGTCTCATTGTCGCCGCGAGTGGATGCACCGAGCGGCCGAAGGCTCCCGCTTTGGTCAACGAACCCGTCTACCAGTATGAGAAGATCGGGCTCCGGTTCCTGACTCCCGAAGGCTGGTCGATCACTTCCCGCGCCACCTTGCCACCGGGTCCGTTGACCAAGCCGATGATGTTGGTGGCTTATCACTTGAAGGGCAATGAACACCTTGCCGCACTGGAAGTGTTGGCCGCGGATTTGCCCGAGGAAACCGACCTGGGACAGTATTTGCTCGAAAGCCGGGTCGGGCAAGGCGAGTGGACGATCAAATCGGCCGCCGAAAATATAGTCGTGAACGGAGTGGAAGCCACTCGATACCTGTTGAGCCAACGAGCGGGTAAGAACGAACATCTTCGTGAAACGACAGCCTTCCGACGCGGCGGCCGGGTCTATTTCTTCATCATCTCATTTGCTGCCTCTGACCCTGGCAGCCGCGACATGGGACGCAAGAGCATCGAATCCGTGACCTGGACGAAGCCATAAGTCAGAGGTCAGAGGTCAGAGGTCAGGATTCCCGACTTCTGACTTCTGACTTCTGACCTCTGACTTCCGACTTCCGACTCAAGGCTTTCCCGCTGGATCGATCAGGCGAACCGCTGTCGTGGCGGCATCCCGAACCTTCTCTTCGGGGTCTTTGATGAGCGTCCGCACCTCGGTCAGCACACTCTTGGCCGTTGGCCCCATTTGACCCAGCGACCGGACGGCATCCCGGCGGACCATTGTGTCGGAGTCTTTCAGCGCTTTCACCAGAACGGGAATCCCTTCCGCCGCGGTGGGGCCAATATCGCCAATCGCCTCAGCGCTCTGCTCTCGCACCCCCGAAACGGGATCGGTTCCCGTGAGGGTTATCAGGGTCGGAAGCGAAGCCATCGCGGGCACGCCAATTTTCCCGAGTGTGCGGACTGACTGGCGGCGAACGGCCGCATCCTCGTGTCTGGTCAGTTCGATCAACTTCGGTACCGCCTCAGCGCCGGCCTGCTTGAACTTGGCCACTGCCCGGATTGCTTCAACATCTGGAAAGAGTGGGATTAATCCGGCAACCGCACCGGGAACGTCTGGAGCGAGATCGCCAACCACCCGGATGGCCACACCGCGGACGAATGGATCGCTATCGGTGAGGGCAACCACAAGATCGGGACCTGCGGGAGCAGCATCCTTTCCCATATTCTTCAGCGCTTCTGCCGCACGCCAGCGCACTGGCGATTCGTCCGCGTGTTTGAGAAGCCACACGCACACGGGAATCGCCTTGTCCTTGCCACTGGCCAGTGTGGTGGTGGCTGCGATGGCGAGGTTTTCGTCCGGATTCCGCAACTCCCGTCGCCAGGCGGTCGCTGAGCGATCCTGGAAGAACGGCTCGCCCCTGACCCACCCTTGCACACGCGCTGCGGGGTCAAACGCAACCGCCAACCCACCTGCTCCACCCAGCATCAACAGGACGAGTATGATCCAGATGACACGACGGCGACTCATTGAGTTAGTTCCCCGAGTTGTCGGTGTGTGGCAATTCCAGGCAATGGAGGCAAACGAATCCGACCTGGCCAACCTTCATCTCGCCAGCCACGAACAGATGAGGACCGGAAACTCTTGGCGCAGCGTAGACCTCCGCGGGAGCCCCCCGCTGACTCAATTCATACCGCCAGACCTCCCTTCCGTCTGCCGGATTTACGCACACTACACGTCCGGGGACAGACACGCTGTAAACAAACCCTCCACTGGCAGTCGCGGATGCCATCACCGGGCCGCCCATCGGGAGCCGGAACACCTCCTGTCCATCGAAGGAGACCCCATAGAGATTCCCGTCCCGAGAGCCAAACACCACCCGTTCCCCGGCAACTGCCGGTCGGCCGAAGACCGCATCCCCGACGGGGAAAGTCCACCGTTCTGCTCCGGACATGGCATCGAAACAGGCAATCGCACCCGCCGGCAATTCGGGCGGCTCGGCAGACTTTGTCAATCGTCCGTTGCCAAGTCCCACGAACACCCGATCCCGATCAACGATCGGCGAACCCCAGGCGGGTAGTTTTACCGGCGTCCGCCAGATTGGATTTCCCGTTTTGCTCTCCAGGCAGATCACCTGGAGATTATTGAACCGGCGACTCGGCCCACTCCCAACGAACACCCGACCGTTCTCAATCCAGGGGGTCGAATCGATGTGCAGGTCGGCAACGAAGTTCCACTTCTGCTTCCCCGTATTCGCATCGACAGCGTAGAGCCCATCGTTGCCGGCAGGAAAGACGATCGTGTTGTCGGCAACCGCCGCCCCTCCTTCAATGTGATCGCTCGTTGGAAAGGTCCACTTTGAATCGCCCGTGCGCGAATCGAGGCACTGGAGCCGACAGGCAAAGTTGCTGTGCAAACCCTCACCAACAAAGAGCTGATCGCCGACGAGCAGTGGCGTCGATGCGGTGGGAAGCATCTCGCCGCCACGGTCGAATACCCACTTGGATTTGCCCGTGGTTGGGTCGATGGCATACACCGCACCTCGGCGGTGAAATCCACTGATATGGCCGGTAGCAAGGAAAACAGCCATGTCCGAGATGAGTGGCGCAGCAACGACAAACCCTGGATGGGATGCCTCGAATACCCAGACGAGCCGCGGACCCGGGTGGCCAGACTGCACCGTCGCGGGTTGCTTCCCCAGTCGAAACGTAACCGCGAGCGCGGTAATCAGGATCGCAGCCACGGTAACAACGAGGAACAACTTATAACGCATCTTCCTATCTCAAGGAGCAAGGGGCGAGGGGCAAGGGGCAAGCAGGAGTTTGTCCACTCATGACTTTCCTCTTGTCCCTCCCCCCTTTCCTCTTGCCCCTTCAGTTTTTTTGGTCCATCTCTCCTATTTCCCCAGGCAGGATTAACGCGGCAAGGCATTTCTTTCCACAGAATCAGCGTAATGGGCGATACCGGCAAATTCGCTCCATTTTACGGTTGAGACGACCGATATTGAAATGGAACACAAACCGGACTGCAATCCGTCGTATGGTTCCAAGTTGTGAGTTGCTACCTGTTGACTTGGCCGGTTTCGAGATTCGGTGTCTTCAACTTGGAATGGAACATCGCACTTCCGGAATGAGAATAACATTCTCATCCCGGATGGGGTATCAACGGTTTCCGTGGCCCTCGGATACTCAGGTGGAAGATGCGCAAGAAAGTATTTTGTCTAATCGTCCTCCTGTTCAGCACCGTCTGGGCACACGCCCAGCAATCGCAGCCGGGGTTTGCGGCCCTGACGCCCGATCCGGGTTCTGCCCGCGCCGGCACCGCAGTTGTCGCGGCGAGCCCACCTGAGCCGGCTGCGCTCGGCGCACCAGGAGGCCCGATTGGTGGTCCACCACCAACCGGTATGCCTTATCCGCCGATGCCTGGCGGTTACATGCCTGGGATGGCTGGTCCGGGAATGAGCTATCCCCCCGCGTTCGGCGGACCAGGGATGGGTGGACCAGGGATGGGTGGTTATCCACCTGGCTTTGCTGGCCCCGAGATGGGTGGGCCAATCGGTGGTATGCCTGGGATGTCGGGACCGCCTGGTTCATTCCCGGGAGACGCAGACCTGCCAATCGTTGGTCCTCGGGCCACATTCGGGTCGGAAACCTTCTGGTTCTCAATGGACTATGCAGCGGGCTGGATTCAGAAGCCGCGATTGAGTGCGCCGCTCATCACGGAGGGTTCACCGGCGGATGCTCACCCTGGAGCGATCGGACAACCGGGAACCGTGGTCGCCTTTGGCGATTCCAACTATAAATTCGGGACCTATCAGGGGTTTCAAGCTCAAATCGGTGTGAATCTGAACGATCAGCTTTACCTGGAATTGAATACTCTGGTCTTCCCCGCTCAACACGTTGCCTGGACAACCGCCTCGGGTCTCACGGGGAGCCCCTTGGTCGCTCGTCCCGTGTTCAACACTATCGCCGACCGGGAGGGTTCTTACCTGACCTCCTTCCCGGGTGTTCTGGCGGGGTCCTCATCCGTGGAAGCTCGCTCGGAACTGTGGGGAATCGAAGCTGTGGCCCGCTACAAATTTGCCATCACACCGTATCTGACGGGCGATGTGCTGTTAGGTTATCGTCAAATGGAATTGCTCGAGAACCTGACGGTCAGCGATAACCTTGTCCCCCTGCAACCCTCCATCACCTTCCTGGGGAATCAGGTTACACCAGCACCGGGAACTTCCCTGAATGACTACGACCGATTTGCTACCAACAATACTTTCAACGGTGTTGACTTTGGCGGCCGGCTCCGCTGGCAGTCGGGATACGATTGGTTTGCAGCGACAACGTACTGGAAAGAAGCAATCGGTGCAACAACTCAAACCGTGAACATCAGCGGTGCGACAACGCTCACGACGGCAGGAGGCTCAGTAAGCGCTCCCGGTGGGATATTGGCCCAGCAATCGAATGGTGGAAACTTTACTCGCACGGTCTTCGGGTCCATCACCGAAGGTGGGGTAGGATTCATCATCATCCCGTACAAGTACGTCCGACTTGAATTTGGATACTCGGCAACGTACTGGAACAGCGTTGTTCGACCGGGGAACCAAGTCAACCACGCTGTCACTCCATCGCAGGTTGCCACCGACATCACCTTTACCGGCACGGCTCCTGGCAACCAGCCGGGCTTTGTCTACAGAAGTCAGGGGATAACAATCCAAAGCCTCAACGTAGGGTTGTCCTTCTACTACTGAGTGTGAGACTCGGTCGCTCGCGGACCGAAGATGAACTGCCGGCTCGTCTCAAACAACACGATCCACACGATCGGAGTTGTTTGAGACGAGCCGGCAGCGTCATTGTTGGACTCTATAAACTGCCGCGGATTCACTTCTCAGGTTTTGGGTTCTGCGGATCGACCTTCTTCGCTTCCTTCTTGGTGAAGATGATGACGTGCTGTATCGGTAGGGTGCCAATGGTTTTGGTGTGTTCCATTTCCGGGAACGGTTCCATTTCCTTGATGACCTGCCGCTCGCTCATTTTGTGGACGAGCAGGATCCGCACCTTTTCATCCTCCTTCCGGAACTCAACGAACACCAGCCGGCCACCCGGCTTCAACGCATCCACCATCTTCTCCGTCATTTCAAACGGATGATCGAACTCGTGGTACACATCCACCATCAAGATCAAATCCACTCCGTTGACCGGTAATTTCGGATCGGTTTCCGTTCCCTTCACCGGCTCGATATTGGTTACCTTCAATTTCTCCGCCTTGGCAACGATCAGATCGAGCATCTCCTGTTGGATGTCGGAGGCAATGATTTTCCCCTTTTTCCCCACGAGCGGAGACATGAGGAAAGAGTGATACCCGCTCCCGGCACCAATGTCGGCCACCACCATATCTGGTTTGAGGTCAAGAGCCTTGATCAGCTTCGCGGGTTCCTCTTCTTTCACCCGCTCCGGTCGCTCCAACCACACCGATCCTTGATAGCCCATCACCTGGGCAATCTCGCGACCCATGTAGAACTTCCCGATACCATTGGGATCGTGGTCGGCCTTGGTCTCGTACTTGGGCGGAGTGCGTTTCTTGGGTTCCACCTTGGGGGCAGGCGGATCGTCGGCCGCGCACACCAATCCCGTAACCCCGAGCATCACACACAGCAATAACCGGCTCATTACGTTCTCCCACACGAGTGCTGATCCACTTTGCCATCGTAGCCGCTCGAAACGCAATGCGATATTCAAAGTGCAAAAGTTCCTCGCTCCCAAGTTCAAATGGATTCGGAATCACGCATAGGGTTGGTATTGGGTTGACGCGCTCACTTTGTACTCGGCTCTGCCCACGCGTGGGCAGACTGTCAGCAGTTCAGTCGCGGTGAGTCAAAGGTGTCGGGAATGTCTGTCAGCGTTGTCCGGGCTGTCAGTAATCGAACAAGATTGCGAGGATGTTTTTTGCCACCTTAACAAGGTGTTTCTTATCCCAATCACAGGTTCAAACACCAGTCTCTGTCACAAATTGTCATGTGTCACAGCCCTTATGGTAGACGCCCATGATCCAGAATAATTACTTCAATCATAAACAAACTCGTGATTTATACGGACTGACCGATCCCGAGTTCGACTTTCAATCGCATGAGATCGGCGTGAAGATGTTAGAAATGCGCTCGTGCCTCATCTATTTGCATACTTCGCGGAGGCTGACCAATGCGGTATTCATCAATCGTCGTCGCACTCATTGTAACCCCCTGTCTGGTGTTCGCGGACAACTGGCCAGCGTGGCGAGGTCCGAATGGGAATGGATACTGCAAGGAAACGGGACTGCCTACCAAGTGGTCCCCGACCGAAAACGTCCTCTGGAAGGTTCCGCTTCCCGATGAGGGAAACTCGACTCCGGTGATCTGGAAGGATCGAATCTTCCTGACTCAGGCAACCGAGAAAGGTAAGAAACGCTCGACGATCTGCTTCAGCACCAAGGACGGGTCGAAACTCTGGGAACAAACCGTGGAGTATTCGGGGAAGGAACCAACCCATGTCACCAATCCATTTTGTTCGGCATCACCCGTGACGGATGGTGAACGTGTTGTCGTCTTCCACGGATCGGCCGGGCTATTTTGCTACGACCTTGAAGGCAAGAAGCTCTGGTCGCGCGAACTGGGGAACTGCTTCCATATCTGGGGAACCGGATCTTCTCCCGTCATTTGGAAAGAATCCGTCTTTCTGAATTTCGGCCCGGGCGAACGAACATTCCTCCTTGCGGTGAACAAGAAGGATGGCAAGGATTTGTGGAAGGTCGAAGAGCCAGGAGGCAAGGAAGGGAAGACCGGAGAAGACTGGATTGGTTCCTGGAGTACGCCGCTGGTTTCGACGATCAATGGCCGCGAAGAACTGATCCAGTGCTGGCCGGGCATTGTCAAGGCATACGATCCCGAAAAGGGCACACTCCTCTGGTTCTGCAAGGGACTCGAAAAGGACAAAGCCAAAGATCGTCTGATCTATACGACACCACTCGTGACGTCCGAAGTCATCGTGGCGATGGCGGGATTTGGTGGTCCCGCGATTGCCCTGAAACCCGGTGAGAAGGGTGATGTGACCGACACCAACCGACTGTGGCGGCACCCAGCAAACCCACAACGCATTGGTTCCGGAGTGTTGATCGGCGACCACATCTTCATGGTGAACGAACCGGGGACCGCTCAATGCATCGAATGGAAAACCGGCAAAGTGATTTGGAACGAACGGCTCGGTGGAGGCATCTGGGGCAGTTTTGTCTATGCCGATGGCAGGCTCTATGTCACGGCGCTCGATGGCGAAACCATAATCCTCGCCCCCGAACCGAAATTCGAGGTGATCGCCCGCAACAAGCTCGGCGAACGAACGCTGTCCTCTCTCGCCATATCCGACCAGCGACTGTACATCCGGACATTCAAACATCTCTGGTGCATCGGGAAGTAATCCTTCAGCGCGGAGTTCGGAACGCTGTAAGAAAATGGAGCCGCACACAGTAAGCGGTTCATGACCTTTAAGTTGGACTATCCCTCACACCCCGCTTACTTCATACGCGGCTCTATTCCGCTTACTTCGTGCGCGGCTCCATTTGTTAGAGAAGGAGGTCTTTGGTTCTTCAGCCTGAAAGGCTGGGACAACATAGTCCAGGGCAACGCCCTGAGAATTCGATCAAACAACCACATGCACCCTGAAGGGGTGCGACAAAGCGTTCGATCGTTCTGAGAAGGCTCGTTGTCCCAGCCCTTCAGGCTGGATTATCAAACTGTCATAAGACCCAGGGCGTTGCCCTGGGCTATGTTATCCCAGCCCTTCAGGCTGAAATCCAAAGGGCGTTGCACTGGACTGTGTTATCCCAGCCCTTCAGGCTGAAAACCAACCCAGCTCATGCCACCCAGCGTCAAATCTAACGAAGTCGTACCTAGTCCTCTTTGCCCAAGTCGCGTTTTTGGAAGGGCCACAAAATCCTCTGAAATGGCTCCACGAAGTCGAGATCAGAACTAACCCAAATTCGTTTGCTTTTCTCGTTGGGATGCTCCATCGAAAGAATCACGAGAGGGTATGTATTCGGTCCCGAAATAGTTCCACCATCGTGGAGTTTTACCGCTTCAATCACCACTGGGTAGCCAATTGGCAACTTGGCGATAATGGGTTTGCGATCGATGCCATCAAAATAGGAGAGGAAGTACGATCCACTTCGCTCCTCAAAAATATTGAGATCTCTTGGACCAACCAGAGGCACAGTCTTTCCGATCCAAGGCTTGTACTTCGGATCATCTGAGACATCGACATCGCGCGTAAGAGCACAGCCTACTTCCGAAAGACAGGCAAGAAGGACAAACGGGATAAATGAGCAGTTTCTTATCCGCATGTGGATCACTTTCCTGAATCGATCAATCGATAGGTAAGACCACATGCCAATGCAACATCAAAGTGTTCTGCCGAACGCGGTGTCTGTCCATAAGCCTCAAAGACGGTGATCTCTTACCCGCCTTGATGCGATGTGATCGTGAGCAATGCAATCCAAGCGATGGTCAGAAGAGAAAGTACGACTAAGAGTGCCATTTTCCGGCCAAAAACAAACCGTGTCGCTGCGACCGCGACAGGGCGCTGGGGGGGAAAGAACCACTTCGCCAGCCCAAGGATCAGGCCGAAAAGCGTGCCGAATGCCATCGGGATGATCAGCGACGCCGCGGCGAACCCCAATATGTTCAGACCCCTTGGCCCCGTCACGATGGAATTGCGCGCAACGACGGATGAGGCCACGATCAAGAGACAGATCAAACTGGCCGCGCCACCGGCAGACCACCATCCCAGGACAGACTTCCAAACCGCGCTAAAGCCGGGTGGACGATCCGATTGCGGTTCGGCGGCGGGAACGGTCACAATCGTTGGCGCTTCAACCCGGCCGCTCTCGCCTTTCGGTTCGCCAGCGATCGCACGCCCTGCTTGCACATCCGCCAGCCGTTGGCCGAGCAACTCCGCCACTTCCTTGGCCGTCTGAAAGCGATCCTCCGGCTTCTTGGCGTGAAGCCTGGCGATGATGGCGCACAGCCAAACGGGAATCTCGTTGTTGATCTCGTGGATCGGCCGCGGCGACGCATCGATGACGCGCTTCAGAACCGCATGAGTACCCGAAGCGCGAAACGGCGGATGGCCGGTGCATATCGCGTACAAGACCGTGCCAAGGCTGAACAGATCGGAGCGATGATCGATCGGCAAGCCCTCCGCCTGCTCGGGCGACATGTACATCGGCGTGCCGGCAACGGTGCCCGATTGCGTCACGCTGGCGTCATCGACGGCGCGCGCTAAACCGAAGTCGGCGACCTTGACGCGTTCGACGCCGTTCTCCAGGAGAATGTTGGCCGGCTTGATGTCGCGATGCACCAGGCCCTGCTTGTGGGCGGCCGCCAGTCCTTCGGCCATCTGCATGCCGATGCGGAGGATCTCGCGAACTTGTAATGCTCCAATCTTGTCGAGTTTTTGTTGCAGTGTGACACCGTCGATCATTTGCATCACGAGATAGGGTGGGCGATGCTCTTCGACGACGGCGTGAATGGTAACGACATGCTCGTGAACGACCGCGGCTGCTGTCCGTGCCTCGCGAATGAATCGTTGTCGGGCCCGGCCGTTGGCCGAAAGTTCCAAGGACAGCACCTTGATCGCGACAATGCGGTGCAGTTTCTCGTCGAAGGCTCTGAGCACTATCCCGAAGCCGCCTTTGCCTATAACTTCGAGGATTTCGTAATGGTCCAGCCGGCCAAGCGAGCCCGACTTCCGCGACGGTGCAAGGAAGGAAAGGTCATTCGTATCGACTGTATTCGGTTCAATCGACGTCGAAGATCCACGTGGTTCGGTAGGAAGAGCAGCCGTCGCGTCCGTCGCGGTGGTGCCGCTTTCCCGGAGCATCTCGGCAGGGGAACGGGGTAGCAATTCGCCCGACTTCTCGTGGCTTTGCAGCATCCCTTCGATTCCCAGCCGAAGGGCGGTGTCCCCAGCGCAAGCTGCATCCAGGTAAGCCGCGCGTTCCGCTATCGGCAGCTTGAGGGCAGCGAGGAATAGCTCTTTGAGCTTGGCAAAATCAGTTTGCATCGGACTCTCTCCCGAGAAGGGCCTCAGCCTACCAGGCGCCATTTATCTCAAAGTGTCCGGTTTTTTCTCAATTTCGCCCAACTCCTTGCGCAGCCACGCGCGTGCGAACGCCCACTCTTCGTAGGCGACGGTCCGCGAAAGACCCAAATGCTTGCCCGCTTCCTCGACAGATAAACCGATGAAGATGTGCAATTGGACCAACTCGGCGGCTTTGGGATCGGCCTGCGCCAGCCGCGTCAACGCCTCCTCCAAGGCAAAAATCTGATCGGACTCCTGCTGGCGCAGATCTGCATGGTCGGCCAGTTCGATGCGATTCCAGTCGCCGCCGCGTTTTTCCCGCTGCTTGCGGCGTGCATTTTCGATGAGGATTCGCCTCATCGCCACAGCCGCGGCCGCGAGAAAGTGCCTTCGGCCTTGCCATTCTTGGTCAGAGTCTTTGCCAACGAGACGGATGAAGGCTTCGTGAACCAAAGCGGTCGCTTGCAGGGTCTGTCCAGGTTTTTCCTTTGCCAGTTGTTGCGCAGCAAGCTGACGCAGTTCGTTGTATACCAACGGAAGCAACTGCTCGGCCGCTTGTGACTCGCCGCGGCTGATGGCATCCAAAAGCTGGGTCGCTTCGTTCATTTCTGAATGGACGTGGAGTCGCGATCAGAACTTGCGTCATTATGGTGAAACTCAAGGCAGTTGTCGATGTACACGCGGCGGTTTGATCGACCGCGTTGCCCAAATCATATGTTGAAGACAGTGGCGGTCGGGTGGACTTCTGATCGACCGACACTTTACGGTAGTGCTGCGTCGAAGGCTGACGGACATACACAACGGCCAGTCGGTCAAGATGCCAGCTCAGGGTTGCGAGGTCTGTGGCGAGTTACCTGGGATCAAATCTGACGATTGGACGCCAAGCCTTGGCGTTTTCCCCGCCAAATTCTGCCAACGGTGGAGTTCTAAGCACGTTATGCTTCATGAATGGTGGGCACAACTACCGGCTGGTGCTGGACAACAAGCCGGTCCGGACACTAAGGTGATGCGTAGCGGTTGCCCAATCCCGACCTCGTCGGACCTGTCGCTGCGTGATCCGGGAAACTGACCCTACCCTCCCTAACGAGGAGGCTGAATGGATACGGGCAGCCCAGTCTGGCGACCGGGATGGGTTCAATCGCTTGGTTGAGCGATATTGGGATCGTCTTTACCGCTGGCTCTACCGCATGACTCGCGATCGGCACACCGCGGAAGATTTGACACAAGAGACGTTTCTAAAAGCACTTGGGGCTGTGCAATCGTTCCGGCCAGGGAGTAACTTCCGGGCCTGGGTGTTTCGGATCGGTCACAACAACTTTGTGAACCAAAAGCGATCGGAGCGGCGAACGAAACACCAGTTGCCTGAGGATGCTGCCGCTCCGGATGTGGGTGGAGTTGAGATAACAACAGAAAATCGCGAAGCGCTGGAAGTGATCCATCAGGCGGTTGCGGATTTACCAGACGATTTCCGGTCGGCGTTGTTGCTGCGGGTGGAAGAGGGACTATCTTTCCGGGAAGTTGCGAAGATTTTGGGTACGACAGAGGAAACGGCCCGCTGGCGGGTGTTCAAAGCCCGCCAAAAACTGATGAAAGTGCTTTCCCCGGAACTACTTCCGCCTGGGGCAACAGCTGGAGAAACGACGTAGATGGGGATTGTTAGTTGTTTGTGGGTTGCGTTTTGATCCTCCGTTCTCACCAATCCACAACAAACAATTAACAATCAACAACTAACAACTAACAGCGAAAATGAACTGCCAATCCATCCAAAACAAGATCTTGATCTTACCCGATCCGCGGGTGCTTCCGGATGCGCTCCGGGACCACATTGCCGGTTGTGAGGTCTGTCAGACTTGGGCGAAGCAAGCGGCCCGGTTGGATACTCTTTTGCAGCAACTTCCGGTTCCGCCGGCACCCGGCAACAAGAAAGCCACTGTGGTCGATGACTTGACCCGCGGCAACCCTGTGATTATTCGTCCGCTCGCCATTCCGGCTCGCAAGAGTTTCGCTGGCTCCGCTCTGAAGTTCCTCGATCAGAACAAGACGGTGATTGGTGGACTCGCCGCGGCTGTGTTGGTCGTTCTCGGTGGCTGGTCGTTGCTTACTCCTTCTGGAACCCCACCGGTCGGGGTAGCCGAGACTCCCGAACACCCGTTCCTGAAAATGATCGTTCAGCGGGATTTGGCTCTCGCGAAAGCCAAGAAACCGGTGGAGCGACTCCAGATTTTTGGTGGTCTCGCAGAGGATCTCTCGACCGAAGCACGCTCTCTGGCACGGGTGGCAAGCCCGGAAGAACTCTGGGACGTAGCGCAATGGTTCGACAATGTCGTGAAGGATGGGGTGGTCAATCAAGCCAGGAATATGCCGGCTGACACCCTGACACTCAGCGCTCAGCGCGAGCGCAAAACAGAGTTGGATGCTCTCGCTGGGAAACTGAGCGACATGGCAGCCAAGACAGAAAAGATGACGGGGGAAGTTCCGCCCGATGCAAAGGCTGCCCTTCAGAAGATCGTGGATTCAGCTCGGGCTGGCGAGAAAAAGCTCCGGGAGATGGCAAACGCGGGCTGAGTGATTGGCGCTGTAACACTTATGGCTGCCTGGCTGGCGAGAAGAAGTTGTGGGCACAGCTCACGCGGGAGTTTGACGATGCGGCGTTCCCTGGTAACTCTGGTCGCGTTTATAGCCCTCGCGGCGTGGGCGGGCGCTCAGGGTCCGCCTCCACCTCTTCCCGCTGCCACCCAGGCGAAACTGTTCAAGAACAACCGGAAGCTGCTTGAAAACCTCGTGAATCACGGGATCGAGCTTGCCAAGGCCGATAGCCCCCTTCGGCGTGCCGAGGAGTGCCGAAAGACGGCTAAAACGCTCGCGAATTCCATGGAACGAGCGGCCGAGGATCAGGATCCGGATCGGGTCGCGGAACTGGCCAGGCTCATGGGCGATGTGGTCCGCGAAGGATTGGTTCCGAATCTGAATGCTGCTCAACTCGAAATCAAGCCCGGCGATCCTCTTGCACCCCAGTTGGTGAAGGTTCGAGAACTCGCAACCGACGACCTCATCAGCCTGCCTGCCAGGATTCCGACCGATGGAAAAGTTGGCGACAGCCAGAAGGTCAAGGACGCTATCGCAGTGATCCAGGCGCTCCAGGGGAGCCTCGGGAAGCCGTAGGTGTTAACCGGCTGGCCATCAAAGAAAACAAGGGAAAAACGAAATCCAAGACCCCTTACCCGGCCGAAGGCCGGGTAAGGGGTCTTTCTGACTTTCCCATCTCAAAATACGTCTGCGCTCGACCGGTTACGCCCATATCATTTCGCATCCTTCAAATACTCATCGTGAAAGATCGCCACGGCATCGGCGAGGTCTGTCGCCGTCTTCGCGTACTTCGCTTTGTCGCGATCTCGCAGGTAGGTGCCAATTTCCAACTGGATGGCGTCGATGCCGTATCCGGTATGGCTTCCGTAGTTGCTGACGATGTAGTTACCGACGTATTTCGCCTCTTCTTTGGTTTTGGGATCAGCATCACATGAGGGCACAATCTTGTATCCACTGTTCTGGAGTACACCAAGTATGCTTTTCTTGCCGGTTACCGATTGCCAGCCGTAGCGATCCCTCAGGAGAGTAACTGTTTTGCCGTTTTGAGTCCCCCGGCAGATCGACCCTGGGAACTCGCCTTGTCCGTGGATATCGAGCAGGATTCCGCGGCCAAACTTCTCCTTGACCGCCTTGCAGGCGGCTTCCAGTGGGCCGTGGTAGGCATCGTAATACGGCTTCGCCTTCTCCGATTCGTAGCTGAGGTCGCGGGGACGGTTTACATCCAGGTATTTCCGCTCGAATCGAGCGATGACCACCCAGGGCTTGCCATCCAGGCGTTTCTCCAGTTCGGCCGCGAACTTCTCGGTGATTTCGGCAGTGTGCGCATCCAGAACTGTTGCAAAGTTGGCGATCCCGACTCCCAATCGCTCGGGCACATCCGGAACCTTCTTCAACCCGCCGTGAGGAGCCGACACAATGATCGGAAGCGTACCCTTTTGAACCACGACGAAGTCTTCGGGTTTGGTATCGCCCGGCGCGGCCGTGGAACGAGGAAGAAGACCGATGAGAGCCAGAAGGAGAGTGAGGGGAAGGAGGTAACGGGACACGAGAATACCTCTTGGATTATATGATCGTCCACACGCGAACGATCCGAACCTTCTTATCGTCCTCAATAATCTCGTAATCGACCCCAAGCGGAAGATCGGTTGCGGTTCGATTTATGGAAGAATCTCGGCGGATACCGCGGGTGAACGGCTCTCGCATCAAATCCTGTTCGAGCCGGTGTGAAGCAGCGGTGACTGCATTTCGATCGCTGGCAGCCGTCCAAACTGTTGCAAGTTCGTCCAAGGCATCGTCGGTCCAGTGGACGGAGTAATTCATCTCCACTCCCCGCGCTCGACCCGTTTCCAGAATTCCTCAAGGGTAATCCCGCTGTCGGGGGATTTCCGGGCTTTCTCGAACTCCTCGTCCGAGATTGGAGATTTCACGCCCGGCGGAGGTGTACCGTTCGCCACAACCTCGGCCGTTTTCACAGTGTCACCGGATGGACCGCGAAAGACAATCTGTCCATTTGCGGCGGCGAGCTTGGCGAGCAGTTCGGGGTCGGAAATCACAATGGTCGTAACGGAACTCATGGCTCACTCCTCCAGATAATCATCACTCAATTGACCAGACCGACAGGACGAGAACCTTCTTGTCGTCTTCGATAATGTCAAACCAGATACCAATTGGTGGGGAAAGCACCACGCGGTTCACGGACGAGTGACGAGTTTGTCCGACGTAAGGATTGATCCGCAAGCGTTGTTCAAGTCGGTGAACAACGGCCGTCACCAGGCTTTGATCGGTCGCCGCAGTCCAAACGGCGATGAGTTCATCCTCAGCTGGTGGTGTCCACTCGATCGTATATTTCATGACTACCCACCTTGTAGTCGCTTCATGATTTCAGACAGCGGCTTCCCAGCTCGATGCTGTTGCCGACGACGTTCTATTTCCTCGTCTGAAATAGGCGGAACGTATCCCGCAGGTGGCAACCCGAACGGGACCGTTTCGACGGTCTGCACCAGATCGCCAGTGGGTCCCTCGAAGATGATCTGTCCATTTGCGGCCGCGAGCTTGGCGAGCAGTTCGGGGTCGGAAATCACAATGGTTGTAACGGAACTCATAGTTCACTCCTTGTGAAGGAATCTGCCCGCATCGTACCACAGTGGGGGGATATCGTCATGACAGGTCAATTCCCAGTCGAACCCGGGCGACCGATAGAGGTATCCCACACAGTCAACACGAATACTCGCATATCTGCGTCGATGACCTCGAACTCGATCCCAAGCGGCAGACAAGTGTACTCGCGGACGGTATCAAACACTGGAACACCGACCGCGTTTGGTGATGTCGCGAGCCCAAGATCAATTTGGTGGGAAGCACGAGTCACTGCGTTTCGGTCGGTCGCTGCCATCCAGATTGCAGCCAAGTCCTGCTGGGCACCTTGCATCCAGACCACCATGAAGTTCACGCTGCTCCCCCGTCAAGTTGCTTCAGTTGTGCCAGAATCTCGGCCAACGACTTGCCTTGCTCCGGGTGCTTTCGGGCCTCTTCCCGTCTTCGCTCTACTTCTTCCCGCGAGTACACTTGTCTGCCGCTTGGGATCGAGTTCGAGGTCATCGACGCAGATATGCGAG
>Ga0206850_10200_pt1 | contig 17990 bp, 26 predicted proteins | sample Alteio_BWOrgCont_16_FD_152885 | JGI IMG/M metagenome (GOLD analysis project Ga0206850, IMG submission 152885) | Enriched cells from forest soil in Barre Woods Harvard Forest LTER site, Petersham, Massachusetts, United States -... | ecosystem: Environmental > Terrestrial > Soil > Temperate forest >...
ATGATTGCATCAAACTGCGACTCTAATGATTTGGTCTTATTCACATACCTTCCGATTCCATCAACACATTCCAAGTATTCCAGCGTGAGGTTGTTCAGTATTGAGAACAAATGGGTGATTACTGTTTCCTGATCCCCTGTTGGCATGAAATGTATGTCTCCCGCTCGGAAGAACGATAACTCATAATGACGACGTTCCTCTTCTGTCCCGCTTTGGAGAATCCGGACATACGTTCGCCCGAGTTCTTCCAAAGTGTCAGGATTTGCCACTCTGATCAATTCTCTGAAACACAATATCCAGCACTTTATTCGTTTATCGGTTGCAACATCGAAATTAAAAGTACGGCCCGCGTCGATCTGTAACCGCAATTGGCTATTCCGCTCAGGCAGCAATTTGAACAGAAGTCGTTTTCTTTCACTTGTGGGCAGCCTCTTCATCAATGCTGGAAAGACCGCCGGGAAGGCAACACTATCACCCTCTATCTTTGACATTACTTCTTGGGCTGTGTAACCATATTGCTCTTGCCGTCGCTTAGCAATTTCCCTAGCGACGATTCTGACAAGGCGTATAACGATCTCGGCAGTTTCCTGTGTTACAGCCTTCTGGAGACGCTTTACTCGCCCTGGATGGATAAGGTTCCGGTAATCCCGAATTACACTGCACAAGTTTTCGGTCGTGGTGTCGAGCAACTTCTCGGCCACACACGCGGTTATCGCTTGGTTAAGTTCCATCCTCAGAATCTCGGATTCGGTTCTGCCGCAGTATTTAATAGCCAATAAGTAATCCACCAGAAGAGCTTCCACGATGCTACCTGCAATGACTTGAACTTGCTCTGTTGAATCCTTTAAGCGCTTGCGGCCCTCTAATGTTGCATGAAACCAACAATTTCGATGACCAAATCACCGCGAGCGGTGGTCCGGGAAGCTCTTCGGCTGGCCCAAGAGGCACTACCGCCTTATTCCTCCACCCGCAGCCGAAAAGACTTCACCCAACATCAACTCTTTGCGCTCTTGGCTCTCAAGACCTTCCTCAAAACAGATTTACGCGGCGTGGTCACCTTCGCCGCCGACTTTGCCGAACTCCGAAGCGACCTCGGCTTGACGAAGATGCCACACTACTCGACCCTCAGCTATGCCGAACAACGGCTCTTAAAAAAGGGGAGTCTGTCCTCCTTTTCCACACCGTCACGTCCGCAGTCGAACGCGGCCTAATCCACGATCTGCCGACTGCGGCCGTCGATACACCTCACCCTACTTCCTCACGAAAGCCTCCCGTTCCAAGACCGCTCGGCCGTGGACCAAGCTGACCGCGGTCGTTGATACCGGCAGTCACTTCATCACCGGTGCCACTATCAGCACCGGCCCCAGTATCCCTACGTGCGATACGTTCGCACTGATCTCAGTTCTCAGACACTAGCATTTTTCCGGGTCGTCCTTCGCTTTTATTCGCCGATCGTACACTCAGACGTGAAAACACCCAGGGGAGACATCGGCGTTCAAATCCTCAGCGTTTAATCACGGAAAACAAGTTGCGACTGAAGAACGCTCTATTACTCAGTAGCAAGATTGGATCAATGATACTAATAACTTACAACCAGTAATGCTGACACTTGTCGCATGGTCACTGATTGGGTCAGTATTCGGGTCAGTTTTCAGGTTCACTTTTGGCGGAACTGGCGCTAGAGTATCTGAAGACTTGGGTTCGCGGTGTAACCCGAGACAACATGATCCGAGGAGAGAAAACGCTGAATATCCAGGGGGATTTGAAGTGTCGAAGCTGGAGCAACTAATCTATCAAGTATTAGTTAGAAAGAATGGAATGACGGACTTGGTGCAGTGCGATTGCAGCGCTCTACCAACTGAGCTACCGCCCCAATCGTGCTTGTATGATAGAGTCGCGGCGATTAGTGACAAGAGACAGTTGCCACCCGCGAGATAGCAACCGGTGGTGTCGCTTCGCTTAACCATGGGCAATACTTCGGATGTAGACCTGCCAACGCCATGAAGAACTCGGCGGCCGAAACGGGAGATAAGGATAAGTAGTGATCGATCGGTTAGAATGCTGGGAAAGGAGATCCCGAATATGGTTTCGTTATACGTTGGAAGGTCGGCACTCTCGCTGAGGCCGGGAAACTGTTCGCTGAGTTCATCGCGCGGCATGTGCCGGTTGAGTTCCGCGATGATGCGGGAGAAGTTGTTGGCCGGTACACTCCAGTCCAGAAAGCACTTCCACCAGAGCCGCTCGTTCCTTGGGATCCGACGATCACGCAAGAGGATTTGGATCGCATCGCTGCGGAACCAGGGGTTACGTTCGACGAAGTCAAGAAACGGCTGGGTTGGGAATGACCTTCCTCTCTAGCGGAGAGCGAAAAAATCGGATTCTTGAAGGCTTTTCCACTCTCAACTCTCAACTCTCAACTCTCAACTAAAACGAGATACCATGCCCGACCAACTTGGCTTTGCGGTCATCGGTTGTGGGATGATTGCGCGATTCCACGCCCGGGCCATTCAAGAGATTCCTTCTGCTCGCATCGCTGCACTCGTCAGCCGTGTACCTGCCAGCGGTCAGAAGCTGATCCAGGAAACTGGCATCCCATCATGTCCGGTGTTTGGCACTGTTGAGGAAGCGGTGCGGTTGCCGGGTGTGGATGCGGTTATCGTCACCACGCCCAGTGGCGCACACCTCGAACCCGCATTGACCGCAGCCGCAGCCAAAAAGCACGTCGTTGTTGAAAAGCCCCTGGAAATCACCGGAGCGCGGTGCCAACAGATCATCGATGCTTGCGACAGAGCCGGAGTCCGGCTTTGCACCATTTTCCCATCCCGGTTTGGCGATGCGAACGCGACATTGAAAGCGGCTGTCGAGGCCGGAAAGTTTGGCCGCCTCACACTTGGAGAGACGACCTGCAAATGGTGGCGAACGCAGCAATACTACGATGAAGGCGGTTGGAAAGGGACACAGGCCCTCGATGGCGGTGGAGCGATGATGAATCAGGCCATCCACAACGTCGATCTTCTCCTGTGGATGATGGGCTCCGCGGCGATGGTATCCGGCTTCACGGCAACGCTCGCCCACGAGCGGATTGAGGTCGAGGATACCGCTGTGGCTGTGATCCGCTTCAAGTCCGGGGCGCTGGGGGTGATTCAGGCCACCACGAGTGTTCATCCGGGCTATCCGAAGACAATCGCCATCCACGGGGACAAAGGCTCGGCCACAATTGAGCAGGATGATGTGCTGCGGTGGGACTTCACACCCGAGACTGATGCAGACAGGGCAGTGAAGGCACGTTTTGCGAGCAAGGTGAGTGCCAGCGGCGGATCGGCCGACCCCAAGGCCATCAGCCACGAGGGACATCGCCGCCAACTTGCGGACTTTGTCGAAGCCGTGCGGTCGAACCGACTTCCCAAGGTGGATGGAAGGGAAGGCAAGAAGTCCGTCGATCTGATCTGCGCGATCTACGAAAGCAACCGGACAGGCAAGGTGGTGGAACTGGCAAGAGGGTGAGCCTTCGCCGCTGCGCCCACGCGTGGGCGGGCAGTCATTTGGGTCCACATTCAGACACCACAGGGTTCGTCAGTGCTGTCAGTAATCTGAATTGGTTCAGATAGTGGATTTTGGAGGGGCAAAAGGCGTTTTTCATCGCACTTACAGACTCAAACAGCAGTCCATGTCAAAATTCGTCATCTGTCATAGCCACTATTGAAGGGCATGATGCTCTATTATCATCACTTAAATCATAGATATACTCATAATGCTTCGACAGGGCGTTACAGTAAACCAACATATTCTCCTTGACAATAAAAATTGTCAAGAGTAATGTTTGGCTATGACGAACGTGGAAGTCATCGACGACCCGGCCGCGGCGACGGTGGCCCTCGAACCGGTCCGCAGTCGATTACTGGCCGAGTTGGCGTTACCCGCGTCCGCCGCGACGCGTCTTACGTCGTTTCGCCGGGAGCGATGGGGCCGGTTGCAGCCGATCCGGGCCGCACCGAGGATCGGCTTTCCGCCGACTATCTGATTGCTTTGGCCGCCCGCATCGTTCGGGAGGTGGCTGCCCTCGTTCGTAAGGCCAAGGAAGTCGATAAGAAACTGCCAACCCTTTCGATTGATACCGAGGTGAGGTTCCGCTCGCCGGTGGACCGAGCCGCGTTTACAAACGAACTGACTCGATTCTTGACAGACCTTGTCTCCAAGTATCACGACCCTTCCGCCCCGGGTGGCCGCGCGCACCGCCTGGTGGTCGTGGCTCACCCGTTGCCGCAAGTAAACCCATCATCGGAGTCGCCATGAGCGTGAAGAAAGACGCATCGGGCCGTCGCTCGATCCAGGTGGAAGTCGAGGTTCCCGGCACGCCGGAAGAGGTCTGGCAGGCTATCGCCTCTGGCCCGGGTATTTCGTCGTGGTTTGTGCCGACGCAACTCGACGGCCGGGTCGGCGGGACAGTCACCTGTTCGTTCGGACCGGGAATGGATGCCTCGTCCACGATCCAGGAGTGGGAACCGCCGCATCGGTTCAAATCGGAGCGCCCGATCGGACCGGACGCACCTTCGATGGCGACGGAATGGATCGTCGAGGCCCGTGCCGGGGGCAATTGTGTGGTCCGCGTCGTCCACAGTTTCTTCGCGAGTACAGACGATTGGGACGACCAGCTCACCGGCGTTGAATCGGGTTGGCCGACTTTCTTCCGCATCCTCCGGCTTTACCTCACGAAGTTTCGCGGCGAGCCAGGATTCTTTTTTTGTACGAACGCCATAACCGCCAAGAGCGGGGGTTGGGAGAAGTTGACAACGTCACTCGACCTGGGTGGGGCTGTCGAAGGCAGGCCGTGGAAATCACCCGTGGGCGTCCCAGTCGCAACCGGGAAAGTCCATTGGGCCGGCGAAGGAAAGCCGTCCGTCCTCGTTCAACTCGACCAGCCGATGCCCGGCATCGCGTTTTTGAACGCGTGCCCGATGGGCGAACAGGTTTGGCTAACGGTTTATTTCTACCTGTACGGCAGCCAGGCGAAAACCATTGCGGCCCGCGAAGAGCCGTTGTGGCAGGATTGGACGAAGGGGCAGTTTCCGGCAGCGTGAAATCTGTCGATGGAATTGAAGGTCCAGAAATGTCAAAACCGGCCTGCTGACTACCTCTCCCATAGTCAGCAGACCGGTTTAAAGCTCTCGCCGATTACGAAATAAGCAGGGAGTGTGCGATTCGAATGACTTAAGTCGGGCAACGATCCTATGTTCTAGTTTCACCGGCCGCTGACGGCGACAGGACGATCACGGCTCGGTACATCGGGCAGGCGGCTCAATTCTTCATCCAGCAGCGGTTGTAGGTCGCTCCAGACGTTCTGTTCCGCTACGGCTTGTTCGGGCATCTCCTTCACCTGCCTCTCCCGCGCACAACGCTTGGCGGCTGTCGCCCTCGCCTTCAATGCCGTCTGGTGGGCCACCCCGTAGAGCCAGTTGGCGAGTAACTCCCTGGAGGCAATTAACGCTGCTTTGCGGACGAGGAAAGTGGCCTGAAAAGCGTCTTCGGCATCGTGGTAGTTGCGGAGAACACGGCGGCAGACGCTCCAGATCATAGGAAACAGCACTTACACACGCAAGATTAAAACCGATGTTAAAATAAAAACCTTGAACTTGCTGGAAAGAGTTTGCCGGAGACATTTGGACTGATTAGATTGTGGTTTGAATCAAACCCAAAGGAAACAATCATGCCCCCCGTTCTCCGAAGTGCTACGCTCACCATCAACCACGAAATTGATCTTCACGTTGGTCCGCCCGTTGTCGTTTGGGGCAGGAGTGGTGGCAAATTGATTTGCCAGTTGGAAATTAATGCCACAGGGGTAAAGGTTTATGGACCAAAGGGGAAGGAACTCGGAATCTTGAATTGGGAACAATTGGTAGTAGCGGCACAAAGTTGAACGGGGTTGCGAGCAATCAGGAGATTTTATGGACGAAGGCAAACTGTTTGAAACATGCCCAAAGTGTAATGGAGTCAAGCAAACAAGCAGTCCGTCAAACAGTACGGCTACTGATCGTTGCGCACGGTGCTACGATAATGGCAAAATCCTGACGGATGAGGGAAAGCGAATCTGGGGACTGTTGAAGAAACTGGAAACTATCGGCAAAGCGCAAGACGAGATTGAGGCGAGCGAAAAACGCGCAAAAGAGGAAGAGGAAAAGCGTTCCCGTCGTGGATATTGATTCTGAGTGTATGGTCACCCATGAGGACCAATGTTATCCTTTTCTCCAAACAACAACACCTATCAGAATCACTACTCCTACTCCTGTCGTAATGAGTCCTCCGATTATTGCCGTTTGCTTTCTTGCGAGCAATTTTGCCTCTAAACTTTGTTTTTCCGCCATCAGACCGATGTTGTGTATTCTTCCAAGGGACTTAGTAGGCACAGTGGTATCCATACTAACAGTCGTATCCAAAGTCAGTCCATAGATTGTCCAACCAATTCCAATAGCCAAAACTATCGCGGGTATTAGGAATAGAAAGCCAGTTTTTGGCTTCCGTCGTGGTTCGTCGTCATCAATCGGAGTCGCCTTCACTCGCTTCCGTCGTGGTTCTTCTTCCTCGTCTTCTTCTTCCTCGTCTTCGTCGTCATCAATCGGAGTTGCCTTCACTCGCTTCCGTCGTGGTTCGTCGTCGTCACTCATTGGGTTCCCCTTAAAAAGTGCCAGAAAAAGTATTCTCAAGATGGGGAATACTTCTCAACTACAACTTGCTTTAGTCCGTTCCTCTCTTCCACGAATACCCGAACTGAACCAGAGTAATGCCCAACGTCCTTTATCACAAACGGAAGTTCAGTTCCGTCTACTCCCAATTCCTTCAATGCTCTTAGCAAACTTGGAATGTTGCTGGCGTCAATCTGCTTGCTTTGGGACATAAAATCTTCCCTTTCAGAACGGAGGTATCGTTCCATTCTACAAATCTTGCTGGTCAGAACTGAACCTACCGTAAGAGATTGCTTCGCGTTTTTCGTTGGTTTTCATGGTGATTTCCTCTCAAAAGAAGGATTACACCATTACTTGAACCAGTTTTCAAGTGTTGTGTGTAAGTGCCTTCCCCTATCACCATCGGGGCGCGGCGCCGCGCGAGGGCTTCAAACGCCGCCCCATCATGGCGGCTGATGTAGTTCTCCAGCAGTTGCCCGTCGGTCATCCCCGCTCCCTCTCGCAGAAGCACGCTCCTGCGAAGGTGGTGGATGATCTCGCTCATCTGACTCGTCGCCATGTCCCGTCCTTTGTGCGGCAAGGATGGCCCTCTACCCTTACATCTACCCGATCGAGTCATTTTGATCGGTCTTTTCCTGCCTGTAACAAAACTAGAGCCGCGCACGTAGTAAGCGGGGTGAGGGATACTCAAACTTAAAGGTAAAAACCCGCTTACTGCGTGCGCGGCTCTATTTTGTTAGAGCCTCTTCGAGAAATGATTGTTGCTCGGTCACTACCAATTACGCACGCTCTCAATGTTGGCAAAGACATTGTCGACCAGCTTTTTGAGCTTATTCACGCTCATGTACTCATGACCGACTCCAACCAGTTTGTGATGGCCGGGGTGATATTTCTCGTCGAAGGCTGCCCGGGCTGCCTCCTCGACCAAGCCAATGGCCCACTTCTTCGCCACACCGACCCGCTCAACGAGGCACTGCGTCACTGCTGTGCGAATGTTCTCATCATCTAGCAACATCATGAAGCGCCCAACAGCAAGGGCATACCCGTAAAGTATTGTCCCGAAAACCTCGACCGCCAGGTCATCGTTTTCAGTCTGCCACCGTTTGTCGGCAACGACTTTGTTGGCGAGAGCAGAAAGCTTCTCAAACAGGTCTTCATTTGTCGTTACGCTTCCCGCCATCGAAAACACTCCAGGTTAGATAAAACCACACAGTGGTGTGTCTGGTTTTTGAGAACTCAGACCGACTGGTAGTCCCAACCATGAAGTCTAATCGCAAAATATCATCGTCAGCAAATCTATTATCAGCGTCGGAATTCACCTAACCTACACCGTTAAACCCAGCGTTCTCTCAGTAAACGACAGTCATTGCGTGCTCGGGGAATGCGGATGGCTTTGCGACGAACCATCCGCACGGGAAGTGGCCCTTGAGAAACCATTCGACCTGATCATAAACCAGCCGCATATTACTGAGTGGAAAGTAAACGCATTCCACGTAAGCACGGCCAAGGTGCGACCGGATCCACTTCTTGATGGCGGGAGTACCCACCTTGGGCGGAAGGGCAGCCTTTATCGGCCCGTTTATCAATTCTTTGATCGCCGGGTCGAAAGCATCAAAGTGACGGTTCCAATCTTGGTACTGCTTGTTGTGGTGCGTGTGGAGGAATTCCCTCAGTACATTCGATGCCTCGTTGACACACCACCACGAAATCTCCGCTTTCGCCCATATCTGAGCGTCAGACCATGAGTCCATTCGCCTCACCTGCTTGCTGGCTTCTCCTTCTTTCCACTGTCCCACGTTTGCGAACCAGGGGCATTGGGTCAACATCTTGTGCAATTCATGCCAATCGGTCGGCATCATGGGATCGGTCCCCCGGGAAGAAAGTTTGGTGGGAACTGGCCCGGTACCCGCGGTCGCGATCGTTAACAGAAAGTCCCAATCTCTGGAGGTAGCGCCGGCCGAGCCGACTAAGCATGTGGCCTGAGTTGTTTGTAATGTCTGGGTGGCCGGGGCAGAGTCTTCGATGCCCCGGGCTCGTGTCGTGAGAAAACGAGTGGGTTGTTGCTTTGCAACACCGTGGCATCGAAGACTCTGCCCCGGCCACCCGAAAGCCACTAAACATCCTCGGCCAAATGCTTAGTTTATGTGCCTCTTTCGGCATGAAGCCGGCACTACATAATGCCGTTCCGAGAGCGTTACGCCAGTTACACCCTTGCCAAATTGGCTATTCATTCCCATCATTCCTGGCTACAGTCTCGATTTTATCGCGATCTGCTCGAGCCAACAGAAACAACGATCACAGTTCGTGCGAATACATCAACTCGGTAGACCACCCCCAAGGGGCCATCAAACAGGATGCGGACATCAAAATCGTCTCGGGCTTCACCCTGTGTGAGGGGATCGAGTCCGAGTCGCTGTTCGATTCGTTGCGCTGCGACAGTCACTGCAGTTCGATCATCGGCTGCCGTCCACACTGCGGCCAGTTGCTGATCGGCTTCTTCCGTCCAATCCACGCGGTAGTTCATACTGCCCCTAACCGCTTTAGGATGTCGTTGAGACTCGATCGTTTGGACTCTTTCACTCGGCGGTCGATTTCCTCGCGAGTTAACCCGCTTTCCCACTCGCAAACTGCCGCGACTTTCGGTAGGAATGCTCCCAGCTCGGTTCCATTATCGCTGCGGAACTCGAACGACTGGCCAGCTTCGACCAATTGCTTCAGCACATCCGGATTCTCATCCAGTGTGCCGACCTTCGTCCCATTCACATACAGTGCTACCATTGGTCATCCTCAATACGCCGTTTACACCCTTAGTGGCACTAATTTTTTGAAGTCTCACGCGCCAAATATTGGATTCAGTAGCATCATGACCAGGAAGGATGTCATGGTGGGTTTGCGCTGCATTTTCTTGTGGAAGCAAGGAAGAACCCCTCACCCGGTTCACTTCGTGAACCACCCTCTCCCGCAAGGGGAGAGGGCATTTTTCTTCGCCCTCTCCCCTTGCGGGAGAGGGTCGCCTGCGCAGCAGGCGGGGTGAGGGGTACAAGCTTTCCACCGTCTACACCCTCATCACTGGCAACCGTCCACACTGCGGCCAGTTGCCGATCGGCTTCTTCCGTCCAATCCACGGTCGTTTACTCCACACCAAACCGCTTGAGGGTGTCATTCATACTCAAGCGCTTGGACTCTCTCACCTTGCGGTCAATTTCCTCACGCGTTAACCCGGCCTCCCACGCGCTGTCTCCCGCGACTTTCGGAAGGTATATTCCCAATTCGGTTCCATTATCGCTGCGGAACTCGACCAACTGACCAGCTTCAATCAATTGCTTCAGGAGATCCGGATTCTCATCCAGCGTGCCGACCTTCGTCCCGCTCACGTACAGCGACACCATAATTCACCCTCCCTTTGCGCTTGGCATCATTGTATCACGGATATATCCTCACCAGTCACCTCTCCAATAACACCCAGGAGGCTCCTCCCGTGTCCCCACTGCGCTGTTCCGTTCTTGTCGGGCTCGCACTCATCGTGGCGAGTCTCTCGTCTGCCGACCGTTCCGCAATGGCCGAGCCGGCCGCACCAGACACGTTTGCTTCGTTCGTCAACGATTACTACGCCGCGTTGTTCGCGTGGGATCCCACTCAGGCCACCTATGCCGGCATTCACGATTTTGACGATAAACTCGCCGACCTGAACGCTAATCGCTTCGCCCACCGGATCGAGTCGCTCAAGAAGATGCGGGAACGGCTGATTACCCTCCGTGCCGGCAAACTCTCCGAGGTCGATACAATCGACGCTGAGGTACTCGATCATGCGATCCGGGCCGAGTTGCTGGACATCGAGACCGTCCGCGACTGGAAGCGGAACCCAGTCCTCTATCTGGGCAAGCCAGCCGAGGCAATCGACCTGCTGATGAAGCGGTCCTTCGCTCCACCAACCGACCGCCTCAAATTCATCATTGGCCGACTGAAAGCGGCCCCCATGCTGCTCGCGGCGATGAAGGCCAACGTCGTGAACCCACCCAAGGAGTTCACCGATCTGGCGATCATCGTTGCCAAGGGATCGGTCGGGTTCTTCCAGACGGACCTGCCAGCTTGGGCCAAGACCGCCGCCGCCAAGGACGAGAAGTTATTAGCCGAGTTTGAAGCCGCCAACAAGCCGGTTATCGAGGGGTTCGAGAATGCAGCGAAGTGGCTCGAAGCCGAACTGCTGCCAAAATCGAAGGGGAGTTACGCCATCGGAGCCGAGGCATTCGCCAAGAAGCTCGAAACCGAGGAGATGCTCGATATCCCGCTCGACAAACTTCTCGCCATCGGGGAAGCCAATCTGAAGCGGGACCAGGATGCGTTCGTTGCCACCGCCAAGAAAATCGACCCAAAGAAAACGCCCACTGAGGTACTCGCGATACTGACCGAAGACCACCCGAAACCGGAGGATCTCGTCGCGGCTACCCGCGGGACCATCGAACGCACTCGGAAGTTCCTCCTCGACAAGAAGATCGTGACGGTACCCTCGGAAGTGCGCCCGACAATCGAGGAGACACCCGCGTTCATGCGAACCGGTGGGTTCGCATCGATGGACACGCCGGGTGCATTTGAAACGAAGGCGACGGAGGCGTTCTATTACGTCACGCCACCCGAGAAGGAGTGGGAAGCCAAGCGGAAAACCGAACACATGCGGCAGTTCAACCGGACGGGGATGGATGTCATTACAATCCACGAGGCATACCCCGGTCACTACATCCAGTTCCTCAACGCCAAGCAGTACCCGACGAAGGTGCGGAAGCTTTACACCTGCGGTACGAATGTCGAGGGATGGGCGCATTACGGTGAGCAAATGATTGTCGATGAGGGCTTCGGCAACGGCGACCCGAAGGTCCGATTGGCGCAACTGAACGAAGCACTGCTGCGCGACTGCCGGTACATCGTCGGGATCAAGCTGCACACGGAGGGGTGGACAGTCGAGCAGGGGAAGAAGTTCTTCGTCGAGCAGGGTTACATCGAGCCAGAGGTAGCCTTCCAGGAATCGCGGCGAGGGACGTATAACCCGACGTATCTCTACTACACCCTTGGCAAGCTCCAGATCTTCAAGTTCCGCGAGGATTACAAGAAGGCGAAGGGTGCGGACTTCAGCTTGCAGAAGTTCCACGATGACTTCGTCCGCCAGGGTGGCATTCCGATTAAGCTGATCCGCAAGATCATGCTCCCCGGCGACACCGGACCAACACTCTGACCACCTTCACGCTTTCCGGACGCTCCCGCATCGGTTGGTGGTGACACCAACCGCTCGCTGGTGTACCATCCCGATCCGAACACACACCCGGGGTTTTTACGCCGAAGGCGTTATGGTACCGAAGCCCAGGGTTGCGAGGCTGGGCGAGCTACCCTGGGTAACGAGACACATCAAAAAGAATTCGCTCGTGGTCGATGCGGCCCCGATAAATCGGGGCCGCATCGACCACGAGCCAACTCCCCAGGGTACGCTCGCCCAGCCTCGCGAACCCTGGGCTTCGATACCACAACGCCTTCGGCGTAAAGAGAGAGGCAAGATGGCCAGTAAGCGATCCCAAACCCTCGACCTCGTTGTCTATCTCGTCATTCGGGCAGTGGTGTGCGTGATCCATGCCGTGCCGCCGGTCATTGCGTTCTGGCTGAGCGACCGGATTGCGTGGCTTCTGTACCGATACGTTCCATCCCGTCGGCGGGTTGCTCTGGAGAACCTGCACGCCTCGTTTCCCGAACTCGACACCCAACGAGCCGAGGATCTTGTCCAGGCCATGTATCGGCATCTCATCCGGGCGGTGTTCGAGGTGTTATTGCTGACCCGCAAACTGCACCTGACGAACTGGCGGGCGTTTGTCGATCTGTATCCCGCGGTGGGTTTGCCTGCCACCCTGTTCTCGTCCCGCCCCGCGTTGATTGTGACGGGACACTTTGGGAACTGGGAGATGGCGGGGTATCTGCTCGGCAGGCTCAGCTTCAAAACATACGCCATTGCCCGGATACTGGACAATCCACATCTGGAACGATTTGTCAAGCGGCTCCGGCAGGCGACAGGTCAAACAATCATTGCCAAGCACGATGATTTCGACCGCTTAACTTCCGTGCTGACGAACGGTGGCAAAGTATCCACGCTTGCGGATCAGGATGCCGGTCCGCGTGGGGTATTCGTGAACTTCTTTGGCCGCCCAGCGAGTACGCACAAGGCGATTGCGCTGATGGCGATTGAGTTCGATGCCTTGATTGTGGCAACGGGGGTGCCGCGGGTATCCCGATCGGATCGCGCAACGGGTGTGCCGCTTCCCGGAATGGAATCGACGTTTTACGCGGTGGAGGTGGAGGAAATCATTGACCCGCGCGAGTACGCAACCGATCCCGATGCGGTGAAGTCGATCACTCAGCGGTACACTTCTGCTTTGGAGCGATTGATCCGTCGGCATCCGGAGCAATACTTCTGGCTGCATCGCCGCTGGAAGCACCAGCCCGTGGCTCGCAAGAAGAAGCAGGCAGCGTGAGGTCACACCGACCAATCGACCCAGACCAAACCGGGCACACGTCCAAAGTCCACCGCATTGTTCGTGACGACAGTCGCTCCTATCTCCAGAGCCACAGCGGCGATTCGGAGATCCATCCTCCCCACGTTCAGCTTGAGTCGCACAAGTTGGTCGAACCGATCCAGCGCCTGCTCAGTGAGTGGGAAGATCGGAAACCGCGATAGGAACGTCACCGTGTCGGCAAGCAGGGCGTGTGCCCTCGCCTCGTCAGTCGGAGTTTTCGCTTTGCGCAGTAGTGAGTACCACCCACCAAGCGATTCGTCCACTGTCACGCTGGTTACACCAACCGTGTCGCCGGCGTGGGCAGTGAGTCCAGCGGTCACCCGTGGGTGTCCGCGTTGGAGGTGCGTTACGGTGGTTGTGTCGAGCAGGTAGACGGCCATCAGTCGGCGTCCGGCGGGGTGTTGTGCTGTCGGCGGTATTCCTCGATCTCCCGCACCCAATCTTCAAACAGCGGGTTCTGCCCGACCGTTCGAGCGGCGGTGAGGAGGGGGTCAACAGACGTCACGGTGAGCGTGCGGACTTGGCCCGCGCGAAGCCGGGCGACGATCAACTGATGAAGTGCATCCATTGCGGCATCGGCCGTAGATCCGTCCGCGGTCAAATCGAGCGGACCACCGGTTGTTGCCCGGTAACCGCTCCCGGATGGCAGAACGTAGACGGGCAGTTCCATGAGTCACCTAAAAGGCATCCGACTGAGCCAGGGGCTGCTCCATTGTACACGAGTCGGCCGACTCACTCCACAAACGCCCCATGGGCCGGTCACGCTGTCACGGTGTATCGATCCACACCCGTTGAAGTTGTCCATCAATACGGAGTTGCAGACGGTTGAATCGAATTGCCCGCATTCCAAGCAACGGTTTCTCTTTGGCGACGACTGAACCGGACGACTTCGGACTTAGCCAGAATCGACTGGCGGTTAAGCCCGTTAGATCGGGACACTCTCGTAGTTTAGTCGATAGTGCCGTTTGTCGATGGTCGCTTGCATGAGTGAAACATTTGGCCATGTCTCCTTATCAGCAAGAGCGCCCTTGATTTTCTCCTTGGTCTCTGCCGAAGCTCGTACTCCCATAATCACTTCTACAACAGCCTCGGTAGGAAAGCTAAAAAGGTGGTATGGCCCTTTATCATCAGTCACCGGCTTCGTCGCATTTTTGACGTACTCCAAGATGCGCCATTCCTTCTCATAATCCCACTCTTGGCTCTTTGTCAGATACGTCTTCTCCTCACTCAATGCCCCAAACACACCCGATGGGCGATCATTGGAATAGGTTACCCGATTGAGGTACTTGTGCTTACCAGGGGATTTTGTGGTTGACTTAAAAAAAGCATGCTCAGAATCGAATCCAACAATAAATCCTTCGTGGTTTTGAGCGTAATGTGCCCACATCAACAAACTGTTTTGATTCTCAGTCAAGGACAATACCACGACTGATTGTTTTAATGCTGGCTCTAGAGCACCTCGAAAGCCGTTGACAAAAGCGCTGTGATTATCATCGGTATCCGGGTCGATAATCATCACTGAGTCAAGCGTGTAAGAAGGGTCTACCGCTAACGATCTGCGCACATGATCGACGATTTCCTCTCTGTGTCGTGGATTACCAATGTCTTCTGGTCGTGTCCGAAGAGAATAGAAGCGAGAACCGAGAGGATTCAATTCGTCGCTTTTATAAATATGCGGTGAGCAATCAAATGGGTCGTTAAACGCCATTGGCTTTGTAAAACATATTAGTCTATTTTGCAATATGTCTACACGAGCATATGGCATGTATTTGTAGAGGCGCATTTGAATCTGATTCCTTTGCTGGGCTGCATCGTCCCGCGTTCACATGCTGGTGCTGCCATGGACGGAAATTATGGCGAGTAGAGAAGTGGTCTAGTGCGAAGTCTAAGATGCTGCTTTTAGATTCCCCGCCGCATCATCGGAATCCTTCCAACCCATCGCGTCAAGCGCTTTCTCGATCGCTTCCAATGCTCTTGGCGGAATAAGACGTTTGAAGTAATTGAGTCGTTGGCCTAAGTGAGGACCACGCTGGTAATTGGTTTGATAAAAACTGGGACTCAAATGCGATTCGTCAAGTAAGATCAACTTGCGAATGTACGCATAAGAGGTTGTAATGGTCAGCAGTACATTTAAATCATCTACACAAGATAACTCGCCACTTGCAGAGACAGTGAGCCAAGCGCTCTCGCTCACCCATTCCTGATTGGTAAAGTCGTCATCTACTCCTGCGAATCTGTTCTTTTCTTGAATAGGGATTATCTGTTTCAGAACGTCACGATTTTGAACCAATTCCTTGAGAATCAAATCGAGAACCCATTTCCTTTTCTCTTCACGTTCTATCGCCTTATCAGCCTGCTCCTTAGCCTCTTCCTCTTGTTGCTGACGCCTAGAAATCGCCAATGCGATTGGAATGCCTACCAATGCAGCGACGATGGTAGCGAGAAAGTTGCCTAAAAACTGATCCCGAGGGTCTGTCTTTGGGAGGGCATCGAATAGATACCAAGCCCCAGGGATTGCTATCAAGACGAGCAAGGCCCAACAACACCACCATGATTTGGATTTGATCCACGCCCAAGCGGATTGAACCAAGTTGTTGAACGTTTTCATATGAGTAGTATTCGCACGCCAAACGGGGAAATTTTGCTGCACCCCACCAAAATAGGTCTTCCCAGCCATATGATCGTACCGGGACGGCCGGTGGTGGGACAGATGAGTGGCTGTCCGCTGAGATCGCGCAGGTTCTCGCCAGCGTCTGGTGGCCAGGGCATGTCTACGATCAGGGGCGGCATGGATGTGCAGTTATACCACAGTATCTTCCAATTGCTTCGCGCACGCATCGATCCCGTAAACGCTGAACCGACGATCCGGGAACCGTTCCAGACAGGCAACGTACAAACCACGATGATCGGCACCGAATCCCAGCCGTTGCCGCCCACGGTACGCTACCCACCGCTCAGAGGGATTGGTTGCAAGATGAGACAGTAACCCATCCAACTCGGCAAGATAGGTTTCCGCCGCTTCCCGCGCGTGCTGTGGGATGATCGCTTTCACCTCCTGGGACAACCCGCCTTGGGCAAGAACAACAGGAGATTCTGAGGAATCGGTAGCATCTTGAATTGGATCATCGTGCATTGCAACCTCCCTCCTCACCCCTTCACCCACGGAACGAAGCGTTGCCAGATGGCCCAGAATTTTGCGTTGAGAGTGCAGACGTCCGCGGCAAGTTTGCGAACCACCTTTTGATAAGCCCGCGCTGCCCCTGGCGGGAATCCACGCGGTGCGCACGCTCCGGCTGCCGTTCGCAAGTGATCCTTCGCTTCAACAAACGCCGCCGACTTCCCACCCGGACCGGCTCGCGCTACCATCAACACCGCCTCGGTCATCGCCAGTATCAGACGGGTGTTCTCTGGTACAGTCACCGTGTCGATCTTCGCGTTCTGAGCCACCGCCTCCTCCGTCTGACCGCTCAAAGCAAGATCGAGAGCCAGCCACGCGCGGAAATCGGCAAGCGATTCATCCGTACCGCCCAGTTTCACCGCTGCCCGACACACTTCCATTGCCTTCTCGTCTTTATCGTTCCCGCGGTAAGCCAGTGCCAGCGGCCGCAGCATCCAGGCTTCCACGCCATCGCGATCGCGCCAATCCCCAAGCCACGCGGCAGCATAGGCCAAGTTACCTGTTGCCACCAGCGCACCGCCAGCGCGAGCCCATGCCGCTGCATCGCTGCGCAAAACTCCATCGTATTTTATTACCGCCCCTTGCACGGGCTTTCCGGCATCCGCCAGTGCCCACAGATACGCAATAACTGCCTCAGGTCCCGCCGTCGGATTGGCCGCCAACAAATCCGACAACAGATCCGACACGGCGTCCGGCGAACCCGCCGTCACGGTGCGCTCGGCCCACAGACTCGCAACCTCCGGTGAGCCATCCGGTGCAAACGCCAACTCTTTCAGTTCACCCGTGAGTCGCGGCCCCCACCCCTCGGCATCGAACGCCGCGACTGCGTCCCGGAGGATGCCACGGGTCGATTCCGGGTCCTGGGCCAGCGAGCGGAAACGGGCCACGGCAGTATCGAAATCGCTTTGGCGGCACGCCACCTGAATGCCGCGCAGACGCACGAGTGGGCCATCGGAATGTTCGGAAACTGCTGTGAGCGTGCGTGCTGCTCCCGCGACATCGCCGGTGGCGAGTTGCTCGGCCACCAAGTTCAGACCGGCAGCCTCGAAAGTAGGGTCAAGCTCGAACGCCCTCTGAAAATCCGCCATCGCGCCGCGGCGATCGGCCACGCTGCGTCGAGCTTCGCCCCGATACACATAGGCCACCGGATTTGTCGGTTCGAGCTTTACGAAATGCTCGGCCGCATCCAAACACTCGCGGTGCCGACCAGCGGCATCGAACCACGCCGCGAGGTGCCGCCAACCCAGAACGAACGTCGGCTGTTCGGTTACGAGTTGCCGCATGATGGTGACGGCTTTCGTGCGATCGCCGCGACGATTCTCGATCCAGGCAGTACGAGCCCGGAGTTCGACCGGAAGTGGATCGAAATCGGGCGGACGACATGCAACCAACGCCTCATCGAACCGCCCGGCCAAGGCTAACTGTTCGGCCTTGCAGTCGTGTCCGGGCATGAACTTGGGATAAGCCTTGATCGCAGCCTCGGCAGCACGCAACCGCTCGCCCGGCTCGGTCGATTGACCTTCAGGTGAATCGACCCAGAAGATCGGCACCCACGGATGGAAGGGGCCACCGTTCTGCCATGCC
>Ga0206850_10201_pt1 | contig 17929 bp, 16 predicted proteins | sample Alteio_BWOrgCont_16_FD_152885 | JGI IMG/M metagenome (GOLD analysis project Ga0206850, IMG submission 152885) | Enriched cells from forest soil in Barre Woods Harvard Forest LTER site, Petersham, Massachusetts, United States -... | ecosystem: Environmental > Terrestrial > Soil > Temperate forest >...
TTGCTTGTATCGTTTGTCTTGCTGGCAACCACAGTTCCTCTGCGTGCTGACGAGAAAGCAGATGCGGCAAAGAAGCTGAATGGAACTTATGTGGTCACCGAAATGTTGCTCGAAGGCAAACCCGATAACTCGAAAAAAGACAATGTCACTTTCGTGTTCAAAGATGGGACGGTAACCATCACCGAGGGAGAAAAGAAGAAGGGAGAAGTGGCCAAATACACGATTGATCCAAGCAAGAAGCCTGCCCAGATCGACGTCATGCCTGAGAAAGGCAGCAAGGAAGTTCTGGGGATCTACGAATTGAAAGAAACCGACAAGGGAACGGAATTGATTGTCTCGTTTGTCCATGACGGAGGCGAGCGACCGAAGGACTTCAAGGGAGAGGGTAAGGACGTGGTCGTTGTGAAAATGTTTCGCAACAAGGATAAATGACACATCACGAAGACTGGTAACTACGGCATAGTTCAACGAATGGATGTGGTGGGTAACAGATCAGATTATAGGCGTGTTGAGTTATGTAGCCTCCGGTCGCTGACGCTCCCGGCTCGCCTAAAACGCCTAATTGGGAAAGGTTTTAGGCGAGCCGGGAGCGTCAGCGACCGGAGGCTACACAACTCCAATAACTTCCGCTCTCCTCAACTGCTAACACACTTTGAACCATCCCGTAACCACGACTGAGCGGTGAGCCTCAAGAAGCTCACCGCCCATTCACACGGCAATCAGGCCGCCGCCCGGTCAGTTTCACCAAGTGACTTGAGTTCAGCCACAATCTCATTGTTCAAGACTCGTTCGATTTCACTCCCCACCCGGCCGGCCAAATACCCGTCGAAGACTCGGTGGTCGAACGCAAATTGGATCGCCATCTCACCATCCCGCGTCACGGGATTGTAGTAGAGGCAAGAAGTGATCGGGGTGGTCATTGTTAACATTCGAGCCCGGAAACCGGCAATGGAGTTCACTGCGTATGTGCCGAAATTGCGCGCACGGAACAGTCCCGACCCAAACAGCCCCATCGACCACAGAAGCCGACGGATGGGCAAGGGAAACTTTGTGTTTCGGATCAACCGGCGATACGAACCGATCTGGTGGAAGGGAGCCGTCTTCAGCCGGTTGAGCTTGGCATCGAGGTTGATGAGACTTAGCCGCTCGGGATACAGCACCGGAGCCATCAATGTTGCGTGTTCGCCTTCGTACTCCCGGTCCAGAATCACACTCGCCACGCTGTAAGGTGCCTCATAAACCCGGGGCCACGGGTATGGCAGATATGCCCGACGCATTTCGGGCAAGCGTTGCGACACCAGAGCCATCGTCTTGACCATCATTGCGCCCCAACTCACCGCCAGCCCGGTCTTTTTTCGGGCTTCAACGGTAGCTCGGACGCGCAGGATCCGCTCCGCAGCCACCACCGGCACGCGGTGGCTGAAGTGCAGCATGTCCGCCATCCATTTCCGCGGCAAAGATTGCCGGATGTAGTGCCCTTTCTCGCTGGTCATTGCGTTGACCCCAAGGACAGACTCCATCACTGTCAATCTTTGATCGACTGGCGGGGTAGGGAAACTGAACTTTTTCCCCAAGTTCGCTCACCAGTGCATGACATAACCACCATCGACGTTCACGGTCTGGCCGGTCACGTTCGCGGCCCGCTCGCTCGCCAGGAACACAACCATCGCGGCGATATCCTCTGGGGTTTGCCAGCGATTTAGCGGCACCAACTTGGCAATCTTCTCAGCGGCCCAGGTTTCGTAGTCCTGTCGGGCTTCGGGCGGCTGACGATCCGACCACGTCTGCCAGACCGATCGATTCAACGGCGTTTTCACCATCCCGGGGCACAGGCAATTCACACGCACCCCGAACGGGGCGAGATCCTTCGCTGCACACTGGGCGAAGTTGATGAGTCCGGCCTTCGATGCGCTGTACGGCGGGTCGGTTTGCGACCCGATCTGGCCCGCCACGGATGCCAGGAAGAGCATCGTCCCGGATCGTTGTTCCGCAAGCCCCGGAGCAAAGGCATGGGCCACATTCGCTGCGCCAACGAGGTTCACTTTCAGTACCCGGTCCCAGTCAGAAGGATCGAGCTTCCAGAATGGAAATCCGAACTTCCCGGAACCAATCGCCGCCGCAAATACGATGTGATCCACTCGTCCCAGGCGAGTCCGAATCTCTTCCGCGACTCGACCCAAGGCCGGGAAATCGGTTACATCGACAACCCACCCCGCACCTCCGAGGTCGTTCGCGGCGGCATGAACACCACCTGAAATATCCAGCAGAGCGACCTGAGTTCCTTCCGCGGCGAAGGCAGCGGCAATCGCCTTCCCAATTCCACTTGCCCCACCGACTATCACGGCCACATTGTTACGCAATCCGAGTTCCACGATGATTCTCCTGGCTTGCGCCCACAAGCATTTTGATGGCAGGTTTCAGGGGTTTCGCTATCGCTTCACAGAAACCCTGGCAGACGCTCCGGGCGAATGTCTTAGTCCTGGAAGCGCATTCGTCTGTAGTCCACGGGCGGAAATCTCCTCATTCTTCTTCCGGCTTTCCCAACCATTTCTCCCGATTCCAGTTGCTTTCCAGGAGCAATAGGGCATATCTGTTAATTATGGAAACTTGTACACTACTATACGCAGGAACTAGCCATGCCCCTCCGTTGCCTGTTCATCGACATGAACGCTTTTTTCGCCTCGGTGGAACAGCAGGATGACCCATCGCTCCGTCACAAGCCGGTGGCTGTCATCCCAACTCAGGCTGAAACGACCTGCTGCATCGCCGCGAGTTATGAGGCCAAGAAATTTGGGATCAAGACCGGAACAGCGGTCTGGGAGGCACGGAAACTATCCCGGGGAGCCATTATCTTCAGGGTCGCGAACCACAGACGATATGTCCTCGCCCACAACCAGATTGTGGATGCAGTTGGCTCGATCATTCCGGTCGAGGGGGTTGTCTCGATCGATGAAATGACATGCCGACTGGTGGGGGACGATCAGCGACCCGGGCGGGCTGTGGAAATGGCTAACCGGATCAAGGCAGCAATCAAGGAACGAGCCGGGAAATGCCTGAACTGCTCCATTGGGATCGCCCCGAATCGGATGCTGGCGAAGGTGGCATCAGACATGCAGAAGCCGAATGGATTGACGGTATTTGCCGATGAGGATCTGCCTACAGCTCTTTATAAGCTCAAGCTCCAGGCTTTTCCCGGCATCGGACCGCGAATGGCGCGGCGATTGAACCTGTATGGCGTGTTCGCGGTGCGTCAGTTGTGCGAAATGTCGGCGAAATCGCTATCCGAAGTGTGGGGGAGCAAGGTTCTCGGTGGGCGATGGTTCCGGTTACTGCGGGGCCAGGAGGTGGCCGATGAACCAACTCGTCGGCAGACTGTGAGCCACTCGCACATCCTTCCCCCCAAACTGCGAAACGAGGCAGGTGCATACGGAGTTCTCGTGCGACTGACGCACAAGGCAGCAGCCCGGTTGCGAAAGGTCGAATGCTGGGCCGGGGCCGTATACGTCAGTGTGAGCTTCCAGGATTCCTCACCCTCCCTGCTCCCGGATGGCCCGATACAAACGGAAGAAGCAAATCCAAAGATTCCCATGCTGCCCGATGGATTTGATCCCAACTGGGAATTAGGGGAATTCGATGATGACGAACCACCTCCCAAACCACAACGCTGGCGAGCAACACGACGATGGGGTGCGGGGTGTCATGTGCCGCACTGTCAGGACACACCGAATATCCTGCGGGTGGTGAAGAGTCTGTGGCAGCAACATCCGCCGGGTGTGCCGTTCAAGGTGGGGATGGTGTTGGCGGACTTGCGACCAGCCCGCAGCGCAACGCCTTCGCTGTTCGAGGACGATCGGAAGGCGGCGGATTTATCGCACGCGATGGATGAAGTGAACCTGGAGTTCGGAGCGAGCGTGGTCCATTTTGGAGGGATGCACGGGATGAAGGATGCCGCACCATCGCGGATTGCCTTCACGCAGATCCCGGACTTCGACCGGCGGGTAAATTGAGTTGTGACGGTTTCAATCAGGATGCCTTTTTATAGCCGGCGGACGCCGGCGTTTGTGTTTGAAAGGCAGTCTTCAGCGAGCAGTGAGTCCGCGGAGAAGGCCCCAATCATACTGCTTCTGCTTCCACTTGAGTACCTTCTGTTGTTCATCCTCCAGCGTGGTGGGCCAGAGTGCGAGATCGGATTTCTGTCGCTCGGAAGACCGCTGGGTGTAGCTGTTTACTGAATAGATCCCCGAATCGGAGTGGCACGCGCTACAGGTTTTCATTACTGGCATGAGATGTCGGGGTTGCTCGCCTTTAGGAGCTTCAAACGGGTCGGCCCAGCCAGTTATAAACTGTAGAGACGTGTATGCTTGTTCTTCGTCTCCAACCAAACGTAGACCGCCATTCTTCCCCGCAAACAAATCCCTGCGGCGTAAGTCGAACTCGAAAAAGCTCTGGTTCTTCCGAACCTCGGATTCCTGAAACTCGTGTGGATCAGTTCGGATTCGGCGATAGACACGCAATTGGATGCTTTCCGTCAGCCTCGATGCGACCAGTTCTCCGGCTTCGTTAATCAATACCATCTGCCGAACGAGTGCGACTTGAGTGCCGACGGGGAACTGGGGTAGGTCTGGCGTCAGCTCAAGCAACTCCATCCGGGAGAGATCGCTTGGCTTTCGCTTTCGGATGGCCCAGGGCGAGGGGAAGTTACTCAGCTTGTCGAGGTAGGCAAGCGTTTCCTTACGTCCTCCAGGCAGCCGCATAAAGACGAGGAACACCGACCGGCCAGAAAAGAAGGTCGTATGAGCCGAAGCGATTGGGCCGTTGGGAAAATCGGCTGGGCCACGGACACAAACCCACGGCCCTTCTGGATCGAAGAGGTCGGGTGGGAGGAACGGCTGACCTGCCCGATCCGGGTCGAATGCTGTACGAAACGCCTTTGACTTGATGGCCATTGCGTAGTTATCGGGCAGTGCCTGGATAGTCGCAGATGTCAGCGTCAGTCGATGGATCGCCTGAGCCAACCGTTTTTGAAGGGCTTGCCGGGGGGCAGGGTTTTCAACCGTCGTTCCGGAGGGACGGTTGTTATAAAGGAAAGCACTCCAATCAAAAACCGACAAAAGATCGTGTTGGAGGATTGCTCGTTTGAGTGGGTCGCGAATCTGTTCTGCACTTCCATCGTGTTTCAAGAAATCATCGAGCGACCGCAGAACGTCCTCGTGCGAACGCCCAGTCAGAAGATGCTTGGTTTCTGGCCATAACAGGGGATCGATCTCATCGTGTCCCAGTTCCTCGCCCTTGAGTCCCGTGCGGACGAACAATGCCCGGTGAAGCCGGTTCCACGGGTGATCAGTCTTTGAGTCGTAGATGGTCACGCCCGGCGTGTGTTTCTCCTGAGCAGTTGTCGACCCTGGAGAGTAGTTCATCGCCAAAACGATGGAGATCAGGAGGCAAACGCAGATGTGAGAGTAAGCACTCTTGAACATCGTGGGAAACATGTTGGTGTTGCCTCCATCGACAGAATGGACTGGGATGTTTGGGATGGTGGCGATCGCATGACTGCGTTTTGAGTACGGACAGCGGGCGCTGCGGTGTCCGCTAATCCTGAGATAATAACCAAGTGTTGCGTGAACAAAAAAGGGTTAGTAGTAAAAGGCAAACAGGGAAAAGTTGTATTGGATCTTGTTCTGGGAACAGAAGTGACAACCCTTCGTTACGATGATCGGTATCGTAATGAGCAAGTGATCAGTGAAACATGAAGCAGAGAGAACCTGACAAGGCGACTCGCAAAATGCCAAGACAGAATCGTGTCACACCGTTCGGTGAGATTATTGCCATCCCTGAGCGGGGTACGTTCATGGGAAACCGTGGCGTCCTGCACGATGACGAAGGCCACATCAAGCGATCATGGCAATTGAAACGGTGGATCGTCTGCGTACTGGAGTTCCGAGGCCGAAAGCGAAAAGTGATGACGCCCGGCCATTACACCGAACTGTTCTTCCTTGATGAAGCGACTGCGTTTGCAGCCGGGCATCGCCCGTGTGCAGAATGCCGCCACGCTCGATTCATGGATTATTGCGCTGCCTGGAGGACAGCGAAGCCAAGAAAAGGCAAGTCACAGAGACCCAACGCGATCGCCATCGATGACCAACTCCATGCCGAGCGAGTGGCTTCCGATCGTTCCAAACACTCGTTTCTAGCAGCACTGGATGAGTTGCCCGATACTGTGTTCGTAACAGTCCCCGCGTGGGGAGAACAGGCTTACATGGTGTGGGGCGACCATCTGCTTGAGTGGTCGCCGGGAGGCTATGGGGACGGGCGGCCACGCCAGAAGGGCGAGGAAGTGCGAGTCCTGACCCCGAAATCGACCGTGGCGGCGATCCTGGCCGGCTACGTTCCTGAAGTACACTCATCCGCGAAGCCGGTTCGTACTTTGTGAAAGCCAACCCCTCGGGCGTATACTTCTTGTTCGCCAGGGTCTCCGCGAATATGGTGACACCTTATGAAATGTCACGATAACTCACGACTCGCTCTCACTCGGCGGCAGTTCCTTTATGGTGCCGGAGCTACAGCGCTCGGGCTTGCAGCCGGTTGCAGTCGTTCTCCCGGTCAGAAGCTTACCATCTTCGTCTACTCCGGCCTCGACACGATTTTCCAGGAACACTTTGTCGAGCCGTTCGAGGCCAGTACGGGGGCAAAGGTCGTTCTCGATGCGGGTTGGTGGGATGCCATCGGCAAACTCAAGGACTCGCCAAAAGGACAACCCGCTTACGATCTCGTCCTGACCGATGCTACACAGGGATATCCAGCAATCAAAAGCGGCATGTTCCGTCAGATCAACTTCGACAACGTGCCCAATCATCGTGCCCTCGCTCCGGTCGTCCTCGATAACTGGGTTGCCCGAGAACATTATGGCATCACATTCCACGAATCGGCCATGAGCCTCGTCTGGGACCGCCGACAGCTCGGGTTTGAGCCCACCGGATGGGGCGACCTGATGCGGGATGATCTCAACGGGAAGCTGTCGCTGTACGACTCGTTCTACATGTCGCTCTATACGTTCGCGTGTATGAAAGTTGCTGCGGCAGGTAAACCAGGAAAGGCGGCTCAAGCCATCAGCGATGATCTTGGCGACGTTCTCGAATTCGCCAAACGCGAGAGTAATCGGCTGCGCTTCTGGTGGCCGACGGGAACCAAGATGACGCAGGATTTACTTCAGGGAAACTTCGCAGCAGGCAACGCACACAGTGTCGAGGTGCTGAAAACGATTGCGGAAAAACCCGACGTTATGGGATTCGTCACGCCCGATGCCGACCGCGCATACGTGCAACTCATGTGGGTGATTCCTGCCGATTCACCGAACGCTACGCTGGCCGAGGTCGCGATTGATTTTCTACTGCGGAAGGATGTTCAAGCAGCGATAGCCAGGCGTGGTGCCGGAACCTCACACGTCGAAGCGGCCAGGGAAGTCGCTGCGGAAAACCCGATGTGGGCTAAAACCTACCCTTCCACCGATGAACAATTCCGCACGATGAAGTATTTCCCCTATGAGGCATACTTCAAGGACTGGGACCGGATCACGAAAGTGTGGGAAAAAGAGGTTCTACGAAAAACGTGATGCCACGAGCCAGTCGCCCCTTCATCTCCTGGCTGCTGGCAGCCCCCGCCATTGTGTTGCTGCTGGCCTTCTTCCTTTGGCCAATGCTTCTGCTGCTTCGGGTCAGTTTTTTCGAGAGCCCTGAAGCCGGTGTCGGGTTCTACCGCCCAGGCACCTGGTCCACACATGCCTACATCGAACTGCTCGGAGAGCGGTTCGGCCGTGGGATCATCACGTTCACAATTGCTCTCGGTGTGAGTGTCGCTGCACTCAGCTTGCTGATTGGCTATCCGCTCGCCCTGTTCATCCACTCCTTGCCCCGGCGAGCAAAGGTGCTGGCGCTTGGGGTGGTGATCCTGCCGAAACTCGCCAACGTATTCATCGTTCTCTATGGCATCAACCTGCTGCTTGGCAATATAGGGCCAGTGAATCGCTCTCTCCTCTGGCTCGGCCTGACTCACGAACCACTGCTGCTGGTCCACAACCTTATTGGGGTTGTGATCGCGGAAACGTATCTCATCCTGCCTTATGCCGTGCTGGTTCTGGTCCCGACATTCGACCACATTGACCCAACGCTCACGGCCGCGGCCCGGGGACTGGGTGCGAGTCGAGCAGCGGCGTTTCGCCGAGTGACTCTGCCCCTGTCGCTTCCAGGCGTGGCAGTGGCCGGTCAGCTTTGCCTGATTTGGGCGCTGGGGGCCTTTGTTGGTCCTGTTCTGCTCGGTGGACCAGAACAGACAACGCTGTCGGTCTGGGTACAGCGCCAGGGGACGGAATACAGCGACTGGCCGCGGGCTGCTGCAACCGCGGTGCTGACGGTATTCACAGTTGCCGTGTGCGTACTGGTCTATGCGTGGCCGGCAGGTTGGCTCCGACGAATCGGAGGAGCGACTCGTGGGTGAAATCGTTGCCCGTTCTCTCCTTTGGGTTGGCCGAATTCTCGCTGTTGCAGCTCTGCTGGCGATGCTGACTCCGTTCGCTTATGCAGTCTGGATGTCGTTTGCTCCGGGTGAAGTGCTGGAACCGCCAACCGAGCGATGGTCGCTGCGATGGTATCGAGAATTCCTCGGGTCTTCCCGTTGGGTGGAAGCGTTGCGAACTTCTTCGGAGGTGGCTGCGTTGTCTGTGGTTGGATCGTTGCTGGGAGGTTTGGGGCTGGCAGTGGCGGTTACGCGGTTCCACTTCCGGGGAAGGCAAGTAATCTCTGCGGTTGTGTTGTTGCCGATGTTCGTCCCGACCGTCGTGCTGGCAATGGGATTGTTACCGGTGATGATGACAACCGGCTTGCGTGGCACAACCGCGGCGATTGCTGCCGCGCACAGCCTCATCAGCCTGCCGGTTGTATTTCTGCTTCTGCGATCAACGCTCGCGCAGGTCGATCCGGAACTGGAGCAAGCGGCCCGTGGTCTGGGGGCAACGCCGTTGGCAGCTTTCAGCCGCGTGACGCTTCCGCTGATCTATCCAGCAGTTTTGGCTAGTGCGGTGATTGCGTTCATTCTCTCGGTGAACGAGTTCATTCTCGCTCTGTTTCTGAGTACCCCGCGAGTCCGAACTCTCCCGGCAGCCCTGTGGCCCGCAGCCCGAGACAGGGAAACGCCGCTGCTTGCAGCGGCATCTTGCGCGATGATGCTGGTGACCCTTGTGGGAATGTGGATCGCAGCGCGGTTACTACGCCAAAGGTGAGAAAGAAGATTGGCAGCAAAAAGGCACAAAAAGCACAAAAAAGAAGAGAGAAAATGTTGAGAGGAAGATCGAGAGTTCATTCGGAAGCAAGTGTTGATCCTATTAACTCTTCTTGTTCTTTTCCGGGTTTCCTTTTTGTGCTTTTTGTGCCTTTTTGCGGCCAATCTTCTTATTTTGCTGCCGTTCCTGCGGAACTTTAAATCGTGACCGATGAGAAGCCGCCATCGACGACGATGTTCTGACCCGTGACAAACCCCGACGCCCGAGGCGATGCCAACCAGATCACCGCCCCCGCCAGTTCCTCGGAGTTCCCGAATCGCCCCATCGGTGTGTGGCCGATGATCGACTGGCCCCGCTCAGTATATGTTCCATCCTCTTTCAGCAACATTCGCCGGTTCTGCTCGGCTGGGAAGAACCCCGGACTGATTGCATTTACTCGCACGCCCTTGGTTGCCCACTCGCGGGCAAGCCACTGCGTCAGGTTCAAAACCGCAGCCTTCGATGCCGAATACGACACCACGCGCGATAGCGGCAGGATTGATGACATCGAAGCGATGTTGATGACGCTGCCTTTCCCGGCTGCTACCATCTTTGCCCCGAAGATCTGGCATGGAAGCAGCGTTCCACCAATCAGATTCAGATCGAACACTGCTTGCCAGCCTTCGAGCGACATTTTGCAGAAGTCTCCACCGGGAGCAATTGTGCCTTCGGGTTTGTTTCCACCTGCACCGTTGACCAGGATGGTGGTGGTGCCCAGCTTGGCCGTAATCGCATCGCTAGCCACCATGAGTGATTCGCGGCTCATGGCATCGGCTGCTTGGAAGATGGCCTTTCCACCGGCTTTTTCGATGGAACGCACGCGCTCCATCCCGCGTTCCTCGCTGCGACCGACCACAGCCACCTTCGCACCCGCCGCTGCCAGCGCCTCAGCCATCGCACCACCCAGCACACCCGTGCCACCGAACACGACAGCGGTTTCGCCTTCCAGATTGAAAAGATCAAGTTTCATGGTTTTTGTTGGTTGTTTGATGGTTGATTGATTGGGAGTGAGGAGTGATTGAATTCCTTCATTCCAGGAAAAAATGCCTTTCACAACCTGCATCGCCTTATTGGTCAACGAACAGCGGTTTCAGGTGCCTGTCGTACAGGTTTCCGGTCACGTTCCGCGAGATGCTCGGTTCGCACGTTTTGAGCATCTTGAGGTAACGATCACCCATCAGCGCAGCGATCTTGAATCCAACGTGAACCAACTGACGGAGTGAGGGATTGAATGCCGGATTTGATGGCTCGTGCCGTAACGCGCCAACGAATTGCTCCTCGGTCCAAGACTTCACTGCTTCCGCAGTCGGTAACTTGGTCGCATCAATATCGATCACGCTTGCATAAGGAGCGCAGAGTTCCTCTTTCTTCATCAGGGCTTTGGCATAAATCTCCTTGGCCAGATCGAGCCCTTCACCCCCCGCCTCGGCCAGTCCAATCACTTCTTCGAGCCAAGTTGTGCCCGCCGTTTTGAGGTGCAGCCCCGCTCCAGTGTCGCGGATTGCTCGCCGCATGGGGGCATAGAGCGAGAATTTGTCGCTCCCCGAATGGACGCTCAACTTCAGATTGCCCGGCAATCCGAATTTGCCGATGGCAAAAGCAATCACCGCCAGGTCGTCGCGGAATTCCTTCTCGAACTGCTTGAGATTGCCAACGTAATCCACGCCCTTGTTAAACCGCCCAGTGAACTTCGGGGCAATGGTCTGCACCGGCACCTTTTCGTCTGCAAGTGCGGCCAGAATGAGCAGCAGTTCGGGCGGCGTTTGCGGAGCATCCGTCTCATCCATCGAAACTTCGGTGACGAAATTCCCCTCGCCCTTGGCCGCGGCAATCTTCCGGTAGATCGCGCCTGCATCCTGCACGGCTTTCAGGTATTTCGCGGCGACCCGCTCCACATTGGCCCGGGTGGTGGTGAATGGTTCAGCGATCCCGGGAATTGCCAGCTTGCCAACGAGGTCGAGATGGCGGGAGGTGAACGCCGCGACTGCCGCTGGTTCGGCGTGGTGGCCAATCGAATCGGCAACATCAATCGTGTAGAAGTCGCTTGCAGCCAGGAAGCGATCAACTGTTTCGAGTCGGATGTGGTCGGCATCGACGTGGTAAGGCTTCGTCCATTTCAACTCCCGCACCGCGGCATCGGCAGAAGCTCGCACGCTGCCGGGTTCGGAGCCGATGATGGTATGCTCGCGGTTGGACTTGTTCCAGACCGGGATCACCTCGACACCCTTCTCCGCGGCGAGCAGGCACGCGCGGAGTTGTGCTTTTGCTTGGTGTGCGAATCGGTCTCCCACACCGATGGAATACTTGGCAAGTGCGAGCATGGCGGGAAGTCTCCAGTTGTGCGCTTGTGGCAGTTTGTTGTATCGGAGTTCACCGCCTTTTCTCCCTTCACCAGTCCAGTTCTGGTTTCTCTGCCGCAGAGCGTGTTCTCTCCCCTTCCACCAGATAGAAGTATTCGATAATCAGAACCGTGGTGATCGCTCCGAAAGTGTGCCAGAGCCAGTGACTGCCCATCGGCAGGTAGGATCCACTCTCGCGATCCACGAGACGGAAGAACCACGCGATCACGAAGCTGATTACGCCAGCCACCACCCATCCGGCATACCGGAATCGCGTCCGTAGCAACACAAGCCCGATGGGGGTCAGAACCAAGATCGCCAGAGAGGCGTATGACAGGTTTATCCGTAACGTGTTGTTGGTTGGATTGATCGCCGCAAACAGGAGTCGGTTAACCGCAGCGTAAAACACCGCGACCGCAGGCAGGAACCACCACCCCCGACGCCCCCAATACCGAATCGCCATGAACATGGCTCCGGCCAGTCCGAGCAACGAAATTGGCACGACATCCAGCAGGAAATAGACCACGGAAACCCGTGTGGCGTGGTAGAGTGTTCCACCGATCCCTCCAGCCAGAAGGATGGGCATACAACAGCAGAGGAACGGGTAATCTCGATAGCGCCCCCGAAGCCGCCACGCCCACACTGCCACGATGACAATGAAGAACGCCGCGGTGATTGCGTTCCACGGTTCCGCAATAAACGGAGCACTCGGGGCATAAGGGTCCGGGGGCGTTTCTGTATACCGAGGGCCATAATCGGGCATACGTTCATCGTTCGCCAGAGCCCGACCGGGTTGGGTGGCGGCTTCCTCTTCTTCGTGTCCAGCCATGTGTACCTCTCGAATATCCCAATATACAGCTAGTGAGAATTGTAGGAGGCTCCAGAACCCGTGGCACAAGATGATAATTGGTGATAGTTTGCGGAAGAAAAAATTTTCACGATAAGGTGCTTGACACGCTCCAAACGCTTCACTAAGAAGCGTCTACCTTTGACCGTCCGCCGGGGTTTGCGACCGCGAACCTCTGTCCTGTGCGGACGCTCTTGCGACCAGAACCTTGCTGCCGCGAGTGGCTCTACTTCATTTCCACTCGTGGTTGCTTCGTTGCAGTTTGTGCCGCCGGACGCCGATAGCAATGGGGCGTTGGGTTCGTCGGCTGTTTATACCCATAAACCGAAATGAAATTGGCCGAACGGTTTCGACCACATTCATTTATAGTCACACGAGGATTGCTCCATGTCCGGTCGCTCTCTGCTTGTGCCGACAGGACTCGCCACGGCCGAGGAGCTGTCGCCGCGGCCAGTCCACCCTTTTCCGCTTCCACCCTCGCCGTTTGCCGCAGCGGATGAGGATGAGCTCGAAGATGAGCTTGAAGACGATGACGATGACGATGAGGAAGACGATGAACTCGACGATGAACTCGACGATGAGGAGTTCGACGACGATGAGTTCGATGACGATGAACTCGACGATGAAGATTTCGACGACGACGATTTCGACGACGATTTCGACGACGACGATGACGACGATGACGACGATGACGACGATGATGACGATGAGGCAGACGAGGAAGTGTAAACCGAGTTGAGAGTACTCCGTTCGCTGCGAGCGCTCTTGCCGGCACCATCGCGGACCCACGCGAACTGCTGATCTGATGGGGTTCGGTCGTGAAGGGGAAGGATGGGCATCATCGGGCGAAAACAGCTTGGCGAGCCCAGTTGACTGCTACGAGTGGCATGGCTGATTGTACAACGCCGCAAGCCTTTGACTTGCGGCGTTTGCATTGATGGCGCATTACTGGGTGAACTGGTGACTCCTGCAATGTCAATGTCCCCAAGACCGTCTACCAGGATCGAAATCACCTCGCCATCAAAGGTTCTCTTCGGCCAATATCCACGCCAATAGCTACAACGAGACTCTGCTTCAGAGATCGTGTCTTAATTTCCTGGCGAAACGGCTCACTGCTGAGGTAATCCATTCCACTACTCTGTTCGTGGACCGGCCCGCCCCATGCCCAACGGTCATCCGCTGGAATTACACACCCTCCCAGCCCTTCACCCTCGTACCGCAATCCTACAGGGGTTCGGCACATCTACTGTCGTTCGCCTCAGTATTGACCCAACTCTGCTACCATCTGGTACGATGGTGAGAGCGGTCTCAGTGAACTGGCTTGCGCGGCCTGGCGGTAATCCTCCCCAACACGTGTCGCGTGATATCGGATGGAGCAACATCCCGCAGTATGCCGGGAGAGTGCTCTGCCTCCTATGGTCGAATACAAAGAATGCGCAGGACATTACCGAGGAAGCGGCGATCGGGGTGATGGCACTGCTCATCTCCAACCTGGAGACGGCAGAAATCCTGAGAGTCCTCCAGATCGGTAGCGGCGGAGATTATCTATTGGAGATCCAGGGTGTGGGTCAACTACAGGCAGAAAGTAGTGGCGTTCACATTGATCCGCACGGGTATCTTTCTAATGCCCGCCTTGTACAGAAGCGGAATCAGGTTCTAACGAAAAGCTCGGTCGGCTTCGCGGCAGTGACCGCTTTTAGCCACACTGCGACGCTGGAGGTTCATTCCTATCTTCACTATGTCACTGCATCACCCGGTGGGAAGCCAAGGAAAGGTCGTGGTGGCAAGAAGAAGAGTCCCGGGAAGAGGCCGTAAGAATGATAGCCCCTCCTCTCAATCTGAACGATGTCGCGTCTACGGCAGCAGCCGAGGGGAACTTCGCGCTCGGAATTGGCGACACGGTTCTCGCAGCAGAGAAGTACGCTCAGGCGGGTCAAGCCTTGGAGAAAGAGGCCGCTGGTGCGCGTAAGGCACCCGAGCGGAATCTCCTCCGCTTCTTGGCCGCAAGCCAATACTTTCACGGCGGAGACTATAAACACGCACTCAAGATCAGCCAGCGGGTGGAGGGGCCGCTCCTTCCAGCCCATATCCGACCCTTGTTTGAATCATTCGTCCGTGACGCAACAGACCGGGCGAGGGAAGGCTATCGAGGAGAGATATGGAACAAACTTCAAACACTGGCTTCAACCGGTCGTCCGGGGGAAGCGCTGGAACTCCTCAAATCGCATCCTTATGTGTTCAATCGAACCAAGTTGGCCTTCTCACGGGCATATCTCTGTGAGGAATTAAAGCGGTACCAAGCAGCAGCCATCTTCTTCGCATCTGCTATGAAGTTCCAGCCGGATGATCCCAAGTTGGCATACATGTCCGCCGTATTCCCGCAAAGGTTGGCGACCGACCGAAGGCTCGACGAGGCATTGGAGTATATCCGATATCAGTTAGAGGAGATTGGGCACGCGGTCACATATATCACTGCGTCGGTGTTGACTTCCCGGCGTGCGGGGTTAACGACCGACGACGATGAACAGCGCAACATTCTCAAGGAAGGTGTCTCGTTTTTTGAGAAGGCGTGGGAACTATTCCAACAGATGCCACCTGAGCTTCAGCTAGATGCCGATCTACGAGGATACATGGCCCTTTGCTTCGAGATAGCCTGGATTGCCTTACGGAGGCTGAAGGAAGCGAAGCGTGCAGCCGAGGTTTGCGAAACTGCCCTCCGATTCAGTCCTTCTTCCTCGAGTTTCTGGACCATGCGGGGAGGGGTGAGGTATCCCGATGCTGGAGCTGTTGCCGATCTGAAACAGGCAGTGAAGTTGGGGGAGAAGAACTACTACCCCTACTACTATCTCGCCCACCATGCGATGAAGGCAGAGAACTGTCCCGAGGCGAAGAAGTGGATCGAGCAAGCCTTATCCCACAAACCCAACCGGACCATTAGTGGGCAACTCTACGGCTGGTTAGCGATTTGCCTTTCCCAAGAGGGCGCATCAGTCGAAGAGATCGAAGGCATGTTCACCAAGGCACTTGAACTCGCACCGCATCTCCCCGAGATCGGGGAAATCCATCAGAAGTTTCGAGATCTTTTGAGCCAATCAGAAGCAAAATCGCCTCCGAAGGCAACAGTCTGGGAAATGAGGGAATGGAACGATGATGACTTTACCCTGTCATCCATGCAGGAACAGCAAAACCGTGTCAACATCGCCCGGGGCGATGCTTTCAAACGGGGATTACAGCCGGTCTGAGGGCCATCGGCGAGTTGAGGCTTGGCTTGGTTATACTTCACACGCTCAGGACAGAGACATCCCAAAGACGGTGCCTTGGGTCAGCCAGTTCAAATCACGAGTTTGTTTATGATTAAAGTGATTATACTAGCGTCATGCATGTGCCAAAGGGGGCTGTGACACCTGACAATTTGTGACAGAGACTGGTGTCTGAATCTGCGATTGGGATGGAAAACGCCATGTTACAGAGCCAAAACGCATCGTCGCCATCTTGTGAGATTATTGACAACGCCGACAACGCTGACATACTCTCGTGACCCCTTCAACTGAACGTCCACAAGCTGCCGACAGTCTGCCCACGCACGGGCAGAGCCGTGGGACCCAACTATCGATGCCCCTCATCCTGCCGGTCGCGGCGGACGTTGATTCTCCGTCCCCGCAACCGGGCTCCGTTCAGCGATTCGATCACATGCTCCGCGGCATCCTCGGGAATCTCGACAATCGAAAAGCGATCGGTGATTTCGATTCCTCGGATATCGCGGCCCGGGAGTCCCGCTTCGTTCGCAATCGCCCCAACCAGATCCTTCGGAGTGATGCCAGCTTCCCGACCCGCGTTGATGAAGAGGCGGGCCAGTCGGGGGCCAGGGGAACGCGCATTCTTCCCCCGCGCTCGCGTCTCAACACGTGTCGGCTCCGGCATCGCAACCACGATGTCCTCGCCGTCCTCGGTGTCGCCAACCTCCGCGCGGTGTGCCAGTTTGAATGCAGCCAGGGCTATAGCAGTCGCATCAAACTCGGTACCCAGAGACGCGATGACCTCCCGGAATTCGTCGAGTTCACCTTCGGCGATTGCCGCACGGATCGCAGTCTTGGTCCGCTCCAGCCGACAGGCACGCAAGTCGGCGGCCGTCGGAACACGTGCCAGTTCGATCCGCTGCCCGGTCGCCCGTTCGATGTTTCGCAGCGTTGACTGCTCGCGTGGCTCGACCACCGTGATCGCCACACCCTCACGCCCGGCCCGACCCACGCGGCCAATCCGGTGAACATAACCCTCGGTTCCAAGTGGCAGTTGAAAGTTGACAACGTGGGTGAGGTGTTCGACATCCAATCCGCGAGCGGCCACATCAGTCGCCACCAGCAAATCTGCTTTCCCCGACCGAAACAGCCGCATCACGCGGTCGCGCTGATCCTGCGACATCCCACCATGGAGCGCCTCCGGACGATATCCTCGTGCGGCCAGCGATTCGGTCAACTGATCGACTTCCGACCGTGTCTGGCAGAAGATCAGTGCGGCCTTGGGTGCTTCCGCATCGAGTACACGCCCGAGTGCTGCGAGCTTCTTTGCTTTGGGGACGAGATAAGCCACCTGACGAACCTTGGGCGCAACACCTGCCGGGGCTGCATCGGGCACGACCAGAATCTCGATCGCGTCCTTCAGGTGCTTTCCGGCGATTGCCTTGATCCGAGGCGGCATGGTCGCCGAGAACAGCATGGTCTGCCGTCCGCTTGGCGTTGCGGTCAGGAGCGCCTCGATGTCCTCGGCAAATCCCATGTCGAGCATCTCATCGGCTTCATCCAGCACCACAACCGCGACTGCCCCCAGCTTCAAAGTCCCGCGGCGAAGGTGATCCAGCGCCCGGCCCGGAGTGGCAACGATGATATCGACACCACGAACCAGCGCGGATAGCTGCTGATCCATCGCCTGACCGCCGTAGATCGGCAACACCTTGAGGCCGAGCGTTTGGCCGTAGCGCTCGACCGATTCTGCGACCTGCATCGCCAGTTCCCGCGTGGGAACCAGGATCAAAGCGGTCGGGCCTTTACGAGTTTTGATGGCTACGATGCGGTGGAGAAGTGGAAGGGCGAACGCAGCGGTCTTACCAGTTCCGGTTGCGGCTCGACCGATGAGATCGCGCCCTTCAAGCAACGGTGGAATCGCTCGCCGCTGGATGGGAGTTGGCTCCTCATATCCACGTCCGGTAAGCGTTTCGACGAGGCGACTGTCAAGACCCAGTTTCGCGAACCCCGATTCGGTAACCGTCGCCATCGTCCCAACCATATGGTCATTCCTCGGTGTGATCCCGAAAAACGGTAATCCCTCAAACTATAGAATCTCACCGAAGAAAGAAGGGCAATGTCTTAATTTAATCGAGATTTGATCGTGCTTCAAAGACAGGTCGCAGGCGGTTTGGGTAGCCGGGGCAGAGTCTTC
>Ga0206850_10202_pt1 | contig 17901 bp, 15 predicted proteins | sample Alteio_BWOrgCont_16_FD_152885 | JGI IMG/M metagenome (GOLD analysis project Ga0206850, IMG submission 152885) | Enriched cells from forest soil in Barre Woods Harvard Forest LTER site, Petersham, Massachusetts, United States -... | ecosystem: Environmental > Terrestrial > Soil > Temperate forest >...
TTTGCCACAGAATCGCCGCCCGGTTGAGGAATGGGGCAAATGGATCGTGGCGAAGAAAAACGCCGCGGAGCTTGCGGAAAAGCAGGCCCGAAAGATCGCCGGTCAGACCGTGTATATGTCCAGCGTGACCGATCCTTACCAGCCAGCCGAACGAAGTCTGATGCTCTCCCGCGGCATTCTCGAAGCCATGCTCGATCATCAACCGCGATTGACGATCCAAACCCGTGGGCCGCTTGTTGCGAGAGACATCGACATCTTGCGACAGTTCCAGAGCGTGCGAGTGAACCTGTCGATTCCTACCGATTCCGAACGAGTCCGGCAGCAGTTCGAGCCGAAAGCTCCGCCACTGGAAAAGCGCTGGGAGGCAATCCGGGAACTCCGCGAGGGAGGCATTCCGGTTGGTGTGTGTGTGACGCCAACATTGCCCATCGAAAACATTGATGGGTTTGCTCGAAGAATTGCAGAGTTCAGTCCGGATGTGCTTGTCTGTCAGGATTTCCACGATGCGGGTGGGCACTTCGGAGCGGATACGGGCGCAGGAGCCCGCAAGATGCTGGCAGAAGTCGCCTGGGGACCAGCCGATTATCGACGCTTCGTCGATCGGTTGCGACAAGACCTGATTGTGTTCGAGGGCGAAGCCGGCTTTTTCCCTTCGCCCAAGATCGAAGTGCGAGTCTCACCGACACTGTTTGATAGTGTCAGTTGATGCCGGTGTGTCCGAGAGTTCAACGCGAGGAAGCGCGATGACCGCACCTAAATCAAAAAGACCGACTCGGGCCGAAGTGCTCGCCGCGAGGAATAAGACCGTTCCGGATTTGATTGCTCCTGGGCTCACCGTTTTGTTTTGCGGGATCAATCCGGGGCTTTACACGGCCGCCATCGGACACCACTTTGGCAGACCAGGCAATCGCTTCTGGCCGACGTTGCACGCGGCGGGATTTACAGAACGATTATTCGACCCATCCGAGGAACAAGAACTCTTGTCGATCGGTTACGGAATTACCAACGTGGTGACCCGTGCCACCGCGACAGCCGATGAGTTATCGGATCGGGAGATAATCGCGGGCGGGAAGCGTCTCCAGAAGACCGTGCGTAAGTTTTGTCCGCGATATCTGGCAGTACTGGGGATGGGAGCCTATCGCACCGCATTTGCCTGCCCCCAAGCCGCCCTCGGTTTGCAACCCGAACTGATTGGCGAGACGAGAGTCTGGCTTCTTCCCAGCCCCAGTGGATTAAACGCGTTCTACAACAACAAGCTCACCGACTTGTACCGTGAATTGCTCACTGCCGTCCGACTAGACAATCAGGCCGCAACCAATCCCCGGTAGAACTCCTCAAAGCGCCGACACATGGCATCGCGGCTGTACTCAGCTTCGACCCGTTTCCGGGCAGAAGCGCCAAATCCAGCTGCCCGGAGCGGATTGCCCAACAGTTGCCCAATCGCCTCTACCAGCGACGATTCATTGCCAGGTGGGATGATGAGCCCATCCTTGCTGTGACGGACCACTTCCGGGTTCGCCCCGACATCCGTGGCGATCACGGCTCGACCGGCCGCCATGTATTCCAAAAGGGCGTTCGACATGCCTTCGGAGTGCGATGGCAACACCGCAATATCCACAGTGCGGAGAAACCCGGCAACATCTGCTACAGAGCCACGGAGCCGGAAGCGGTCTCCAAGGCCAAGGGCGATGTGAAGCCGTTCCAGTTCCTCTCGTTGCTCCCCATCGCCCGCAACCTCAAACACCAGTTGCGGGAAACGGTCCAGTGCCATCTTTGCAGCCCGCATCAGCCCATCAATATTCTTCACGGGACGGAGATTTGCCACGCACCCCACACGCACACGCTTCCTGGAAGTATCCGGAAGCATGAACCGCTTGAATCGCTCCAGATCGACACCGTTTTCCAGCACTTCCACGCGATCCGGGCTGTAGCCCTCATGATCGATCAGTGCCTGCTTGCCAGCAGGCGTGTTGGTGAGAGTGACATTGACGAATGGACGAAGAACTCGGCCCAAAACGCGATGCTTGCCGGTCAGCCAGTAGCCGAGGTTATTCCGAACCCGAACGACCTTCGGGATATGAGACAACTTCGCGAGAGGGGCACCAAAATATGAGGCATCGAGAAAATACAGTTGCAGGATGTCCGGGCGTTGTTCGCGCCAAAACGTCCGCAATCGTCGGGCGGCATTTGCAGCTCCAAAGCTCATGAGGCTTCGCACGCCAAGACGGACCACGGGGCAGTTGTCGGGTTCCAGCGCCCGAGACAGGTCATCTTCACCATCGAGCAAAACCAGCGATGATTGAATCTTCTGCGGATCGAGTGTGCGGAGGAGTGCCAGGAGTTGCGTTTCTGTTCCCGCCCTGCTTAATCGGTCAATCATGAAACAGACACGAACCGGGTCAGCGACAGATGCCGGGATCGGCATGCTGGGCGTTTGACGATAAGCGAGTGCTGCGGCCATAGACATACAACCCAGTTAGAACCATAGGGGCTTCGCATCGTGAAATGAGGCGAAACCCCTTTCAACTAGGCACAGTCAACTTGGATGGCGGAGCAGTTGTTTGCTCGCGTGGAGTCACGATCCGATCGAGCAGCTGCAGATAAGCGGCTGCCTGGGCTTCAAATGTAAAGCGTGTTCGCATCCGCTCTGGACCAACTGCTCCGAATCGTGCCCGGAGATCCGCATTTCGTAACAGCTCACCAACCCTCGCAGCGATGGGTTCGGGTTGCCCCGGTGGGACGAGAAATCCCGATTCGCCATCGGCTATAGCCTCTGGTGTGCCACCAACTGCTGTTGCGACAACCGGCACACCGGCAGCACTGGCCTCCAGAGCAACGTTGGGCAAACCCTCCGTGAAGGAGGGCAGTACAACCACATCCGCAGCCCCGATCAGAGTATCGAGGTCTGTCCGAAAGCCCGGCATCAGAAATCGTTGAGTGAGTCCAAGCCCCGCGATACGTCGCTCCAGGTCCGGTCGCAGCACGCCTTCCCCAAACAGCACAACGCCTGCTTGGGGGCTCTCACGGCATATCGAAGCCGCTGCCTCCACCAACACACCGAAGCCTTTCTCAGGACTCAGCCGACCCGCTGCGAGAACGACTTGAGAGACTCCGCTATCGGGTTGAAAAAACGACAACAGTCGGTGATGGGCAGTAGGATCGCGGTTCTCGAATGCAGAAAGTCGGGCACTGTTCCGAATGACGGTGAGTCGCGATGGGGAAACGCCGCACCACCGGGTAACCTTTGCAGCCTGACCATCGGAGACGCACACGACGTGATCCATGAACCGCAGATGCCGCCGGTCGAGCCATTCGTAAATCTTCACGCGCTGACTTTCACCCGTCCATCCGCGCGACACCGCAACGGCCGGTATCCCCACGCACCGGGCTGCGATTCGGCCGAGTATGTGCGCTTTGTAACCGTGGCAGATGAGTACATCGCACACCGTTGCACGAAGCAACGATACTAATTCGCGTATCGCCGAGATAATTCTGGGGAAGTCAGTGGTGAGCGCGAAAGCGGGAAATCCGTGCGATCGCACTTCGTTGAGAAACGCCGCGTGGCGTCCACCTTCGTGGAAACTGAAGAAGGTAGTCCGGATGTGGTCCGGCATGGCACGGGCAAGCCCGAGCATCTGTCGCTCCGGGCCACCGAAGAACGTGCTTGATGTCAGGTGAACCAATCGCACGGGAATCCTTTCCCGATCCAGGTTTGCATCAATTTCAACAGTCTAGAGACCGGAGAGGCCGGTTGTCGAGAGGAGTTTTGTATTGTCGGTGGGCTTCATTTCAAGTTCTTGAGTGCCGGGTGAAAATCGGCTACATTCAAAATGCAGGTCAATTGTCACGTCGGAAATCACGGGAGAATGAGATGCGAACCTATCTGCGGGTCTGCGCGGTCGTCATCGGGTTGATGGGACTCGGTATGCTTCTGCCACCTGGGCTCGGTCAGACACCCAAGTCTGAACCCCCCAAGGAATCTCCAAAAACTGCCACCAAGCCGCCGTTGACTATCAAAGTGTTCAAAATGGAGCGAGCCGAGCCAGCGACAGTGATCGAAGCGATGAATAACTTGCTGGAGGAAACGGATGTCGCGATCGCAGCGCCAATGCCTCTTACCGGTCTTCCCAGTCCGATGTTACCAACAGTTGGCAACGTGGGATTCGGTGGTTCTCCCCAGATTGGATTCGGTGGTACTCCCCCCGTTGGATTTGGAGGAGGTGGTGGGGGCCTGGGATTCGGAGGTGGTGTTGGAGGAGGCATGCAATCCACACCGGCGTGGCGAGCAACACTCGATGAGCGAACAAAATCGCTGATCGTTCGAGGCTCTACGCGACACATTCAAGTCGCGGCTGATCTGGTCGCTCTTGTGGATCGTCCGGCAAAAGCAGCACTTCCCGAATTGAAAATTGTGAAGGCCTTTCCCCTCAAGGAGGCCACCACGATGGAACTGATGACCGTGATTGAAGCACTTGGCTTTGAAGACCTGCGCGTGAGCAGTCTGAACGAGAAACTGCTGGTGGTGATCGGTCCCGAGGAAGTGACCAAGGCGATCCGAGAACTGGTGAAGGAACTCGATATCCCAGGCAAATCCACTGACTCACCAAAATAAGCAACAGGTCCAAATCAAGATCCCGTCGCTCCGTCGCTAATTCCTTTTGAAGTTGCGCTTTTTATGGTTGTTATGCGAGAACCCTGATACAAGCCCGAAGCGCCAGCGAGGGAAAAAGCTGTCCCTCGCTGGCGCTTCGGGCTTGTAAAGATGGTGGTTACGCACCTCGGTTCAAACTGCTGATCTTTGGGCCTGAACAAAAAGCGCAACTTCAAAACTGGCGCTCCGGGGTGTCCCGCTCACGTCCGCCGAAATTGCTTGTCGAGTTCTTGTCGGCTGAACAGCAGCGAAGTTGGTCGGCCATGCGGGCAGTGATGGGAATCTTCAGCGAGTTGACGCAGGTGAAGCAAGTGGGCGATCTCTTCAGGAGTGAGGCGATCCCCGGCTTTCACCGCGGCTTTGCACGCCATTGTTGCCATGAGTAGATGAAGCATCGCATCCCGGGTAGGTGGTCGTTCTTTATTGAGAAGATAATCGACGACACCCTGGAAGATCTCGTGAGGAGACTTGCGACCGAGAATGGTCGGGTAGCTCGACAACAATATTGTGTTCCCGCCAAAGTCAGACACTTCCAGCCCGAGTTCTCGCAACGCATCCGCGGCCTCCAACACCAGCGCAGCCTGTTCGGCAGGCAAATCAATCGGCTCCGGAATGAGAAGACGCTGAACTTCCAACTTCCCCTCTCGAACGCGGCGTCGAAGCTGCTCGAAAAGGATTCGTTCGTGGAGTGCGTGCTGGTCGATAACGAGCATTCCCTCGGAGGTTTCCAGCACGAGGTAGGAATCCTGAATCTGAATAGCAGTGCGTCCAGCACCAAAAGCCGCACTCAACTCCACAGGGAAGGGCATTGAGGGAGAAGCGGCGACGGATTCTTGTCCCGCTGCGGGGTTTATTGGTGTTCCAGTCTCTCGTCCGGGCGGTGAGATTGGCCCCGATGCCTCCCCTTGCGAGGTAGTCTCGCCAGTCGAGATGTTGGCGGGCGGATTCTGTTGCACGATGGGTTCGCTCGGGGAACTGATACCACCCGAACGCTGAGACTCAGTCATCGTCGTTCCACGAGCCGGTAGTTCCCAAGGCGCAACTGTCTGCTCCGCCTCTTCCCGTCGCGGCGATACCTGCCCAGGCAACGACACGGGTGCAAGAGGTGTTGGATACCAAGGACTGGGTTCAGGCCGCTGAAACTGGCCAGAAAACAAAGCGGGTCGCTCGGGTTCCTGTCTCCTATCCCATATTCCCTGCCCGCTCGATCCTGGTTCCTCACCGAGCGGCACCGCCAACCGCGGCACCAGATTCTCTTTGAGCAATCGATGCTTGACGGCACTACGGACCAGAGAGTAAATGAGCGAGTTTTCCTGGAAACGAACTTCCGCCTTGGTGGGGTGGACGTTCACATCGACCTTGTCGGGCGGCACACTCAGAAACAGGAACCCAACGGAATACCGACCGCTCATCAACAATCCGCGAAACGCTTCCTGCATGGCGTGAGCCACGCTCCGATCGCGGAACCAGCGACCATTCACGAACAAATACTGAAGCTTCGCGTTCCCACGGTCGCATTTCGGATCGGCAATGAAGCCAGTGACACGAACAGCGCCTGGGCCTGAGTCGATGTCGTAAAGGGCGTCGCGGACTTCGCCGCTAAAGAAGAGAGCGATCCGGTCGAGCAACCCAGCAGAGGCAGGGATTTCGTAAACGAGTTTTCCGTTATGTCGGAGAGTGATGTGGAGGGCGGGGTTGGCGAGTGCGAGCCGGGTGACCGTCTCGCACACATGCCCTAATTCCGTTGCCACACTTTTGAGAAACTTCTTCCTCACCGGAACATTGAAAAACAGATGCCGAACCTCGATTCGGGTGCCGGGCGCCCCATTCCACGGACGCAGCGGCGATAGTTCGCCGCCATCGCACCGGAGTTCCGAACCGCTTTCCTGGTCGTGGGTACGCGATTGAAGTGTGACTTTGGCAACTCCACCGATTGAGGCGAGGGCTTCGCCACGGAATCCCATTGTGTTGATCGCGAAGAGGTCATTGGCGTTTTGTAGCTTGCTCGTGGCGTGCGAAGAAAATGCCAGTCCCAAATCCGCGGCAACAATGCCGTGCCCATCATCGACAACGCGAATGAGATCGGTGCCACCGGCATCCAGGTCGATGTCGATGCGAGTACTACCGGCATCGATGGAGTTTTCGAGTAACTCCTTGACGACGGAACCCGGTCGCTCAATCACCTCACCCGCGGCGATCTTCGTGACAACATCAGGTGGTAGTTGGCGGATGCGTTTCATGCGTTTTGTTGGGTGGGGGATACCACATCCACCACTTCACTCAAGTATCATCCCTCAAGAGGCGAGAAGGAATCCCAGTTGAACCACAGGTTGAATACTCACGCCCCCTCGCTTTTCCTGTCAGCGTCTTTTTTCCAGTCCTGGAGCTTGCGGTACAACGTCCGTTCGGCAATTCCGAGGAGTTTCGCGGCCTCTTCGCGGTTGCCCCTGGCCAGTTCCAACGCTTTCTCCGTGTAGAATCGCTCGACTTCCTCAAGCGGTCGGCCGATCAGGTAGTCCGGGCCTCCGGCAATCGCCGGACCTCCCGGGATGCCATGCGGACGGACTCCAGCATCCTCCGGCAGATCATCCACGGTCAATTCGCCATCCTGATCGAGGATAAGCATGGTGTCGAGCAGGTTCTTCAGTTCCCGGACGTTCCCGGGCCAGTCGTAGCCCTCAAATGCCTTCCACAGTGCGGCTGCCACTTTGGGAACGGGCTTCCCATGTCTTTTTGCCAGTTCCTTGAGGAAGTGCATTCCCAACTGGACAATGTCCTCTTTCCGTTCGCGCAACGCTGGGAGTTTGATCGTGCCGACTTTCAGCCGGAAGAACAGATCCCGGCGAAACCGTCCCGCCTCCACTTCCTTCCAGAGATCCGTGTTCGTTGCCGCGACGATACGCACATCCACTTTCACGGGGTCGTTTGCACCGATCCGCACCACCTCACCATTCTCCAAGGCTCGGAGCAATTTGGCCTGAAGTGACAACGGCATGTCACCCACTTCATCAAGGAATAACGTGCCGCCGTGAGCGTGTTCAAAGCGACCCTTACGTGAACCTTTCGATCCCGTATAAGCCCCATCCTCGTGTCCGAACATTTCATCATCGAGAAGGTTCTCGTTGAGTGCGGCACAGTTCAACGCAACGAATGGCTTGGCTTTCCGTGGACTGTTTGCATGCAGGGCACGGGCAACCAGTTCCTTGCCGGTTCCGTTTTCGCCCAGGATCAGCACTGAGGCAGAGGTGGGAGCGAATGCCTTGAGGTCTCTCAGCACCAATTGCTGCATCTTGGGGCTGTTGCCGATAACGCCCTCGAACCCAAACTTCTCATCCAGTTGGCGGCGAAGATCGCGAACGGTTCGCACGCGCTCGGCCGACTTGTCCACCACGGCCCTGAGTTCCGCGAGATCGATTGGTTTCTGAAGATAGTGCGATGCGCCCAATTTCATCGCCTCGACGGCTGTTTTCACATCCCCGTAGCCGGTGATGACGAATATCTCGGCATCGGGTTGTACACGACGGCATTTCTCGACCACCGCCAATCCATCCAGGTCAGCCATCTTGAGGTCTGTCAGAACGACATCGAACTGATCTTGCTCCAGCTTTGTAGCACCGGCCTTCCCTGTCGTGGCGACAGTGCAGGCGTGCCCTCGTCTTTCCAGGCTCTCGGCAATGGTCTCGGCCAGGAGTTTGTCGTCATCGATAACCAGGACGCGAAGCGGCTCGTGCAGCGCGGACATGAGAAACCTCACGGTGTGAGTCAATCGTTAATGTAACGGTTGAATGCAACGATGTCTCGGCGGCCTTTCAGATGACGAGGCCAGATCACGGTTTGCGCGCGATGACGATTGGCTGTGGGTTCAGCGTGTCGTTTCGGCTCTCATGGGGCTGGCGGGTGAAAGACTGGGATCGAATGCCGTCCGCGCGAACTTCAGAAAATGGTGGCTGTCCGTTATGTTGCTGTAATCCGATGAGTGTCCCGGTTAATAATTAGAGTGCAACTCGGTGAGCTTTTTCCCTGACCTTGGAACGGTATCAATGGTGGCTGCCGGCGAACACGTCCGGGCAGTTGGCTGGTTGCATCCTGACCATCCTTTTAGCACAGGGCCGGTCCCTATTGCTTTCCTATCGCGGCTGAAGCTGTTCGTGTCCATGAGCGGAGAGAGCGCGAAAGCCTTGTTTTTCGGAGGCTTTGGCGGCTTCCATACCTGCGAGTTCTGTGGGCGCGCACACGGCAGCGCCAACTTCGGCGTACCGGCTGATAGCCTATTGTATGTCGCCCCCGAGATGATCGTTCATTACATCGAGCAACACGACTACCAGCCGCCGGACCAGTTCGTCAATGCGGTGATGCGTTCCCCATTGCCCGATTCTGAGGAGTATCAGTTGATCACCGAACCTTTCTGGCACATCCACAAAGGGGCGATCAATCGCATCATCCGGGAACGAGATGCGGCGGACAAGAAGTAAGCCTGGAACGTGCTACTTCCGCAACTTTGCGATGCCGTCGGCTGGCACGAGCTGAGCGGTGAATTCCTTCTCCATTGACCTGATCCTCTCCCCCATCGCCGGATGGATATTCCGCTCCCGCGAGAGCCAGCGTCGGACGGTTACGAAAAAGATGTGAACATCAACACATTTCCTTTATGAACTTTTCCGCTGTCACGACAGTTGCCTGTCGAGCGAATACTTTCGTCGTCAGAACCCGGTGAACTTCCTCATCTCCATCATGGCAACAATCGGAAATGACAATGCAATGGAAATCCAGATCGGCCGCTTGCCGCAGGGTCGAAAGGACGATGCCGCTTGTGGCAATCCCGAAGAATACGAGGTGAGTGATGCCTTTGGCTCGCAGGATCATCTCCAGATCGTTTCCGGAGAATGCACTGACCCGATGCTTGTAAATCACAATCTCATCGGCGGTAGGTGCGATGGTGGGGTGAAAAGCTGCGGATTCTGTCCCAATGACGAACTTCCCGGACTGCCGTACCATTCCGAAAGTCGGATGATCGGGCGGCACTTCCGGGTAGCCAGGCCGGAATCCAATGCCGACATGAAGAACGGGAATCTTTCGATCGCGGGCGGCCTTTACCACACCAGAGGCTTTGGTGAAAATCTTTTCGCTACCCGGCACGAACCCAATGATTCCAACTTGGCAGTCTAGCGTCAGGACTGCTGTGGTCTTCGGGTTCAGCTTGGGGCTATCCTCCTTGGCTTGCGGCAAGCGACCTAAACCTCCGGCATTTGCCTCACTGGCAATGAGTCCTGTGGACAAGGACGGGATGGCCCACAGAGCAGTGCGACGGTTCATTATGCCACCCTTGAGATACTGTTTGATGAAGGCGATGCACTAACTTAGCTTAGGCCCGAGTTGTCATACCGACTAGAGAGGCGACAGATGACGCTTCACTTCCTGCCCGCGGGCGAATATCCTTTCTGTGACCCCACCTACTCCTCCAGCGGGGAGTTCGGAACGCGGAACGGAAGAAGAGTATTCACCGCGGAGAACGCCGAGGTCGCAGAGAAAACCAGGACTGTTCACCAGGAAAAACGCCCATAACGCAGAGAAGGAAGGAAAATACACTCTTTCTCTCTCTAGGTCTCTACTCTGCGCTCTTAGCGTTCTCCGCAGTGAATACTCTTCTTCGGCTTCGCTTGCTGTCTTCTGTTCCATGCTCTGCGCTGGAGACTATTCGCACCCGCTTCGCGGGAGCGAGGAGCCTACCCCATGAACCGCATTCGCTTGGCTGCGCTCGCCGCAACCGTCGTCATCTTCACCGCCGTTGCCCTCGTTGGGCAAAGTGAGCCAAAAACCTCTGGCGGCAAAATGCAATTTGCCGCGGACAAATTCCTCGGTTCTCTATCGCCCGAGTTAAAGACCAAGGCCGCATTTGGGTTCAACGACAAACATCGACTCGCATGGTTCTTCACTCCCCAACAGGACAAGGAGAAGAAATACACTCGCAAAGGAGCCAGACTGGAAGAGATGACTGCCGAGCAGAAAACCGCAGCGATGGCTTTGCTGAAGACAGGGCTCTCCGTTCGGGGTTATGAGCAGGCAACCTCGATCGAGGGTATGGAATCGCTACTTGCGGAACTGGAAGGACCAAAGGGAGCGATGACACGCAACACGGGCTGGTATTTCGTCAGCGTTTTCGGGGAGCCATCCAGAACCGGAAAGTGGGGCTGGCGGTTTGAGGGGCACCACCTGTCGGTGAACTACACACTCGATAAGGGCGAAGTGATTTCCGCAACACCACTTTTGTTTGGTGCCAACCCCGCCGACGTGAAAGCTGGTGATCGCAAGGGACTTCGCATCCTGCCCGAGATCGAAGATCAGGCGCGAGCCCTGATCAAATCGCTTTCACCAGAACAGGACAAGATCGCCAAACAGCCAACGCCCAAGAACTACAACGAATTGGAAATCAAAGAAGGGCGGCCGGACGCTGCCGTTGGGAATCCTGTTGGAATCACCGCGGATAAGTTGATGGCAGCTCAAAGAGAGACACTCGCCAAATTGCTTCAGGCTTATATCGACCGAATGCCCGAGGATCTGGCGATGGCTGAACAGAAACGGGTGAAAGACACTCCTCGCGAAAAGCTGTTCTTTGAGTACACGGGAAGCCCAGTTCCGGGAGAGCCCTACACCTATCGGGTATACGCTCCCGAGTTTGTGGTCGAGTTCTTGAATGTCCAGGCGGATTCGGCCAAGAACGCCGCCAATCACATTCACAGCGCCTGGCGACGACTGCCGATTGATCTCGGAGTGAGTGAATGATGTCACAGGGAGCCAGAACAAGGGAGTGTGTGGGATCGGTCAAACAGTCAAAATCATAAGTTTATTTATGATCGAAGTGATTATTGCGATCAATAGTCGTGTCACTAGGGGCTGTGACACCTGACAATTTGTGACAGAGACTTGTGTATGAATCTGTGATTGGGATGGAAAACGGCTTGTTATAGTGCCGAAACGCATCATCGCAATCTTGTGAGATTACTGACACAGCTGATACCTCTGGCATACTCTCAACGCGGCCAACCTGCCGACATTCTGCCCACGTGGGCAGAATGTCCGCCCACCCGTGAACAGAGTCGCGCACAAACGTGAGCGGATCAACCCAATACCGACCCCGTCTAAAGCAAGGGGTCGCATGGGCGACTTCGTCTGTTATTGGTTATGGCTCGCCGAGTTGCTTGAGTATTGCCTTGGCCTCGATTGACCCCAACTCCGCGGCCTTGCGAAGCCACTTCACGGCTTCATCCGCATCCTTCGCCCCCGCATTGGTGAAGTAGCCCGCCCCCAGGTTATACATCGCCATTGGATTTCCGAGTTCCGCGGCTTTACGGAACCACTTCACGGCTTCGACCATATTCTTTGCAACGCCCTTACCATCGCGATAACACACCGCCAAGTTGTTCATTGCCATTGGATTTTCGAGTTCCGCGGCCTTGCGATACCACTTCACGGCTTCGACCTCGTCCCTTGCCAGACCTTCGCCACTCTGAAAGCAAACACCCAGGCTATACATCCCCTCAGCATTTTCGAGTTCGACGGCCTTGCGGAACCACTTCACAGCCTCGATTGCATCCTTCGCCACCCCATCGCCTTCGTGATAGCACACCCCCAGGCAATACATCGCCTCTGCGTTTTCGAGTTCGACGGCCTTGCGGAACCACTTCAATGCCTCATCTGCATCTTTCCGCACGCCCTCGCCGCAGATGTAGCACCTACCGAGGTTTGTCATCGCATCCGTATCTTCGAGTTCCGCAGCCTTGCGAAACCACTTGACAGCCTCAGCCGCATCTTTTCGCACGCCCTCGCCGTTTTGATAACACCATCCCAGGCGGGTCATTGCCTCCGCATTTTCGAGTTCTGCAACTTTGCGATACCACTTAACAGCCTCAGTCGCATCTTTTCGCACACCCTCGCCATTTTGGCAGCACCACCCCAGGTAGTACATCGCCTCCTCATTTTCGAGTTCCGCGGCTTTGCGGAACCACTTCACACCCTCGGCCTGATCCTTTGCCACACCCTCGCCGTTGAAGTATCTGCTGCCCAGATCGAACATCGCCTGCGGATTTCCGTGTTCAGCAGCCTCGTCGAGCCACTTGAGAGCCTCATCCATGTCCCGCGTCACGCCGATCCCGTCTCGGTAGCACGTACTCAAGCCATACATCGCCTCTGCAATTTCAAGTTCCGCGGCTTTGCGGACCAACTTCAAACCCTCGGCCGAATTCTGCTTTACACCTTCACCCGTGAGGTAACATCCACCCAGCATGTACATTGCCATTGGATTTCCGAGTTCGACGGCTTTGCGGATCCACTTCACACCCTCGGCCTCGTCCTGCACCACGCCCTCGCCCGTGAGGTAACACCCACCCAGTCCATACATCGCATCCGTATTTCCGAGTTCCACGGCTTTGCGGAACCACTTCACGGCCTCGACCGCATCTTTGGGGACGCCTTCACCATAGAAGTAGCATCCACCCAGGCTGTGCATCGCATCCGCATTCCCCAATTCCGTGGCTTTGCGGAGCCATCTCATGGCTTCGACTGAATCTTTCACCACTCCGAAGCCGAACCGATAGCACACACTCAGGTTGTACATCGCATCCGTGTTTCCGAGTTCGACGGCCTTACGGAACCACTTCACGGCCTCGACTGAGTTCTTCGCCACGCCCGTCCCTTCATGCAAGCATCGGGCGTACAGAATCATTCCCAGAGAGGAACCACGTTCGGCTGCAACCTTCCACGCGGCTACTCGCTTGGGACCGTTCTCCTTGTAGAAACCGAGTGAGCTTCCTTTCGTTCGTCGCCATTCTTCCATGGCTCGGTAGTCTGCCAGGATTTCGCGGTCGCTCTCAGTCAACGGCACAGTGGCCGTATTCAGCTGTTGCGATTTCGGGCTGTTGTTCTGCTTCTTCTCCTTGTAGGCGTTGGTCGCGAAAGCAGTGAGGAGAGCGAGTAAACCCGGGATAAAGTAACTCATGGCAGGTTCTCGTGGGCGACTCGTTGAAAACGGGTCGCATTGCGGGTAAGCGAACGTGGCAGAAAAACGAAGATGGAGCGATGAGCGAACCGACCGTTCCCGTACTCGATTCCGAGGAAGCGGGGAGAGTCTCAAGAAAACGCGGTATTGCTGAGGCGGCTTAAAATATCAAGATGAAAACGATTGCTACTCGTTTGAACCAAGCCATGATCGCTGTGAATGTCGCTCCGGACAGTGCGAAGACGCGACCAAGTGGGTAGAGTATTTCTACCCCTTTCCCGAGGTCGCAGATGGGCAAGAAGAAGAAACCTGCCGCCAACACGCCATCCCTCTTCGAGACGGAAGAGGCAATCACCCCTGCCAGCGATTCCGTTACACCCGAACCACCTCCGGAGTTTCCCCTCCCATCGGACCTCGATCCGTCCTGGCTCGCCGCACTGACACCCGAAACGCGCCAACCCTACTGGAACGACCTCCAGCGATTCGTTGCCGCCGAACGCAGCAGCCACACGATCTACCCACCTGCGGAAGATGTGTTCAACGCTTTTCGCTATACACCTCTCGACAAGGTGAAGGTCTTTCTTCTGGGCCAAGACCCCTATCCCGGAGCCGGCCAGGCACACGGGTTGTGTTTCTCCGTCCGTCCCGGTGTGCGCTTGCCGGGTTCGCTTCGAAACATCTACCAGGAACTTCAGGACGATCTGGGAATCAAGCCGGTGAAGCACGGCTATCTCGCTGCGTGGGCTCGCCAGGGCGTGCTGATGCTCAATGCCTGCCTGACCGTTCGGGCGGATGCCCCGAACTCCCACGCGGGAAAGGGATGGGAACAATTCACCGATGCAGCGTTGAAAGCCGTTAACGCTCAGAAACGAACGATTGTCTTTTTGCTATGGGGAGCCTACGCTCAGAAAAAGATTCCGTTGATCGATCAAACACGACATGTCGTTATCAAGTCAGCTCACCCATCGCCGCTATCGGCAAGCAATGGATTCTTCGGCAGCAAGCCATTCTCGAAGATCAACACGGCTCTCAAGGCAGCAGGTGAAACGCCAATTGATTGGATACTGCCCGAGAAAGTAGTGGAAAGGGAGTAGTCGGGCAGCAGCCAACCTACCCCTCAATTCCGCGATACCACGCGAGCGTTCGCCGCAGTCCTTCCTCAAACGAGACTGAAGGGGAGTAGCCGAGATCGGTCTTAATCCGGTCGATCTTCGCTCGCGAGTGACGAATATCTCCCACTCGCGCTGCACTATGTACTGGTGTGATGGAGGTTCCGAGTATCTTGTTCAACCCGGCGATCAACTCCAATAGCGTGACGCTTCCGCCCGTCCCCACGTTGTAGACTCGACCCGAAACTCCTGGAACTTCCGCTGCGCGAAAGAGCGCGTTGGCCACATCGGAAACGTAAACGAAGTCGCGAGATTGCAACCCATCTCCATGAATCGTCGGGATGCGCCCCGCAGTCAAAGCACCCGTGAAGATCGCAATCACGCCCGAGTAGGGACTGTCGGCCCGCTGTCGAGGACCAAACACGTTGAAGAAACGCAGCCGAACCGTCTCCAGACCATATGTGCTGGCAAAAGACTGACAGTAAAGCTCTCCTCCGAGTTTAGCCGCTGCATATGGCGATAGCGCTATCAGTGGCGTCTCCTCATCCTGCCCTTCGGGATCGCTCGCGCCGCCGTAGGCACTCGCACTCCCGGCATAGACCACTCGCCGGACGCCAGCCTTGCGGGCGGCCTGCAATACGTTCATGGTTCCGGTTGCACAAACCGCGTGGCTCGAAGCGGGATCTTCGACGCTTTTCGTCACGGATGCGAGCGCTGCGAGATGAAACACCACATCGCAACCACTCGCTGCGCGTTCGAGTGCCAGTGGGTCGGTCACCGTTCCTTCGATCATCTCAACTTCAGGCACAGTGGCGAGATTCTCCTTCAACCCCGTGCTGAAGTTGTCAAAGACTCGCACCGGGCAACCGTTTGATGCCAGCAGATGCACCAAATGTGAACCGATAAAACCTGCTCCGCCCGTCACCAGACAGCGCCCAACCATTTGACCCCTCACTTACTTCTCAAGCGTGTAGTTCTGCTGCTGCGAGTAGCATTACACCGCACCGTTTGGTCCCTATTAACAAAAACACCCGACCGAACCCGGCCGGGTGACAGCAACGGTCATTATCACTCTATATCACAAATGAGTCGGTTTCAGGATCCATTTCCAGGACGTGGGATTTGGGGAATCGGCAGCGAGGACATTGGCTTGATGTCTCCAGGCTTCGAGTCACTTCCAGGTTTCGGGTCAACTGGACGGGGACCGGGAAGCGTCGTGCCCGGCTTGGGCACTCCCGGCAGGACTGGACTGGGCGGTTTGGGTGCATCGCTCACGCCAATCCCCTGATAGGGATATGGGCAGACATCGTCCCACTTCCGCCATTGCGTCTGGAAGTATCCGAAGCAGGCACCCGGACAAAGATTCACAACATACGGACCCTTGTCGTGGTGATGGAACCACGAAGTTCCACAGGATTTGCAACCTCCCACGGAAGAACTTGCCGCCGCGCAGGTTGGACAACCGGCCGCTGGGGCGGCGGGTTGAGCAACAACTGGCGGCGCGACGATTTGGTAATCGGCGGCCCGGAGGCTGTCAGAACTCACCAGAGCGAGAACTGCGGCCACCGCAGGCGCAAGAATGAATTTATGTGTGGTCATTTCGATTCCTTTCGCAAAAGAACCGCTCAGCCAACGAAGGTTGGTGAACGGTCAAACTACGTTTGGGTCCGAGTGCTAATCACGTGCAGCCCTGACAGGGCTTGTTCTTGCTTTGGCTTCCTCGACCCCAGGGCCAATACCTGGGGGGAAGGCATCAACGGTTGATCCCTGGCATTCCGCCTGCGCCCGGTAGTATGATACCCGGCAAACCCATGCCACCCGGCGCAACACCGGGCATAGCACCCGGCAGTCCAACGCCTGGCATACCCATTCCGCCTACGGGAGCAGAACCCACTCCGAAAGTAGAGGCACCAACCAGACCGCTGCTTCCACCGAGTCGTGTGCCACCCACCGATCCACCATTCGACAGAACGCCCGTTCCATTAGTCAAGCCGTTCGGATACCAGTGCCCGTAGTAGTTGGAATACCAGTGCCCGCGGTTATTAAAGACGACCGGTTGCATGCTCAGGATGTAGGGCGCAAACGGACCATAAGCACTCTGGCTTCCAAACCCGGGGGCCAGTGCAGTGTTCGGCCCGAATCCACCGTTCGCCCCAACTCGGGGCAGCCCATTTATGTTTGTTCCGGCATTCGGAACTACTGTGCCCCCAGGGAAGAAGAGGTTCCCAAAGGCATTAGAAGGAGGACGATTCGGTGCCAATGGTTGAGCAGAGACTCGGTTGTCCGCAGCAAGTCCAAGCAATGTCAGCACAGCAACGATTGCAGGTGTTCGGATGGTCATGGGTCGGCTCCTCGCAGACAAGGTTTGAAGTGGAAAGCGATGAGAGGTTCATCCCTTCCGTCACCCCGGGGCGACAAACCCCGGAAACCTCTGGCAGAGTTCATCAACTTGTGGTTTCTTGTGGTTTAATTTGCCCACAATCACCAGTTTAGCACCGACCCATCCTGTTATGCCGCTGGAAAATGAATCGGCGGCGGGAACCCCGAGTGACCAGGGGACTCGCCGCCCCACGCGATCCAAACCAGCGGCGATGGCCGCACGCTGGTTGCAATCGCTCTAACCGTTAAGGCGCGCCACCGATCGGCAGGAGCAGTCCGGAGCCATTCCCGTTTTGTCGGAAGCTTTGGACCGTTTCTGTCCCAAGCAGCGTCGTATTAAACAGGCGATTGATCGGTGAGAGAACCCGAGCCGTATAAGTATCGACCTTGCTCAGCGGTGCGGACAGGATGTAAAGCCGATCGAACGGCATGACCTGGTAGTTGGTCTTCACTTCGCCGCGCCGGGTGATCCCACACCAATCGACAGGAAGGATCTGGTCGTGCCCACACTCAGTCGGTGCCGGGCGAGCCACCCAAATCTTTCTGCTTGAGACAGCCGAGAGCCCACCGATTAGAGATATGGCATCCAGGACCGTTTCGTTCCCAGTATGCGGAAGTCGAGCGACCTGTTCCCCAGCCCCGGCAAAATCGGTAATGACGTAGTAGAACTTACTGTTGTAGGCATACACATCGACGCTCACCTCGGGCCGATACAGGTAATGCGCCAGATGAGCCTCGATTGCCTGTTTCGCCTGAGCCAGACTCAAGCC
>Ga0206850_10204_pt1 | contig 17821 bp, 17 predicted proteins | sample Alteio_BWOrgCont_16_FD_152885 | JGI IMG/M metagenome (GOLD analysis project Ga0206850, IMG submission 152885) | Enriched cells from forest soil in Barre Woods Harvard Forest LTER site, Petersham, Massachusetts, United States -... | ecosystem: Environmental > Terrestrial > Soil > Temperate forest >...
TGCCGCTTGTCAGGAGAAATACCATGTCAATTCGAACCGGCAACGACGTCCACACCTACGAAGTAGTGGAAGGCTGGGGCATGTCGGCCGCCAGCGGCATCGATGGGAGTTTCGACGTCGCCGGCGTCGGTGTGGATTCAATGGGCCAGGTTTACCTCTTCAATCGCGGTGAACGTCCGGTAATCGTGCTCAACGAACAGGGCGAGTTTATCCGCGCCTGGGGCGACAAGAAGATGTTCCCCAACGCGCACGCGGTGACGATTGGCCCTGACGACAGCGTCTGGTTGACTGACACCTTCGATCACACCGTCAGAAAATGCACCGGCGAGGGCAAGGTGCTGTTGACGCTTGGCACCAGCGGCAAGCCCGCGAAAAGCATGAGCGGGTTGCCTTTCTGCCGCTGTACTCACGTCGCCATTCATCCAGCGACCGGCGATCTATTTGTCTCCGACGGCTATGGCAACGCGAGCGTGCACAAGTATTCTCCGGACGGCCGCCTGCTGTATTCGTGGGGCGAGCCGGGTAATCGGCCCGGGCAATTCAACCTGCCTCACAATATAGCTACTGACCGCGATGGTTATGTGTACGTGGCCGACCGCGAGAACTCCCGCGTGCAGGTCTTCACCGCCAACGGCAAGCTTGAAGATATTTGGACCGGAATGGCGCGACCCTGCGGAATGTACATCGACACCCGTGGTTCACAGACCTGCTATATCGGCGAGCTGTCATCGGCGTGGTGGTGTCAGAACGCAAAAGACCTTTGGGAAATTTGCAATCAGCCGGGCTGTGGTCCGCGGATCAGCCTCTACTCGCTCGACGGTGAACTGCAAGCGACGCTACTCGACAACGCGCAAGGCGAAGCCCCGGATCAGATGATCGCCCCGCATGGAATCGCGGTGGATGCCGCGGGCGCTATCTACGTTGGCGAAGTATCGATCACGGCGGGACTATGGTTCCCGCGTAAAGATAAGTCGAAGCAACTGCGAATCGTGACCAAACTAGCCAAGGTCAAGCGACCCGAGGCGGTGAACTAGCGCTGGGCGACGTCCACCATATCTCGCGATCGCGATCATACGGTAATGTCGGGCGATGCCGGATTGCGCGCGAGCAGATAGAGCGCCAAAGCGATTGCGAGTATGGCGCCCGCGTTCGCCGACAGGTCGATCATGAATTCGCGAAATTTATCCGGCGATAGCGTCCCCGCCGCCACATTCATCTGCGCGCCAATCGCGAGAATGCGCCGGGTGGCGGAAATTGCCGCGACGAACAGGAACGGCTGCAACGAGGTGCCGTGCTCTTGAAGATAGGAGATGACGGTTCGCAGCACCTCCATGATGATCATCACCAGCAGCAGGTCGTTCACCGGAGTGACTACTGCCAGGGCGAACCCGACGCTGTGCAAATTGGCCGGAAAGGAGACCAGGCTGAAGCCCAGCATCCCCAGTGCCGCCACCAGAAAGACGACCCCAACGGCGGCGTAAACTACCGCATCAACCGATTCCAGAATAGGTACGATCGTCTCATGTACTTGATGGGCACCGGGGCTCAGTTCCTGTCTCTCTTCGGGTTCCATTCCCTCGTTATCACCTATCATCGCGCAGACGTAGCTCGCACCTGGCGCGACCTCGCGACCGGCGGCTGTCGTGCAAACGTAGTACCGCGATGGCTATTGCGCACTAGTCACTTTCCGACGAAGCGCCCGGGCCGGCGCTCGGACACCGCCTTGATACCCTCGCGATGATCTTCGGTCCGCATCAGCCAGTCCTGCTCGACGAACTCGAGGTCCGTCTGCGCCTGTACTGCCTCGGCCAGACCGCGCCGGACAGTTGCGCGAGTTGAATTCACCGCCAACGGCGCGTTCTCCGCGATCTCCGCAGCTAGTTCCGCCGCGGCTACGCGCAGGCGATCGGGTTCAACCAGCAGGTCCGCCAGTCCCCACGCAAACGCTTCCTGGCCGGTTATGCGGCGACCCGTCAGAAACATCAGGTTGGCCTTTTGCACGCCGACCAAACGCGGCAACGTATGGGTAAGTCCAAACCCCGGATGAAATCCGATTTTGACAAAGTTGGCCGCAAACCGTGCTTCCGGCGAAACCACCCGAAAGTCCGGGACCAGCGCCAGTCCGAGTCCGCCGCCGATTGCCGCGCCCTGGATCACTCCGATCATCGGTTTTTTGCAACTGAAGAGCCGCACCGCCTCCGAATAGAGCGGATTGCGCTTCTCCGCACCGGGCTCGACTCCGGTCGCATTGCGATTGGCGAAATTGGCTCCAGCGCAAAACGACTTACCCTCCGCGCACAGTACCGAGACGCGGCACGCGGGATCTTCATCGAGCGTATTGAAGGCGTTGGCCAGATCGCGAATTAGCTGAACGTCAAAAAAATTGTGCGGCGGCCGATGGATCTCGACGGTCGCTATGTAGTCCTTCACCTCGACCGACACATCGCCATATCTTGGTGCTGTCATCTTTGCTCACCATCCTTGAAATCGTATCGCAGACCAACCTTGTATCTAATGCAAGGCGCCGCGTCACGTCCGACGCCATTCTTTATGGTACCCGGCCCGCGACTACGCAAGCGGCTCGATCACGCACTGGTCAAGGTCCGGACAACCGTCCGGAAGCTTCGTTTGGGCGGTCGGTGCGTTTGCAGTCGGTCACGTGAGGGCGGTAAGTTGCGCACTGGCCATCAAGGGTTCCTTTCGATCGAGCAGTACTTCGCAGGCCGCCCTTCGAGACGACCGCACAACGGGATAGAGGATCTGGATGATGCAATTCGAAACTTTGGCAACGGGCTATGGCCTCCTCGAGGGGCCGCGGACCGACGAGCAAAACCGTCTGTACTATAGCGACATACGTGGCGGCGGCGTCTTCCGGCGCAGTCCTGACGGCAAGATTGAAACCCTCATTCCCGAGCGCAAATCGGTCGGCGGAATCGCCCTTAATCGCGGTGGCGGCTTAATCGTTACCGGTGCAACCCTGGCCTACTGGGACGAGAAAACCGGCAGCCTGCGCGATCTCTTTGCGCAGTGGGAAGGGAAGCCGCTCTTCGGACTTAACGATCTCACGATCGACGATCAGGGAAGTATCTGGAGCGGGACTTTCGGCTGCGACATAAGCAAGTTCGATTTCAAGAGCACGCCGCCGCCGGGTTCTTTGTTCCGCATCGATCCACCGGGCACCATCACTAAATTGTGGGAAGGAATCGAAGTAACCAACGGGCTCGCCTTCAGCAAGGATCGCAAGCTGCTTTACCATAGCGATTCGACCACTCGAGCAGTGTGGGCCTACGACGTTCGCGCCGATCGGACGGTCGGCGATCGGCGGCTTTTCGCGCGGCTGCCGGAGGGGATGCCCGATGGGCTGACGGTCGATGTCGAAGGCGGCGTGTGGGTTGCAGTCGTTGCCGGGCCGGGCGAAGTGGTGCGCTTCAAGAGCGACGGCACTCTCGACCAACGCATTAAGGTACCGGCCAAAACCGTTACCAGCGTGGCGTTTGGCGGACCTGATATGCGCGACCTCTATGTCGTGACCTCTAACAACAGCGATAACCGCGATCTCAAAGGGACGGTATTCCGTACGCGATCGGAGATTGCGGGCTTGCCGGTTCCGCAGGCGCGCTTCTAGACCGAGCCTTTGCATGATCCTGCCCCGATGACCATGACGGCGCGGGCGAGCGCATGACAGGTCGCTAATCCTACAGTAGTACAACGACCTTCCGGCCTCCGTTGCAACAGAGCAGTGGAGGCCGGTTGCTTTGGTCTAAGATTCTGCGCGCCTATCGACGCAGTCTGAAGATTTGATCGCCCCGCCGAATTGACGCGATCCTCTCATAGACTCACTGCGTCGCAGATCGCATCAAATAGTCAGTCAAGGGTTCAAAGATTTTCGCTCATCATCTCAATCTTCAAGAACTGATGATCGGCGGGAAGCCGTAGAATCGCGCGCGCATCTTCGAGCGCGGTCTCGCGGCTGATATCCATAGTCCTGTAGCCACACCATAACCAAATGTGATTGTCGTCGGCGTCGTATATGCAGATTGGCCACGTATGCACATCGGCGGTCCATCCATGCATGAAGGCTGCCGCCTTTTCGTACTCTCCGAAGGCTTCGAGATGGGCTACGTGATGCGATTCGTACGCAGCGACATAGCTCCGCTTGGCATTGCTCATGACCTAGCTCTAATGCCTCAATTCGCAGATGTCGAGACCTTGGCATAGGCTATTGTGACCGCAACGGAGTTGGTCATCTGAATCTCACTCGCGCGATGGACGTTATCGCACCGTTTGGATATGGTCGGACACACGCCAAATCGGTTCGCGCATTTAACTCTATCGGAGGCAACGATGCTCCCAGTCGGATATTTGCCTTGTACGCAGGACCCACCTGCCGGCAAGAACATGGCCCGCGTCATCGATGAGATGATCGCCGAGGCTCAAGCCGCGGAGGCCAGCGGCTGGGACGGATGCTATATCACCGAACATCATCAGCAGGAGGATGGCTATCTCCCAAACCCATTGCTGATGGCGGGTCTCATCGGGATGAAAACCCAACGCATCAAGGTGGGCACGTGCGTGTTGTTGCTGCCGCTGTACCATCCGGTGCGCGTGGCCGAAGATTGCGCCGTCGTCGATCAAGCGACCAAAGGCCGCCTCGTACTTAGTATAGGGGTGGGCTACCAGCAGCACGACTTCGACGCCTTCGAGGTTCCGATCGAATCGCGCACGCGTCGCACTGAAGAGGCGCTGGAAATTTTACGTCGAAGCTGGAAAGGCGAGCGATTCTCATACGCTGGCGATCATTTCAAGCTTAAGGACACGCTCGTCACACCGCCGCCTTTTCAGCCGTCGGGACCGCCGGTCTGGATGGCTTCATGGACACCGCCCGGACTTCGTCGCGCGGCCCGTATCGCGGACGGATGGATCGCCGATCCGGTGCAGTCGCTGCCCGTCATCAAGGGCTTCGCCGATCGCTATCGCAACGAATGCGCGAAGCAGGGCCGCAAACCTTACATCTGCTTGATGCGCGACGCGGTCATCGGTGACAGCATGGCGGCCGCCGAAACGGAGAGTGGACCGACCATGGTCACTCATCGCTTTTACTACAAGTATGGCGCGTTCGTTCCTGACGATTATCTCAAGGACGTAAAGAGCCCTGAGGAATTTAGCTTCAAGATCGCCGCCAAGGATCGATTGATCGTCGGGTCCACCAAAGATTGCCTCGATCAACTTCAGATGTGGAAGGAAGCGATCCGTCCTGACTATCTGATACTCAGAATTCGCCAGCCGGGCGGTCCTTCTCATGCCAAGGCGCTACAGGCTATTCGCGCGTTCGGCGAGTCTGTAATCCCGCGCCTTTGAGTTACTATTCGGTTATTTATGGTCCACCTAAGCAGCTACGTAATGGAGATGCGATCGTGATTGAATCCGTGGAACTCCGCGCTGCGATAGTCAACGAACCATTCGTCCACACCGGCGCGCATCGCGGTCGCGATTACTACGCACTGGCCCGGACAGTACACGCATTGACGCTCACGATTGCCGTCCTGTTTGCACTCGTCGTATCCGGATGCGTCAACGCAGAGATATCTGCCGGCCGCGCCGATCTCGCCAGGGGCGATTATGCTGCGGCTCACGAAAAATTCGCCGCGGCCGCCAAAGCTGGCAAGCTTTCTTCTTCCGAGCGGCGCGAATTAGCCGATGGCCTCTGCCTGACGGAATTCAAACTCGGGCCGCCTGAGTATCCGCGCGCCGAACAACGCGAGACCTGTGTCGCGGCTTCCGCACATCCAGGCAGCTCCAGCGCACCGATAGTCGCAAGCATCGATGCTGCCGAACGAGACGATACTGAAGCTGCGGTCCGCCATGCACTCGCATCCGACGATCTCGCGGAGGCGGAGGACGCTGTGATTCGGTACCAAACGTTCCCCGGTGCGGACCAGGGGGCCATCGGTGGATGGTCAAAGCAGATCTGGGCAAAGCTCGACGGCGACGAAAAACGCGGCAAGAACCACGACCGTCACTTGCAGCCGGCAATTTCCGCCATCAGCCAGCGCTATCCCAAAATTCGCGCGATGAATGAGACCGAATTCAAGCAATGGGTAATGACTAATGCGACGGTCTCGGACACACCGCTCGTCGATCGCGTTGACCTGCGCGGACATACGCTCGATCTCCACGTCGCCAGTCGCAATCTACCCGATATCGCCTTCAATCTTGACCACTTCATTCGCATCAACGACGCGATGGTCGCTCGATGCCGGTGCGCCGGCAGGACCAATATCGCGGAGGACGGATCGGGGCTGCCAGTTTACCTCGTACGCATCGATACTGACACGCGCAACTCAGCCGCCCTGGTAATGCCGCAACCGCACTGACTGACTAATCGAACAATACTCATTACCGATTCTATTTGCTCCTGGGAGCGTCCTTGCCAAATACTCGATTTATATCGGTCGGGTTGATTAGGTCTGGCACGCGCCAGCCGTCGACGTCGTATTCCGCCATGAATTGACCGACAAACTGCTTGAGCGCGTTCGCTTCACCGTTCGCTAGCGCCATCAGCAGATTTTCCAACCTGATCATCTCGTAGTTGCCGGCGTAGTTCCGTTCATATAGTTCGTGCCGGCCCCCGAATTCCGTCCCTACGGCATCCCACAAAATTTTCAGGAGTTTCACCCGCTCGAGCGCATTATAGCCATTGGAGCCGCGCAGATATTTGTCCAGGTACGGGCGCAATTCCGGGGTCTTGAAATCAATTGAATGAGAATTGAGGTAGATGAGACCGCTGGAGATAGTCTGCTCTGCGATTTCCTTGATTCGCGGATATGCGATCGGCGCTAGAAAGCGATATGCCATGCCAAAGGCGGCGTTGGGCTGAACCGCACCGTTCACCCATAGTTCGGGGCTTTTGACCATCGCGCCGGAGAGCGCCCAGAAGATATTACGCCACGCCAGAACTTCACCGACCTGGATCTGCGTTGCGCGAGTATCGTGCGATCCGATTGCCTCGGTCGCCTTGATAATCAAGCCGCTAAGAAAGTCCAGTTTAACCGCGAAGCGGGTGCATCCGTGGAGCGTAAAGCGCGGAATGAATCCCGAGGTCGGGAAAAAACTGTTAGCTTTTTCCAGATCGCGATAAACGAATAAGTTCTCCCACGGTATGAGTACTTTATCGAATACCAGGATCGCGTCGTTTTCATCGAAGCGAGACGAAAGTGGATAGTCAAACGGACTACCCATTGTCGCTGCGGTGAGTTCGTAGGACGGGCGGCAAATGAGCTTAACGCCCACGCTATCCATTGGCACGATCGCGAACAGCGCCATCTCCGGTTTACCCAGAGGGGTGGGACCGTAAAAGCCGATAAAATTACAATGAGTCAGCGCCGAACCGGTCGCGACCACCTTCGCGCCGCTGACAATCACACCCGCATCCGTTTCTTTCTCGGCATGCACGAATACGTCGATTACTTCGTCGGGCGATTTGCTCTTATCGGTCGGAGGATTGATGATCGCGTGATTCAGAAATAGGCATTTTTCCTGAACTTTGCGATACCATTTGAGCGCATTCGCCTGGTACGGTGCGTAAAAATCCGCGTTGGCTCCGAGCGTTCCCGTCAGGCTCGCTTTATAGTCGGGCGATCGGCCCATCCATCCGTAGGAAATTTTCGCCCACTCGGCGATCGCGTCGCGGCCGCCGATGAGTTCCTCCATATTGCGCGGAACTTTGAAGAACTTGTGCGTGAATCCGCCATTGCCGGTATCGGTGCCTGTAGTGATAGTCGGACTCTTAGCCGGATCGCGCAGCGCATCATACATGCGCGCGAGGCTCCTCGCGGAATTACGAAAAGCGGGATGCTCAGTGACATCCTTGACCCGCTCGCCGTAAATCCATACCTCACGCGAATCGCGCAGGCTTGTGAGAAACTCCGCACCGCTCAACGGACGATCTCCATTTGGCGGTTGCCCATGGGAAACGTTTGCAGACGTTGGGTTCTCCTGACTCATCGTGGGCCTCCGTCATAAATCGTGACGTTCCGGCAGCGCTCGCAGTCTGTACATACGTTCCTGACGGGCGTCAATCAGCGATGTCCGCAACTAGTTAATATGCGGTCGCTTGACATCCGCCCGGAGGATCGCGAAGTAAGACTGTGCTCGCGAGTTCACCTGGTGGAGGCAACACATGGATCTCGGTTTAAAAGGCAAAACGGCGCTCGTCCTTGGTGGCAGCAAGGGACTCGGACGAGGTGTTGCCGAAGCGCTGTCGGGTGAAGGTGTTGCGGTCGCGATATTGGCGCGCGGCAAGGAGGCGATCGATCAAACGGTAGCCGCGATTACCGGCCGCGGCGAACGTGCGATTGGTTTTTCTGCCGACCTCGCCGACTGGTCGACGGTCGAGACTGCGGCCAACCGCGCGCGCGAAGAGTTGGGCCCCATCGACATCCTGCTCAATAATTCCGGCGGGCCACCGCCCTCGCGAGTGATCGGCGTTGCGCCCGAACTCTGGGAATCCCAGTTCCGCGCGATGGTGTTGGTATTCTTTCGCCTGACCGAACTGATGTTGCCGGATATGCGCAAGCGCCGCTGGGGTCGTATCCTGAACGTCGCCTCCGAGTCGGTGATTCAACCGATACCGCAAATCGCGATCTCGAATACACTGCGCGCGGCCGTCGTGGGATGGGCCAAAACGCTCGCCGGAGAGGTCGCTCGCGACGGCATTACCGTCAACACGCTGCTGCCCGGTGCGTTCGAAACCGACCGCGTGATGCAGGTTCAGCGAGCTACGTCCGCATCGCAAGGGCTCGCGCTAGAGGAAGTGATGCAGCGCGTCGCGCGCGGTATTCCGGTCGGCCGCATGGGCCAACCGGCGGAGTTCGGAGCGACCGCGGCTTTTCTCGCGAGCCCCTTGGCAGGGTACATCACCGGCTCGACGATTCGCCTGGACGGCGGCTCAATCCGCTCGATTTGATCAATCCACGCTGCCTGATCCGTCCATAATTTTTGGGCGCTTCAGGCGCTTAGCGACCCGGCCTTATACGCAGAACGATTTCCATCGATGGAGTCGACTTGCTTCCCTCGGCCGCGGGCGATTTGGTCAAGTGTGGATCGGTGTTGGGGACGCAGCGAATGAATGCGCTGGGAGACGTAATGCCAAATTTGTCCCAGCCTCCGCGCAGGTTTGGAGTATGTTTTCGCCACGCATTCACGAGGTTCTTGCGCGCCGGCTCGCACTCCTCGCGCGACGAAAATTCACCTTGCGCGGTTAACTGAAGCGGGCCTAAACGCGATCCTTGATAGAGTCTGCTGGCGACGCTCGGATTACTCACAATTTTTAGATCGGCCGCCATCAAATACCAGGTGCCGGCGTGCGCACTGGTACTAAGTGAGATAACCATTCCAATAGCTACAAAGATTCGAATCGCATTCGCTGCAATATTAGTTTGAATTCTCATTGCGGCACCGGAACGCGGATTGTCCACCTGGTTTAAACTTGTTGCCCGCGTTCGACCACGGCTTCGAAGCGTTTGATCAATTCCAACGCCGCGCCATCAGCCATCGCGATCGCCATCTTCTGGGAAAAGATAACTACCCGGCTCGCGCCGGCCTCAGCATATTGCCGCAGATCATCCAGCGAAGGTCCGCTTTCGTGAGGCTCGACTAGCGCCGTGATGTGGATCGCGTCGGGATTGCGGCCGCGCTCGGCCGCAAGTTTCCGCAATGCCGCAACGTCGCGCTTCAACGATTCAGGATTGGGCACCAATGGCATCCATCCATCATAGGTGCGCGCCACGCGTTCGAGCACCTTGGGCCCATGACCTCCCAACAGAATCGGCGGATATGGCTTCTGTAGCGGCTTCGGTTCGCATCTGAGCGGCGGAAAATGCACCAGCTCTCCCGCGTAGGACGGCTCCGGTTCGGTCCACGCGACGCGCATCGCTTCGACCGTCTCACGCAACCGTTTCCAGCGCGATCCAAAATGCGCGCCCATCGCCTCGGTCTCTTCCCGCAGCCATCCCGCGCCGACTCCCAGCACCACGCGCCCGCCTGAATAAAGATCGAGGCTCGCGACCGCCTTCGCCGTAATCAAAGGTTCACGCTCTGGCAGCAGACAGATGCCGGTTGCGAGCTTGATGCGCTTCGTCACGGCCGCTGCGATCGACAGCGCAACGAAAGGATCGACCCACCGCCCATAATGTTCCGGCAGCGTAAATCCACCTGGGACCTGCGTCTTGAAGCCGATCGGAATAACCGGATGTTCGGGAATCCACAGCGACTCGAAGCCACCGCTTTCGACCGCCCGTGCGATCGCGTCGATAGCACCCGTCCGCGCCGTTGCCGCCACTAGAATTCCAATATCCATCGAAGCTCCCCTAAACGCGCAATGTCGCCGCAATCAATCTTTCGTACGATTTATATTTGGTACACTATCTGGATGACAAGTTCGCGTGATGTTTTTCGCCGATAGCACAGCCGCCGAATGATCGTCGCTTCGAGTTTTTACTTCGGCCGGTTCGGAATCCCTTCCAGTATATTCAGCGTCCCCGCGAAATCTTCCAGATCCACTTCGAGCGTCTCCAGAATGCTCGCCGTTTGCCGCCAGTGACCGATTATTATCAGCAGTTCGATTATCTCTGCGGCGCTCAGATGCCGCTTCAACGCTTCGACTGTCTCCCGCCGCCCCTTCACCTCCGCGTTAACCTCGTCGGTTAGTTGCAGCACCGCGCGTTCGATCTCATTGAAGCACTTCGCTTCGCGCCATTTCTCGATCGCCGCTATTTGCTCGTCGCTCACGCCGACATGCTTCGCCGCCGGAACGTGTTGCGTCCATTCGTAGATCGAATGACAATCTTTCGCCGTGCGAAGTATCGCGATCTCTCGCAGCTTCGGATCCAGCTTGATCTGAGTAAACAGCGCATTACTCAGTTTGCTGCGAATCGGGAACACTCCCTGCGCGTTGGCGGTCATCCGCTGCACGTTCAGCACGAGTGGGCGCGCCTTCAGTACCTTCAATACCTCGGGTGAGGCATCTTCGTCTTTGAGATACGGTAACAGCGCCATTTCCGTTTCCTCCCTTTAATGCCGGGCGTAACTATCTGCATCGGTGAAACTCATTGGTTATGCAGGTAACCAACCCAGTCGATCGCCCGTATGTGTCCGAGACGATCCTGATACGCTTAGTCGATGAAGATCTCCAAGCGCTCTGCCTCATTCACCGCCCTCGCCGCCCTCGTTTTGTGGGCCGGCACCATGTCCATTGGATGCAAAGAAACCAGCACCCAGGCGCCCGCCACTGTCGCGGGACCTGCGGGTCCTGCTGGCGCCACCGGAGCCACTGGCGCTACCGGTGATTCCGCGCCGCCGCCGGTCGTCGCAAAGTCCACTGATTCATCCAGCACGACCACCACCAACTCTACCGCACCGGATACCGGCAGCACCACGACTACTGAGAAAAGCAGTACCGAGAAAAGCACTAACTAAGTACCCCTATCGGGAGCGGTCCCTGAACGGGATCGCTCCCGGCGCAAATCCCCTTCAATTTTTAATTAGCAGGCGTCCGCGATCGCACTTGGCGATGGCGGCCGTTCCACGGCCATCCGCTTGTCAAGCAAGTGCGCGCGCGACTATGACTACCTCTTTGCGAATCTTCGGCTTGAGGTGCGCATCGATGGCCGTGACGTACACTACTACTCAAATTGCCGACCTGCTCGAGAGCGTCAGCAACTGGGGATGCTGGGGCAAAGACGATCAACGCGGAGCCCTCAACTACATCACCAATGAAAAACGCGCAGCCGCCGCGCGCCTGGTTCAAACCGGCGAAACGATCTCCTTGTCCTTACCGCTCGCCACGCGACCCGCGAGCGATAACCCCACGCCGGTCACGCACCTGATGATTCGATCGGGCAACGTCGGCCACCCGCTCGGCTCCTGGGGTTGCGCCGATTATTTCGCCATCGAGCCGCATGGTCTTGCCACTACCCATCTCGACGCGCTCTGCCATCATTTCTACCGTGGCAAAATGTACAACGATTTCGACTCTACCGAAGTTGACTTCCAGGGCGCGCACAAGTGCGCAATCGACGTCGCCCGCATGGGAGTGATTAGCCGCGGCGTTCTCCTCGACATCCCTAAAATCCGCCACACCGAATGGGTCGAACCGGGCGATGCGATTTATCCCGAGGACCTCGAAGCCGCCGAGCGCGACCATAGCGTACAAGTCGCCGAGGGTGACGTGTTGCTCGTGCGCACCGGACGTTTCAAGTTGCGCCGCGCCAAGGGCGTCCGTGCGATCCTCAGCTCGATGCCGGGACTGCACGCCTCGTGTCTCAAGTGGCTATTCGATCGCAAGGTCGCGGTGCTCGGTTCCGATGCGGTTAGCGACGTGCTGCCGACTACCTACGATCCACCGCTCAAGATGCCGATTCATACCGGCACCCTCGTCATGATGGGCGTCCACTTGCTCGATAACGCTGACCTCGAAGCGCTCGCCGAAAAATGCGCGCGCGATAGCCGCTACGCCTTTATGTTCAACCTGTTGCCACTCGTGCTCGAACGCGGCACCGGCTCCCCCGCGAATCCGATTGCATTATTCTGACGGCCCGCCTCGATGCTATAGCTGCTCCCATGAGCGAACCCACGGCCGGCGCTGATATCGTCATGCTCGATGCGATCGAGTTGTCGCACGCGATTAAGTCGCGGCAGGTCTCATGCGTCGAAGTGATGAATACGTATCTCGATCACATCGACCGGCTTAATCCTCACGTTAACGCGATCGTCTCGCTGCAGCCACGCGCCGATCTGTTGAACCAGGCCCGCCAGCGCGATCAACAGCTTGCGCGCGGCGACTACCTTGGCTGGATTCACGGGTTTCCGCAGGCCATCAAGGACCTCGAGCCTGCCGCAGGCATCCGTACCACCATGGGTTCTCCGCTGCTAAAGGACTTCGTACCAGCCGTCGATTCGATCCTGGTCGAGCGGATGAAGGCTGCCGGCAGCATCATTATCGGCAAGACCAACGTCCCCGAATTCGGCCTTGGCTCGCAGACCTACAACACTGTCTTTGGCACCACCCTTAACGCATACGATCAGTCAAAGACTTCCGGCGGTAGTAGCGGCGGCGCAGCAGTCTCACTCGCCCTGCGAATGCTCCCCGTCGCCGATGGCAGTGATCATGGCGGCTCGCTGCGCAATCCCGCCGCCTTCAACAACGTCTTCGGCTTCCGCACCTCCTTCGGCCGCGTCCCCGCCTCTTACAACGACGTCTTCATGCCGTCGCTTTCCGTGCACGGCCCGATGGCGCGGACCGTCACCGACCTCGCGATGCTGCTATCGATCATCGCCGGATACGACGCGCGCGTGCCGCTTTCGCTGCGCCAGGATCCCGCCGAATTTGCCCGGCCGCTCGCACGCGATTTCAAAGGAACCCGCATCGCGTGGCTCGGTGACTTCGGCGGCTACCTGCCCTTCGAACCAGGTGTACTCGACCTTTGCCGCGACACACTAAAAGTGTTCGGGTCCCTGGGATGCGTCGTCGAAGCCGCCATCCCGGACTTCCCCCTCGACCGCGTTTGGAGCAACTGGCTCAAGCTCAGGGCGTGGCAGGTCGGCGCGTTGCTCAAGGATCTCTACCGCGATCCTGCCAAGCGCGAATTGATGAAACCGGAATTGCGCTGGGAGATCGAATCCGGCCTCAAGGTAAGCGCGTTCGACGTCGCCGACGCCTCCGCCGTTCGTACCGCCTGGTATCAGGCGGTGCGCGCGCTCTTCGATCATTACGATTTCCTCATCGCACCCGCCGGCCAGGTCTTTCCCTTCGACGCGACGATCCATTGGCCGGATCGCATCGCCGGCAAATCGATGGATACCTACCATCGATGGATGGAAGTGATGATTCCAATTTCCATGTCTGGTTGTCCCGCGCTCAGCGTGCCCGCCGGCTTCAATACTCAAGGACTGCCGATGGGCGTTCAGCTTGTAGGCCCGAACCATTCCGAGTTTAGCTGCCTCCAACTCGCCTACGCATATGATCAGGCCACAGGCTGGGTCACTTCGCGGCCGCCACCTTTATTAAGTCGCGATCGTTCGGGCGACTCGCCCAGGTAGCATTTCAAACGTTAGACGGTAGGTCCTTATAGCTACCTTGCATAATTTGGTTACGATATCGGCTGGTAGCGACACGCACTGAATCATGGCAGCGCGAAACTCGTTCACAATAGCAATTCACCGCCTTATTCGGAGGAACCAATGGCATTCACCAACATTACGCTGGAACGACAGGACCGGATTGGCACGCTCACTCTGAACCGTCCCGAAAAACTCAATGCGATGACTCCGGCACTTATCGCCGAGTTTGCCGAAGCCATCACCGAGGTCGAGAAGGATTCCGATATCAAGGTCCTTATCATTCGCGGCGCTGGCCGTGCCTTCTCCACTGGCTATGATCTCACTGGCGGCTGGGGTGAGTCCGGCTCCAAGCCATTTACCATCGACGACGATCAGAGATTCTTGCAGCGCTACATCGAACACTGGCTGCGCCTGCGCGATTTGCCCAAGCCTGTCATCTCGATGGTCCATGGCTACTGCCTCGCGGGCGCTACGCAACTCTGCATCAGCACCGATATGATTTTCGTCGCCGAGAACGCTCGCATCGGCTTCCCTTCGATTCCTGCTGGCGCCGGTTACGTCAGTGCTTTCTGGAACTGGATGATCGGGCCTCATCGGACCAAATACCTGGCCTTCCTGCCGGGCAGCAAGATTAGCGGCAAGGAAGCCGAAAGTATGGGATTTGCCACTCGCGCGTTCCCCGAAGAGACTCTCGAAAAAGAGACTTACGACTACGCCCGCAGAGTGGCCAAGGTTCCCGCACAAAAGCTGCGCCTGGAAAAACTGGGGATTAACCGCGCGATGGATCTGCGCGGCTTTCGCGTTTCCGTTCAGGCCGGCGCGGAGTTCGATGCGATCTTCCACTTCGGCCCCGGCAACGAGGAGATTCGCAACGTCCAGAAGGAACGCGGATTGCGCGGCGCAATCCAGTGGTACGAAGAGAAATAGCTGGTTTGTATTTCTAAGGTTATCGAGCACGCTTAAGCTTATCGCCTTCGCCAAATGAAATCGGCCCGCCACTGCTAGCGGGCCGATTTTTCATTACTCGATTCTAGCTGCCTTCGTTACTTGCTCGCTCCGCTATGCGCCTGGCCGAGCCCCGCGTGCGGATACTGGAACGCCGGATCGTTCTTCAGTACCGGCAACACCCTCTCCGCGAACAGCTTGTAGCTGCGCTCCAGCTTCGGATACGGCAAGCCGCCGAAAGCGAACGTCCCGATCACGTGCTCGAGCGCGACCGTCTGATGGATGTAGCGCAACTTTTCGAGCACCTGTTCCGGCGTTCCCGCCGCATGTAGGCTGCGGAAGAACTCGATCGCCTTCACCTTAGCCTCGGCGTCAGCCTGCAACTTGCTATAGGTCTTCTCCAGCTTCGCATAGAACTCGTAACCCTTGACCCCGCGCAGATGACCGTCGGAAAAGTGGTAGTGCTCGTCGATCGAGTCCCACATCCGCTCCAGGTACAGGCTTCCCAGTTCCGCCGCCTCTCGCGCATCCTCCGATACCAATATGTTGAGCAAGCCGATCGGCGGCCGCGGCGTGATGTTGTTGGCCACCGCCGTCTCGCGATACCGCGCGTAATCCGCCGCCGTATCTTCCCAACTGCGCTGCGCGATAATCAGCACGCCCAGTCCCAGCTTCGCCATGATCTCGGCTGACTCGGGACTGACACTCGATGCGTAGAACCGATCTTCCGGATGGGAGATCGGCCGCGGCCGAATCTGGATTTCAGGAATCTTGTAGTACTTCCCATCGAACGAAAAGCTCTTCTGCGTCAGTCCTTTGCGAATGATGATCGCGCTCTCGACGAAGCGGTCGCGCGCCTCTTCCATGTTCACCCGAAAGCCGTTGTACTCGACCGTCGCCGCGCCGCGCCCGAAGCCAAAGATCGTCCGCCCGCCCGATACCACATCCAGCAACGCGATCTTTTCCGCGATCTCTACCGGGTCGTGCCATGGCAGCACGATCACCGCCGTGCCCAGTTGCACCCGCTTCGTGCGTCCCGCCACGTACGACAACAGTTGCACCGGATCGGGCGACATCACGTAGCCGGTGAAATGATGGTCGAGCGCCCACACCGAATCGAAGCCCAGCGCCTCCGACATTTCCATCAGGGACAGTTCGTCCTGGTAGGTCTCGAGATCCGGTTTGTCGCCGAAACTGGTCAATTGGAGCGTCATTCCAACTTTCATCTGAGTCTCCTTTGTCGGCCGCGCTGATTTTTCCCCACTCTAGATACGAGATGATTCAAAATGCAAAGCGTTCTCTTCTCGTCAAACCGCCTTTTCTTGTGTAAGACGATGATCGCAATTCAAAAGTTCGTCCCTGCGCAAGATCCTCAATCGGGATTTACGCGGGCTGGAGATGCGACTGTGAATGTGAATCGCGCGATCAATATCGATGACCTCCGCAAAATGGCGAAGCGGCGTCTGCCGCGTATCATCTATGATTTCATCGAGGGCGGCGTCGAAGATGAACTCGGTATCGCCCGCAACGAAGCCGCCTTCGATCGCGAACGTCTCGTCCCGCACTACCTCGTCGATGTCTCCACCCGCGATCAGACCGTGGATCTGTTCGATCGCAAATACGCCAGTCCTTTCGGCGTCTCCGCCACTGGACTCGCCGCGCTGTTTCGCCCCGGTGCCGATCTGATGCTCGCCGACGCCGCCGCCAAGGCCAATATCCCTTTCATGATGTCGGGGCTTAGCACCGCTTCCATCGAGGCCGCCGCTAAGATTGCCCCGAGCCACTCCTGGTATCAGCTATACGTCGCTCGCGATCGCGAGATCACGCTCGACCTTATCCGCCGCGTGCGCGAAGCCGGCTTCAGTACCCTCGTCCTCACCGTCGATGTCCCCGTTTCCTCCAAGCGCGAGCGCAATCTTCGCAACGGCTTTGCGCTGCCGCCCAAGCTTTCCGCTGCCACCATCCTCGACGCCCTCCGTCACCCCGGATGGATCGCCGGCTACTACCGCAACGGGATGCCGCGCTTCGATAACTGGGCGCCCTATGCGCGCTCGAATTCTACCACCGAGCAGATCAACGCCTTCGCTGCGAAACAGGCTCCCGCTAACTCCGTCACCTGGACCGACCTCGAAGAGTTTCGCCGCATCTGGCCGCGCCATCTCGTCGTCAAAGGAATCATGTATCGCGAGGATGCGATCCGCGCCGCCGCCATCGGCGTTGACGGTATCATCGTCTCCAACCACGGCGGCCGCCAACTCGATCAAGCGCCTTCGCCACTCGAAGTTCTTCCCGCTATCAACGAGGCCGTCGGCAACAAGGTCACACTTATAGTCGATGGTGGCGTACGCCGCGGCGCCGATATCATCATGGCGCTCTGCCATGGCGCTCGCTTTGTAATGGTCGGGCGCGCAACCCTCTATGGTACCGTCGCCGGTGGCGTCGCCGGTGCGCAACGCGCCATCGATATCCTCCGCGAGGAAATTGATCTTGTCATGGGCCAGATCGGATGCCCCTCCGTCGCCGCCCTCGATGAAACCTTCTTACTGCCGGCGCGCCAGCATGACTAGCCGCGCCAGCCTCATCGAGCCCTCAACCGTGCGCGCGCTCCTTCACCTGCATCGGCGCCGGGATCTCTACTATTGAGGCGAACCAACTCTGCATGCTTTTCGCATCCATCGTTGACCAATCGGGAATCTCTTTCACCAACGCTCGCCCTAACTGATTGCCATAGGTGACCAGCTTGTTGTTGGTCTCCGTG
>Ga0206850_10205_pt1 | contig 17820 bp, 16 predicted proteins | sample Alteio_BWOrgCont_16_FD_152885 | JGI IMG/M metagenome (GOLD analysis project Ga0206850, IMG submission 152885) | Enriched cells from forest soil in Barre Woods Harvard Forest LTER site, Petersham, Massachusetts, United States -... | ecosystem: Environmental > Terrestrial > Soil > Temperate forest >...
ACCTTTTCGTTGTTCTGCAAGAAGTCCATTTGCCCAAATATCAAAACGATGGGGTTGTGGAGAATAAGTACTATTATTTAAAAGTCGAAGGCCATAAATTAAAGCGTTTAATTCATCATAACTCTTGTTTCTTACCATTTTATTGATTTCTGCATAGGCAACGTCTTCATTACTATTCAAAGGAACCTCTGAGAAGTCATCTGCATGCCCATTCATCATTTCAATCTCACTGCCCGCACTACAACGGTTGCTCAGGCGCCCACTATCAAGACTGCTTCTATTTGTCTCTTCAAAATCATTAGATACTGGCGACTCATCAACTGTAATCCATTTTTTCGCCTCTCCTTCCGCATCAAAAAATGTTAATAATTTATTAGTTTCTTTTGAGATAGATCCTTGTTTCAAAAGTTTCAAATTTTCTGACGTAATTTTCAATGAATCGTCAGTTTGAGTCAATAGCGATCCAAGAATATCTTTTTTAACTGCAGATGTTGTTGCTTGCTCACGATTTTTCAACTCCGCATGAAAAATTACTTTTTGAGCTTCTAAATCAAAAACATCGTGAAATAAAACAAGATAATAACGCGCACCAGCATCTTTCGTACAAAGATAGTTCAATGCATCTTTTAATGCTACCTTATTCTCTACATAACCTAAATTTTCATATAAATGCTCCAATACAATTATTAATTGATTATTCACAGCAGTTTGTTTCGCTGCTGTAAAAGTATCATTTATATCTCGATTATAATTCTCTGCATACACTTTTGACAATTGAGCAATAAGATAGTCTTTATCATTTGCGCCTTTATTAAATATTGCTGAAAAATATTTTTTCGAACGATTTCTAGCATCTTCCTGTAAGCTTTTAATGTTAGCATATGAAATTTTATATGATGTCGGCATTTTCGCACTCCAATTAATTTAAATAACAAGTGCTAAGTATATCGTATAATTATTAAGAAAATATGATATTCATTCATTTTTTTTTGAACAAAAAAAGTATCTTATTCGCTCAGACCACATAAACAAAGGCGCCTTTAAAGTTATCCACAAAACCTGTGGATAACTCTGTGGATTAAACGTAAAAAAAAGAGAATTCCCTTGTAAACTCAAGCCTTTTCTACAGATTGCGCACAAACTGAGCGACATCATTAAAATGCATTAAAATCAGTGGCTTATAGATTTCCCACCTTAATTTTACCTTGTAGTTTAAGAAAAAAATCGATAAACTATTGACAATGAATAAATCTGTTGACAACTTACAAAAAATGACTCACCAAAAACCCTTAATACCGGATTATTTTGAGCGGCAAGAGGCTATTAATCCAAAAAATTCGTATATTGTCCAAGCACCTGCAGGATCAGGCAAAACAGAATTACTTACACAACGATTTTTAAAATTATTAACCTGCGTTCAACAACCAGAATCGATCGTCGCATTAACATTTACCAAAAAAGCAGCACATGAAATGCGTGAACGCATTATCTCGGCCCTTGAAACAATCCATCAAAAAAAGAAAAACAAACAACCTGAAACCGACCAATTAGCACAAGCCGTTCTTGAACACGACGCTCAACACCATTGGGAACTATTAAAACATCCACATCGACTACGAATACAAACAATTGATTCATTATGCGCCCATTTAGTTAATCAAATGCCCTTATTAAGCCAAGGTAACGTTCAAGGCGTGACCGAAGACGCCATGCCCTATTATTTGGAAGCAGCAGAACGCTGTGTGTTTGATATTTCAGCAGAATCACATTATCAAGATGCTTTAAAAACATTATTGCTCCATGTGGGCAATCATCAAGAGCGCTGCATTGAATTATTAGCGGATATGCTCACATGGCGTGAACAATGGCTACCTTACATATTAAAACATCAAGAAACGCCTGCTCTTAAAACACTCTTAGAAAAAGCATTAATACAAATGAAAAATGATGCTGAAGCAGCATTTTATACCCATTTTGAAAATGATATCGAAATATTACATTCATTAGCTAATTTTGCTATGCATAATTTAGGGTGTCCGGAATCGGTTCTAGACACCCAAGAAATAACAATCATAAAAACCATCGCATCTTTATTATTAACAAAAGAATATGAATGGCGAAAAACCGTCAATAAAGCTCAAGGATTTCCAGCGCCCAGCAGCACGAAAAATGCCGAAGAAAAAGCACTTTTTTCAGACATGAAAACACAAATGGAAAATTTACTTTCGCATTTTCGAGAAAACAATAATGAACAACAACGACAAATTTTAGAAAATTATTTACGCCTTCCGCCAACAACCTATTCTGATTCACAATGGAACATCATTCAAGCGTTAATAACATTATTGCCATTATTATCTGCTCATTTAAATATTCTTTTTACTGAACATCAAACTACTGATTTTACAGAAGTTGCCGCTCGTGCCTCACACGCTTTAGGACACCCAGAAAATCCCACCGAATTAGCATTGTATTTGGACTATCAAATTCAACACTTATTAATCGATGAATTTCAAGATACCTCACTCAAACAATTTCAATTTATTCAAAAATTAATTCAAGGCTGGCAAACTGACGATGGTCGAACCCTTTTTATTGTCGGCGATCCTATGCAATCCATTTATCGATTTCGAGAAGCCGATGTCAGCTTATTTTTAAATGCTTGCGAATCTGGTATTGCCCAAGTCACTTTAAAAAAATTATCATTACAATGTAATTTTCGATCACGACCTGCATTAATTGATTGGGTGAATCGCTGCTTTCAATCAATATTCCCACCCAAAAACGATGTATTTTTCAACGCCGTGACACATCATCCATCAAGCAATGCAACAGAATCTATTGAACCTGATCAGACAACAAGCACGCACTTTTGCCTCACAGAAACCGCTGAAGAACAAGCGTATCAACTCGCACAAAAAATTAAAACACTTCCACCACACGAAACAGTTGCCATTCTCGTGCGATCACGGCATCAACTACAACATATTTTACCCGCACTCAAAGAAGCGAATATTACATTTCAAAGTGTTGACATGGATTCATTAAGCATTCGACCCTGCATTCAAGATTTATACTCATTAACACAATATCTTTTACAACCTGCCAATCAATTGGCGCGACTTTCGGTTTTAAGAGCGCCATGGTGCGGCCTCACATTCAATGATTTACTGCATGTTGCGCAATCTCAATATGAAGCTTTATCACCAGATGGCCAAAAACGTCTTCACCATTTTCAGACATCCATCAATCAAGCCTGGCAAGAACGGCAAAAACAGACATTAGCATTATGGATTGAAACTACTTGGCAACGATTAGGCGGCGATCTTTGCACCACATCTCATGATATATTAGATATTGAACGTTTTTTTGAATTACTCGATACCTATAAGTTTGAGCATTTTGATATCCCAGCCGATCTCGAACGTCGTATTAAAAAATTATTTTCAAACACACCCACTGAAAGTCACGTACAAATCATGACGATTCATAAATCCAAAGGCCTAGAATTTGATCATGTTTTTTTACCCCATATCGAAAAGGGAAATACAAAACAAGACACCCCACTTTTACAACATCTCGACTATTGCTCGCAACTCATTCTCGCAACGCTAAAGTCTATTAATATTCAGCAAGATCCACTGTATCAATATCTTCATTATATTAATAAGCAAAAAGATTATTTTGAACATCAACGTCTTTTGTACGTTGCCCTCACTCGCGCACGACAACACATTCATTGCTTTGCTGTTAATACATCAAAAGAACCCATTGCTGGTAGTTTTTATCAATGGTTACAAAATTTTTTACCTACATCCTCTTCTGATTTTACTAATCCTATCTTTACTAAAGATCAATCCATTAAGGATACAAAACACACATTAAAACGCCTTGTATTAAACAATATTAATATATCTTCTACGCCAAAAAAACAAACTTATAAAAACGTTATTACAGCTTATTAATCACACAGTTGGCATCAAATAACGGGCACTTTTATTCACGAACAAATTCAGCAATACACAAACAACCCAAGCTACTATATTATTAATAAAACTCAGTGGTTAAAACGACTTATTGAACTCGGTATATACGATTTAAATGAACAAACGAAAACGTGCGAATATACTCAAACCGCTTTATACAACTTGCAAAATGATTCTCGAGGACAATGGATTACGCAACATCAACATTCACACGCCAAAAATGAATGGGAATTAATCATTTGGGAGGCCGACAAAAATCAATCTAAAACTATTATTATCGATCGCACTTTTATTGATGAAACAACAAACCAACGCTGGATTATTGACTATAAAACCACGGAAAACGAAAACAAAATATCCATTGAAAATATGCCAAAAACGTATCGTGAACAATTAGAATATTATGGCCAGTGCCTTTATCGTATGGATTCCACTTTCCCCATTTTTTTAGGGCTCTATTATCCACTCACAAAAACATGGATTTCATGGCCTTATCAAGGCTAAAAGCATCTTGACGCCACTCCAGCTTCAGTGTAAAATTTTGTGTAAAGTTTCAAATTGAATAAAGAGAGAAAAATGCATCAACAATTATCCAAAGCACCTGTAACCTACGTGTTAGCGCAGGTTAAATTCTCTAGTATAGAAAATATTGCAAGTTATATACCACAACTTCAAGATGAAATTCGCGATCTTTTTCCTCATTATAATATTCTGAGCATTCAAGCAATAGAATTAAAAAATGCTCAACAACCACCTGATTTCACTGTATTAACTCAATGGCATTTCATAGATAAAGAAAAACAAATGGGTATTATTTTGGATAAACAAGCAATTATTCTTCACACCAATAAGCATGAAAAATTTCAAACATTACTGAGTATTTTTGAAACAATAATAGCTCGCTTTAATAAAGTCTTGAAAATTTCATTGTCTACTCGATTGGGAATACGTTATATCAATCTTATTGAACATGGTTTACAGAAAGTAAATATAGGTTTGCGTGGTTTTCAATTGTTAAATAATGGATTTAAAGAAGATCAGTTTATAACAAACACAGAAACTACTCAATTTAGTCAAGAGGGAATAATAAAAATAAAATCTACCCTTGTGAAAAACAAAACCGTTATTGGTAATACTTTTAATATCTTTGTTCCACTTGATTTAGTTGATACTGCAAAATCACTTTCTTTTCAACATCTTACCGAACCTAAAAATGGTTTTTTAATGTTAGATATCGATCATTTTAGTGATGAACAAGATGATTTTGATATGGCCAATATTCTGAATCGATTTCGTCAACTGCAAGAAGGCGTTTATCAGGCCTTCTGCCAATCAGTTGAAAAAGAAAACTTAAAAGATTGGATGTAAGGATTTATATTATTATGAGTGTAACTATACCTATATTGACGAATTTAACTGCCACTGGCTCTCCTTCAAATGAAAATTTAAATCGAGGAAAAGGGATTATTGCGCGTATAACAACAGTCGGCTGCCTTGCCCTGACACTGGGTACGGGAGCAACCCAAATTGTACCGAATAATTGGTTCACGTCATCTGAAGCCACGCTCACAGAATCTCAGTTATATCAAAATAAAACAACATTCCTTGAGTCATTCTTTTCAGCGCATGAACAATTAACCCAAATCAAACAACAGATGGGGCTTAATATTTTAGAGTTAGCCATGATTTTTCAGGTGAGCCGCCCCACTGTTTACAAATGGCTTGAATCAAAAGAAGGAACTATTCGCAAAAAAAATCAAATTCGTTTGAAGAGTATTTATGAAATTTGTAAAATATGGAACACAAAAAATTTAGGTAGATTAGGAAGTTATCTACATAAACCGATAGGAATGGCCAATATATCCCTATTTAGTTTATTAAAAAATAATATTCTAAATTTAGATGAAATTAATAGTTATATTAATAATATTGCTCAAACTATTGTACAGAAACGTCAAATCGAAGAAGCGCATGAATTATTATTGAAGCAACATGCTTTTGAACCAACAAAAAAAGAGGACATGGAGGATAGATTGATCGATATAGATTTCTTAGATTAATTATGCAGCAACCAACAATAGAACCTCAAAAAATAGAAAAAAATGCCTGGAAACAAGGTGCTTGTCTTTCTGTTGATGAATCAACAGAAATTTATATCACGACACAATGCATGCAGGAACGATTGCCAGCAGGTTTATACATTATACTTAGCCAAGATTGTGATATTTTAAATATCAGCTTAGAAAAAGAGCCAGTTGTTGAGCTTTTACGAGCAAATAAAGTTCAACAACCTAATCCCGAATTAATTTCAGGAAAGAATCCAAGACAATTGCACATAAAAATTGATGAAACAAATGAGTGCTTAGAAGTTTTTCCTCACCAACGATTTTTTATTGCACGTAATTATTTGGAAGCACAAAAAGCGAATCAAATTTTAATAATCGACCGCTCATTAAAAATACTTATTAAGTGGATTAATAATCGTTACAAACGTCCGGGATTTCCTCATGCTTTCAATTGTAGAAATTCAAAAATTATTAAAAACATACAAAAAATTCTTAGTGAAGAAGCAAAAGAGACGTATGGATTATATATCCAACTTAGTTCTGAAAATGAACTTCCTGAAAATGAGACTTATAGTATTCTTGTGAAATTGCTACTCCCAAAAAATATTTATGAAAATGAACAACAATTATTGGAAATTGAAAAAGGATTTGATCTAATACTTTCATTGCTAAACAACGTTAAAGGTATCAAAACTATAGAAGGATCTCAAGTCCAATCAATGGATGATATTACAGTACATCAATATCAAGAATTAAAAAAATGGGATTTTGATTATATTAGTTTTATAAATGGCGAAAATGGAGAAATTATATGAATGACACGCTCTAGCAATATAATATGGACATCCAGATTAGTTATAACCGCATTTTTTCGTAACTTCTTCAACGTATTAAATATTTTCTTTATTCCGATGAATATGATTAACCGACGCTTGTGCAACTGGCATAACAACTATTTCAGACACATTCACATGTGGTTTTCTTGTGGCACAATACACCACTGCATCAGCAATATCATCACCAATTAATGGTATAAAATCTTGATAAAAAGCATTGGCTTTTTCTTGATCATTCCAACGAACAACACTAAATTCAGTTTCAACCGCGCCTGGCTGCACTTCACTCACCCGAATATTCGTTCCCATTAAATCCAGACGCAATGATTGACTAATAGCCCTTACTGCATGTTTAGTTGCAGCATAAACATTTCCACCGGGATAACACGCTTGCCCCGCAATTGAACCCATATTAATAATATGTCCAACACCCCGTTTAATCATGTCCGGTAAAATAGCACGAGTAACGTACAATAATCCTTTAATATTAGTATCAATCATAATGTCCCAATTTTTTGAGTCGCCGACTTGAATAGCATCAGAACTCAACGCCACTCCCGCATTATTCACCAGAATTTCAATATTTTTCCATGCATCCGGTAATGATTGAACCATAGCCTCTACTTCTTTTTGATTTTGGACATCCAATTTAACAATCAAAACTTGCTCTTTTGGCACCTCAAGTTCATCCATAATTTGATACATTTTCTCAATACGTCGCGCCCCCATAATCACTTTTGCACCTAATGCCACGAACGCTTTTACACAAGCCATTCCAATACCACTAGATGCACCTGTTACTAACACAATTTTATTTTTTATAGATAACATATTTTTTCCTTTTATTCTTATTAATGACATTTATGAATTTATTGTATAATTTGGACATCCAAACTTCAACTATACTGCCCGCGGTCACAATTTGCGCTTTTATCGGAGCGGACATCCCTGTCCTCGACGCTACCTGAATCCCAAGTCGCGACGCCCTCAAAAGCGCAAATTATGACCACGGGTAGTATATGTCAACAAAATATCATTAATCACGCTCGCAGTTTCAGCGGATTGCTGACGAATATAAGTATCATGCGTTCCTGAAACAATATTAAATTTCGGCATTGTTTTAAAAAAAATTTTCCAACGTTTTAACACGTTATCTACTTCATTCATATCCGATGAAAAAATGAAAGATATGGGTGTCTGCAATCGTTTCGGTTTCCAGGCCATTAACAAATGATAATACTCGACGACACGAGCCGGTAAATTTAATGCCCGCATTCGTTGCGCTCTTATTAAACGTTCACGTTTACAAACAGAGAATTGATTCATATAACGAGAAAAAGGAAACGTTTCACGAAAATAAGGAGAGCTATCCAACAAAATAACAACGCCCAAAGGTTCTTTTTGCTGCTCCGCAATTTTAGTTAATTCTAATGCCATTGGACTCGCAATACACTCGCCAAGAAAATAATACGGTCCATCTGATTGAATTTTTTTAATTTCTCTAAAAATGGCACAAGCTTGCTCATGAAGTGTTCTCGGAATTTTCCAATCACAATCATTGACTCTCGAACGAATGGCATAAAGCGGCCGATCAAATGAATAATGAGACAACATTAACATGAACGGCAATATTTCATTACCTTCTCCAAAACCTCCCGGAAGAATAAATAAGGGCAGCTGTGATCCTTTTTCAGATAATGGGACAATAAAATTGTCGACTTTTTTACCTTGCAATAATATCAAAATATGCGGTATTAATTTCAATAACGTATGATGATAAAACAAATCTTGAACACTCAAAGAAATATTAAATAATTGCCTTAATGTTTGACTGAATTCAATAAAATTTAATGAACTTAAACCTAATTCAAAAAAATTTTTTTTTAAGCTTAATAAACATATTGCACTACTAGGTAATAATTTTTTCAATAAATTTACAATATGTTCGTATAAATAATTCCATTCTGATGGAATTGTCATTGATAAAACCTCATCATCACTCATTTCGGTTTTCGTCAATGCAAGCAAGTCTTGTCGATTCGTTTTTCCTGACGGTGTCAAAGGTAATGAAGTCAAAATAATCCACCGCGCCGGTCGCATAAAAGACGGTAAATATTCTGCCACATGCGCCTGCAATATTTGAATGTCTATTATTTTATTAAAAACAACAAATGCAATTAATTGTTCTTCTATTTTTAAAACAACAATAGATTGTACTGCCACATGATTCGCGATAACTGTCTCAATTTCTCCCAACTCAACCCGTTTACCATTTATTTTAACTTGAAAATCAATTCTACCACCAAATTGTAAGCGACCATCTGGTAATTGACGCGCTCGATCGCCAGACTTATATAAATACAAATAGTGTCCCAAGAGTTTATCTTCTGATTGAAGAAAAGGATTAGGGATAAAACATTTCGCCGTCAATGCATCTTGTTTTAAATAACCTTTAGCCAAATAACGTTTACTGATGTACAACTCACCATATTCACCCTGCGGAATTGGTTTTAATTGATCATCTAAAATAAATAAACGAATATTAGAAATGGGGTGTCCTAATGTCACTTCCTTTTCATCTGGAAGACAATGAGCTACTGAAACGATACCAATACTTTCTGTTGGCCCATACTGATTATAAATACACGCGCCTGTGCTACGATGTAATCTTTCAACATCAATAGGAAACAGTTCTTCTCCCACAGAATAAATAGCTTGAAGGGATTTACACGATTTTTGTTTTAATTCTTGACTAAATAACCGTAAAAAACTAGGTACGCTTTTTAAATAATGAATCTTTTTTTCAGCAATAAGCCTCGCCAAATAAGGCAAATCATAATTATTTTCTCTTTCTGGTAAAACCACCGTTACAAGAGAAATCAGCGGTAAATATAAATCAAACAACGACGCATCAAAAATATAAGGTGACAGTTGCAAGAATCGATTATTTGGTTTTAATTTTGCCCACTCTTGACATGCCCACAAATACTCCCATAAACCACGATGTTCAACAACAACACCCTTTGGTTGTCCTGTTGAACCAGAGGTATATAAAACATACGCAATATTTTCTGGTTGAACTTGAGATAAATCAATATTTTTTATAGCATTATGACGAATAGACCGATCATCATCCATAGCTATTATTTTTCCAGTAAAGAACGTTGCAACTATCTTCTTATTGAATCGCTTTTTCGTGAGCATGAGAACACATTGTGTTTCTTGCAATATATGTGCTAAACGATTATCCGGATCTTCAGGATTAAGTGGCACATAGCCTGCACCCGCTTTCCAAATACCCAATAATCCAATGACCATGTCGATAGAACGTTCGATCATAATGGCAATGAGATCATTAGGCTTTGCACCATGAAATAACAATGTTTTTGCGACAATATCTGCTTTGGCATTTAATGCTGCATAAGTCATTTCTTTTTCGCCGCAAATTAATGCAATATTATGCGGATTTTCTCGAGCAACAAACTCAAATTCACCAATAGTCGTTTGGTCATAAGGATAATCTTTATTGGTTGAAGCCCATTGTTCAAGCATTCCTCTTAAAATCCTAAAAATCCATTGGCATACCACCCATACCTGCCATACCACCTAATCCACGCATCATTTTTTGCATATTCCCCGCAGAAGAAAATTTCTTAAACATTTTTTGCATTTGCGTAAATTGACGAAGCAATTTATTAACATCCTGCACTTCAACACCTGAACCTTTTGCAATGCGCACTTTTCGCGATCCTGCAATTAATTGTGGAAAACGACGTTCTTTTTGCGTCATTGAATTAATAATGGCTACATTTTTTTTCATCATTTTTTCGCTGGATGCCAATGCCGTACCTGTTTTAATTTTAGCCATTGCGCCACCCATACCAGGCAATTTATCTGCTAATGAAGATAAGCCACCTAATGTATTAATTTGTAGCATTTGCTCACGAAAATCTTCAAAGTTAAAACTCTTGCCTTTTCCTTTGCCCATGAGTTTTTTGGTCATTTTATCTGTTTTTGTTTTATCGACTTTACGCTCAATTTCTTCAATAAAACTTAATAAATCACCCATATCTAAAATACGAGAAGCCATCCGATCAGGATAAAAAGGTTCTAATGCATCTAATTTTTCACCAACACCGACAAATTTAATCGGTTTTCCAGTGATATATCGCAATGACAATGCGGCACCACCACGGCTATCACCATCCGTTTTTGTAAGAACTATCCCTGTTAATGGCAAGGCATCATGAAAAACTTTTGCGGTTTTTGCGGCATCTTGTCCTGTCATGCTATCGACAACAAATAATGTTTCAATGGGTGAAAGCACTTGATGCAATGCTTTAATTTCATCCATCATCATTTCATCAATATGCAGACGTCCCGCCGTATCAACAATTAATGCATCATATTGCTCTTTTTTAGCCGCTTCCCAAGCTGCACGCGCAATATCAACGGGTTTTTGCGTAGTATCTGAAGGAAAATAACCAATATGTAATGTTTCTGCTAATTGTTTTAATTGCTCAATCGCCGCTGGACGATAAATATCCGTACTCACAACCATGATCTTTTTCTGTTCACGATCTTTCAAAAAAGCGGCTAATTTTGCCGTTGTTGTTGTCTTTCCCGAACCTTGAAGGCCTGCCATCAAAATCACCGCAGGAGGCTGTGTATTCCATGATAATGATACTTGTTCTGTACCTAATAAATTCACCAACTCTTGATGAACGACTTTAATGAATGCCTGGCCAGGATTTAACTCATTAGCAACTTCCGAACCTATCGCTTTTTGTTTCACTTGCTCTATAAAAGCATCCACAACAGACACAGCCACATCTGCTTCTAAAAAAGCTAATCGCACTTCTTTCAATGTATCCGCTATATTATTTTCTGTAAGACGACCCTGCCCACGGATATTTTTTAGCGTTCGATTTAATCGTTCAGTTAAATTTTCAAACATAATAATTTCATACTCAAGTTTTAAAGATGATTTATTATAACAAAATCAATAAAGCTATGGTATTATCTTCGTCATCATGATATTAAAAAATATTCTAAAAATAAGCTTTTATCTCATATTTCTGATGACCGCTCACCTAGCAAACGCAGAATCTCAATTGGAATGGGCTCTAGAACCTTGGCCTCAATGGATGACAACATTAAAACAAGAAGCGATTAATCAAGGCATTTCATCCAATACATTTAATACCGCTTTAAATAACATGCAAGGCCCAGACGCTAAAATTTTAACCTTATTAAAAACACAACCAGAACAACGATTAACCTATAACCAATATCTTAATACACGTGCCAGCGCTGATCGCATTGCTTTTGGCCAAAAAGAATATCAGCAATATCAAACTGTTTTACAAGCTATTCAGCAAGATTATGGCGTAGATCCCTGCATCATCGTCGCATTATGGGGAATGGAAACCAGCTATGGCCATTTTATGGGTAATTTTTCAACACCTCAGGCGCTCGCTACATTAGCCTATGCCTCAGATCGTCCTGCGTTTTTCCGCAATGAATTATTGCAAGCATTACATATGATTAATGATCATCAAGTCACACTGAAAACATTTAAAGGTGAATGGGCCGGCGCTTCGGGACAATGTCAGTTTTTACCCTCTAGTTGGTACCAATATGCTGTTGATTATGATAACGATGGACAAAAAAATATTTGGTCTTCCGTTCCTGATGTTTTAGCATCAGTTGCCAATTATATGAAGCAAAACGGCTGGGAATCAGGACATCCATTACTCATTACTGTGCAATTGCCCGATTCATTTGATCCTATTTACGTGCAAACACGCGAAATTAAAACATTACAAGAATGGGCGAATTTGGGTGTCTTAAAAGCGAATGGTCAACCCTTACCCAATAACAATACGCCAGCATTTTTGGTTCATCCAGATGGTGGTCCTATATGGCTTGCGCTCAATAATTTCCAAACCGTTTTAAATTATAATAATTCGATTTATTACGTTGGTGCGATTAATTATATGGCAGATCAAATTTGCCACCGTTGATTACTTCCCAATACAAAAGCTCGAAAAAATTTTGCCTAATAACGCATCTGAAGAAAAATCACCGGTAATTTCGGATAAATACTGCTGCGCTTGTCGAAGATCTTCTGCCAATAATTCACCAGCTCGATGCTGAGTCAACTGCTCTTGACCTGCATGAAGACATTCCAAAGCGCGTTCTAGTGCATTCAAATGTCGTCGACGTGCCATAAAACCATTTTCTTCAGAAAAATTATCTAATCCTGCAATATGACAAAGATGTGAACGCAGTTGATCTAATCCTTGATGATATTGTGCTGAAATATATAATGTATTATTACTCCCCTCGACGTCATTCCCGCGAAGGCGGGAATTCAGTGCTTTATCCATTTTATTCACAATAATCGTATAAGGAATCGAACGCTGTAATTTTTCTAAAACCGTTTTTTGTAAACCTTCTAATGCATCCAAGTGATCGACATCGATTAATAATAATAGATGATCGGCCTCTTGAATTTCACACCACGCTCTGCGAATACCTTCTTTTTCAATAGGATCATGACTGTCTCGAAGACCCGCCGTATCAATAATATGCACTGGCATGCCATCAATTAAAATTTGTTCGCGCATAACATCTCGCGTTGTTCCTGGAATATCAGTCACAATGGCTGAGTCTTTACCAGAAAGTGCATTCAATAATGTCGATTTACCCGCATTAGGATATCCTGCTAAAACGACCGTCAATCCTTCTTTAAAAATAACACCTTGCTGTGTTTGTTTTAATAATTTTTTCAAGGCTTCAATAATATCTAAAAGTTGTGCAAGTACTTTACCATCACCTAAAAAATCAATTTCCTCTTCCGGAAAATCAATGGCTGCTTCAACATAGACGCGTAAATAAGTTAGGCGGTGCTGAAAATCTTCAATCTGTTTAGAAAACAAGCCTTTTAAATTACGCAATGCTAATTGCGACGCTTTTTCTGATGTCGCATCAATTAAATCTGCAATTGCCTCAGCTTGCACTAAATCCAATTTATCATTTAAAAATGCACGTTCAGAAAACTCACCCGGTCGCGCAGGTCGCGCGCCCAAGGCATATAACTGTTTTAATAATCGATCTAATGCAATCGGACTACCATGCCCTTGAAACTCAACAACATTTTCGCCCGTAAATGAATGTGGCGCTTTAAAAAATAAAAGAAGTCCTTCATCGATTAACTCACCTTGCGTTGTTTTAAATAATGAGAATATTGGAGAGGGTTGTAAAGATTTTCCCGTTATTTTTTCTGTAAGCTCAAAGGCTAAAGGTCCAGAAACACGCACAATACCGATGCCGCCACGACCTGAAGGCGTCGCGACAGCGGCAATCGTATCGATATTCTGCGCTATTCTTTGAGTTACTTGAGTAACTTTTGTGTCACATACCATTGTTGTGCAATCGACAAGGTATTATTAATCACCCAATACAAGACCAATCCAGCAGGAAAATGCAAGAATAATCCGGTAAAAACCACTGGTAAAAATAACATTACTTTCGCTTGAGTTGGATCCGGTGGTGGTGGATTCAATTTCTGCTGAATAAACATGGTAATTCCCATAATAATCGGCAAAATATAAAACGGATCAGGAATCGCCAAATCATGAATCCAGAAAATAAAGGGCGCTTGTCGCAATTGCACACTTTCTAACAACACCCAATATAATCCAATAAAGACAGGAATTTGTACAACAATAGGTAAACAGCCACCCAATGGATTCACTTTTTCTTTACGATACAACTCCATTGTTGCTTGGCTTAATTTCGTCTTATCATCCACAAATCGCGCTCTTAATGCTTCAATCTTAGGTTGCAGCTTGCGCATATTAGCCATTGATTTATAACTTTTTGCGGAAAGATGAAAGAAAATTAATTTAATTAATACCGTTACTAAAATAATTGACCAACCCCAATTTCCCACAAAATGATAAATATTTTGTAATATCCAAAAGAGAATAACCGAAATAAAACTCAACCATCCATAATCAATGGTTAAATCTAATCCTGGTGAAATAGCCTTCAATACATTCATTAATTCTGGTCCGACATATAATTGCGAACTAAATGTATAGGTTTGTTGTGGATTCAAATGAACGGGATTACTTAAGACTCCCATAATATAATCATCACCACTCACTTGCGTGTAAAATTTATGTGTTGATTTTACGGGAGGAATCCAATCTTTTTATATAACTTATCACCTGGAATCGAAAGAGATCCTCCCGAATAAGATCCTAAATGAAATAAGCTCGATTTATCTTCACTTGGACTATGTTGCAATAATTGCGTTGTCCAAACGCCTTCCCAAGGTGTTTTGCTTTGATTGGTCACTTCATAATGAACATCTATCAAATATTGGCCTTGTTTAAATGTCATCGTCTTATGAATCATCAAGCCATGATTATCTTTGCCATCTAGACTAACAATCCATTCGCCTTTTGCTTTATCTTCAACCACATGAAAACTATTCTTTGCAAATTGAATTTTCGTATCATTCAATTGTTCTTTTTGTTTTGGATTAATTGATAATAACCGAGTCATTGTGACATATTTTTTCATATTGTCATTATTCAACATCACAAATGGCGTTTGATTATTGTCACTTTCGGTATAATTCAAAAAACGTAAATCAACAAGATCACCCGTATTCAAATTAAATCCTACTTTCATCACATCTGTTTCAATATAGGCCAACGGTGCCGATTTTTCAGCAACAACAGAAGGCGAAGCATCTACACTCATACTGGTTTTTTTAACAATATCTTTTCCATTTTCTATTACAGGCGTAGCTGTCAATGTCACAGGATTAGATGCAACAACAGCGGCTGTTACAGGAGGATGCTCTTTTTGCCAATCCGTCCAAAGAACATAAGCCACCACCATAAAAAGGCCATATAATATCGCACGCTTAATATCTATCATTTTTTATCTCTAATTATCTCTTTATCTTTATTCACAGGATCATAACCACCTTGACAGCCCGGATGACATCGTAAGATTCTCCGTAACGCTTTATAACTACCCTTTAAAAAACCGTATGATTGGAACGCTTCAATTGCATAAGTTGAACAACTCGGTTCAAAACGGCAAGACAACGGCAAATATGGCTTAATAACATATTGGTAACCTCGAATAAGCCATAAGGCTATATTATTCAAGCCGCTCACATCGTTCATCTATTTTTTTCCAAAGAAACAGCAAATTATTAAGAAAATCGTTCTGCTGTTCCCCTTGGAATTTTTGCATCTTCGCATCATATTTCGCTAAAACAACGAGATCCACAGCACGTCGGATGACTAATTGGCGACGAAAACTTTCTCGAAAAAGTCGTCGAATTCGATTTCGAAGCGTTGCTTTCGACAAATGCTTCTTTGACAGAACAAAACCAATTCTAGAAGTGCCTCGGTCATTTAAAACGCCTAAAACCAGAAAGCCTGGTATATGCACTTTAAAACCATTTACTTTTGACTGTACAAAAACGCGCTCAAAATCTTGAGCTGTTAACAGTCTCTTATCTCGCGAAAATTTGAATTTAATGGTTTTAAACCTAAACCGTCAAACTATGTCGTCCTTTTGCTCTACGACGACTCAATACTGCTCGGCCAGCACGAGTTGACATACGATGTCTAAACCCATGATCGCGCTTCATTTTTATATTACTGGGTTGAAAAGTTCGTTTCATTTATTAATACCTTTAAACTTATATAATTCACTAAAAAGGGTGGCATCTTACGCTATTTTAATTTAAATATCAATGGCGCGGCGGTTTAATTAATATTGGACACCCAACATTTGAAAATAATCAAAATCTGGATGTCCAAATTTATTGCTTATTGTATTATTAGTGCATTTCTTTTATAATCCATTTTCTCAAAGCCGAGGTGGCGGAACAGGCAGACGCGCCGGACTCAAAATCCGGTGATGGTGACATCATGTGGGTTCGACCCCCACCCTCGGCACCACTCTTTTTTTATTTAATACACATGTTAATACATGATACTCTCGCATTGCACATTAACGTTTGAACACGCCACTCTTTTTGATGACTTTCATTTTGAACTAAAAGAGAATCAATGGACATGCCTTGTCGGAAAAAGTGGCGTTGGTAAAAGCTCTTTACTCAAAATAATTGCGGGTTTATTACAACCCAAATCCATCACACTTTCAGATAATCCTTCAGTAAGCTATCTTCCCCAACAAGATTGTTTAATGCCTTGGCTATCCGTGTGGGAAAATAGTTTATTAGGCTATACATTGCGACGAGAAACCATTCGCCCAGCATTACACCAAAAAGCGCTATCCTTATTAACTGCTGTGGGATTAGAATCATTTATTAATAAACGTCCTGACATACTTTCTGGCGGCATGCGTCAACGCGTTGCGCTGGTTCGAACATTACTAGAAGATAAGCCCATTATACTCATGGACGAACCTTTTGCATCACTCGACATGACCACACGCTTAGAATTACATACGATTACAGCAGACTTACTGCGTGATAAAACCATTTTACTGGTAACGCATGATCCATTAGATGCTATTCGATTAGGCGATACCGTGCATCTTATGAATGGATCTCCCGCCATCATTCAAGAATCTTTTTTCTTACATCAAACACTCGACATGCTTAAACCACGCAACATGCAATCACTCGCTGTTACGCAACAGTATATGCAATTATTGGAAAAATTATGTCAACTGTAATACGTACTTTTATCGTTATTTTTATTGCTGGATTGCTTGTTGCGTGGTTTAAGCATGTCGAGTGTTTGATGTAAGAAAAAAGATTGCGACAAGCGCCCTTTATTTTACCGAAACCTCTTATGGTTCTAAAAACGCTTTATAATCAATTCGGTCTTATTTTTCAACACAGTATTCCAACCTTTTATGAAG
>Ga0206850_10206_pt1 | contig 17804 bp, 18 predicted proteins | sample Alteio_BWOrgCont_16_FD_152885 | JGI IMG/M metagenome (GOLD analysis project Ga0206850, IMG submission 152885) | Enriched cells from forest soil in Barre Woods Harvard Forest LTER site, Petersham, Massachusetts, United States -... | ecosystem: Environmental > Terrestrial > Soil > Temperate forest >...
AGCATCAAGGGGTTGCACCGACTCATCGTGCTATCGGAGACTTACCAGCGATCGGCGGCAGTGGATGAAGCGGATCAGAAGGCCGACCCGGGAGACTCGTATCTCTGGCGTTTCCCGCGGCGAAGGTTGAGCGCTGAGGAAATCCGCGATGCCATGCTGGCGGCGAGCGGCGATCTGGACCCGACGCCCGGTGGCCCACATCCATTCCCCGCTTCAAAGAGCTGGAATTTCACACAGCACGATCCGTTTACAGCTGTGTACGAGATGAACCGCCGGAGCGTGTATCTGATGACGCAGCGGATCAAGCGGCATCCGTTTCTGGCCCTCTTCGATGGCCCCGACCCGAACACCAGCACAGCAGGGCGACAGACGACCATCGTGCCAACGCAGGCGCTCTTCTTCCTCAACGATCCATTTGCTCATGCGCGAGCCGAAAGTCTTGCGGTACGCTTGTTGAAATTGCCCGACGATAAGGTGCGGGTCGAATACGCCTGCCTTCTGCTTTACGGTCGATCGGCCCGCGACAAGGATCACAGCATCGCCCAACGGTTCCTGGCAACCGAGGGAGATCGAAAGGCCATGTGTGCCGCATGGCTGCGGGTGATGTTTGCTAGCAACGAGTTCATTTACATCGACTGATCTGAGCGTGGAAAGCGGAATCCGGTTTTGTAGGGTGGGTGGAGGCTTTGCGAGCCCCCCAGAGCCACAAAATCGAAGATGGTGGGGCTCGCAAAGCCTCGACCCACCGTACAAAACTTTTCGGTTCACCAAGGAATGCCTTCTCATGCCACATCATTCCGAGTTTCTCGCGGGTCGTCGAGCGTTTCTTCGCTCAGCCGTTGCCGGCAGTGCGATTTTCCCTGCGATCATCTCCGAACTGCTGGCCGAAGATGCGGGCCGCGGCATCGATCCACTTGCGCCCAAGCCACCACACTTCGAGACGAAGGCAAAAAACGTCATCTTCATGTCCATGTCGGGTGGTGTTTCGCATGTCGATTCATTCGATCCGAAGCCCAAACTGATTGCCGATCATGGCAAGTCCATCAAACTCGACCACCCGGAAACCAAGAACCGGCCGGGCTATGAAAAGCTGTTCCTCAAACGGCCCCAGTGGGAGTTCAAAAAGCACGGCAAGTGTGGAACCGAGGTCAGCACGCTGTTCCCGAACATCGCGGAACGTGTGGATGACATCGCGTTGATCCGGTCGCTTCATGCCGATCACTCGAACCATTACAACGCCACGCTCGGCATGCACACCGGCTCGTTCAACCAGGCCAGGCCCGGCATTGGAGCGTGGATCAGTTACGGACTCGGGACCATCAACCGCAACCTACCCTCATTCATCGTCATTGCTCCACACATGCCCTATGCGGGCGGTCAGGTCTGGGCTTCGGACTTCCTTCCCGGGAGTCATCAGGGAACGCTCGTTGTGCCCGGTCCAGAACCGATGCGGAACGTGCGTCCCCGGGTGCCGCTGGACCGCCAGCGGATGGAACTCGATGCACTCACGGAACTGAACCGCGATCATCTGGAGCAACGCGACCGCGACCCCAATCTCGATGCCCGACTCCGCAGTTTTGAGACGGCGTTCGGCATGCAATCCGCAGCTCCGGAGGCCTTCGATCTCGCTAAGGAATCCGATGACACGCTCAAACTCTATGGTCTCAAACGTGGCCAGAATACGGGCTTTGGCTGGCAATGCCTGACAGCGCGACGCCTGGTGGAGCGGGGAGTGCGATTCGTGGAGTTGATCGACACTGGCTCATCGGGTAACTGGGATTCGCACGGCGATATGGCCGAACACGGACGGCTCGCGAAGAATATCGATCTGCCTATTGCCGGCTTGCTGACCGATCTGAAGCGAACGGGTTTGTTATCGCAAACGTTGGTGGTCTGGACGACAGAGTTCGGCCGCACGCCATTCAACAACTCGGCGGATGCCAAGGGACGCGAACATCATCCGTGGGCGTTCTCATCCTGGCTGTCCGGGGCGGGGGTCAAGGGAGGAATTGCTTACGGTGAATCGGATGAGTACGGCATCAAGGCGGAGAAAGACAAGGTTCACGTTCACGATTTCCACGCGACAATTCTGCATCTGATGGGGCTCGACCACACGAAACTCACGTTCCGGCACTCCGGCCGCGACTATCGCCTCACCGATGTTTCTGGAGAGGTTGTGAAGGGGGTTTTAAGTTAATCAAAGAGCCGTGCACGAAGTAAGCGGGTTCTTGACCTCTGCTTACGCGGTTCAAAATGCCCGCTTACTTCGTGCGCGGCTCAAGTGCTTCGCCGAGCAAAACTGTTTGACCGACTGGTGGTCAGCGTCTTATCATCGCCAAGAGATGCGACCTGTTTGATGCAAGGACTCCGATCATGACTTCTCTCCTCACCCGGTTTATGTCCGCAGGCCTCCTGCTTGCGGGTGCCATCTCGGCCACTCCTGCCAGTCAGGACGATGATCCGGTTTACGATGGGAAGAAGGCATCCGTGTGGGTGGATACGTTGAATAACGATTCATCCGCCCGGAAGCGGGCTCTGGCGATCGAGGCACTGGCAAAACTCTGGGCGACCAAGCAATACAAGGAGTCGATCCCCACCATCGGGCGTGCGCTGCGTCTGGATAGTTCTGCCGCGGTCCGAAGCCAGGCTGCCATTGCCCTCGGTGGTCTCAAGGAGGGCGAGATCGCGAAGGGAGCGAGAGAACTGGTCGATGCTCTCGGAGCCGAGAAGGAATCGCGCGTCCGCAAGGAGATTGCCATTGCCATCGGTCGGTTCCCAGCAGTAGCAAAACTCGCTGTAACTCCGCTGACAGCCACTCTCAAAGATGCCGATCCGGCCACCCGTCTTGCTGCCGCAGAAGCTCTTGCCCTGACGGGGAGTGATGGGAAGTCCGCTGCCGCTGGGCTCGTTCCACTCCTTCAGGATTCGGATAAAGCCGTTCGGCTTGCTGCCGTGGTGGCGCTCGGGCGAGTCACGCCCGAAGGAGCTTCCGCCATTGCCGAGACAATGGCCAAGATGCTCGGCACCGAGAAAGACACGGGCATGAAGTCCGAACTGGCCACCTCGCTCGGGCTGCTGGCGGAGAAATCTCCCACTGTGGTGACCGCTCTGGCTAAGTTACTGACCGAACCAGAAGATGACTTGCGACGAAAGACCGCACGAATCCTTGGGACATTCGGAACGGCTGCGGCCCCGGCAGCCGATGCCTTGCTCAAGGCGGCCGAGATCGACAAGGTGAAGGACACCCGTGCGGATGCCGTCCATGCGTTTGGGTCGGCCCTTGGTCCCGCGCTGAAGACGCGCATCAAGGATATTTTGATGCTCTTGAAGGACCCTGAGTTTGAGGTGCGTCTGGCCGTGATCGAGGAAGTGGGAGCGCTCGGAACCGAACTCAAGGACGATACCGAAACACTCAAGACCCTCCGCGGACGCTTGAGCGATCAGCATGCCAAGGTCCGTGAAGCCGCTGCGATGGCACTCCGCAAGATCGAGAAGAAGGCCGAGCCGAAGAAGGAACCATGAGGAGACTTCTTGCACGGGTGGTTGCTGACTTGGATGATGGTAGAACGACCTGGCGGGATCGGTTCGCCGTCAGGGAATCTCCTGACAAGCGTTTTCTTATTAATCTGACAGGTTCGAGCCGCGATGTGGGCTTAGTATTGCAGTGTTGCATGAATGGGCGACATGTGGCGAGACGCCGGTGTGGGGAAACCCCGCCGGCGTTCTTCTTTCCAGGCGTCACACAATCGCCACTCGGGCCTCAGTTATGAGTGAACCCATGAAATCCGTCTACACCGTCACGAAATCCGCACTGTCGGGCTATGAACTGCTCTCGATCTGGGAAGATGAGTCCAGCGCAATCAAAGAGGCGAAGTCACTGGCTCCCGCACTGAAGGACAGCGAGGAGATTCATGTGGCTCAATGGGTCACTGGCGAACGAGTTTGCCGCCACGTTCAGGCGTATAACGATAGCTACGATCCGAGTGACGAAGATGAAGACGAAGATACCCCTGTTATGCCCCCGACCTGATTGCCGATCGCCGACATCGTTGCCGTTGCCCCTCACGACTTCCCCAGCACTAAGTCCACAACAAAGCACCCTCGAACATGAGGTCCAGCCCCGCGGCAGCATCGGCGTTGGGTCAGTCGCCGTGAGCCATTCCGCTTCGGTCATCGCTCGCCCTCTGAACCACCTTTCGCTTCATGATACCCGACATAAGAACAGGCAAGAATGCCGTCGGAGCCGTGTTCCATATGTCAAGCATCTCGTACTCACGGCACAAAGTTCTGGCCGCCTTTCGGGCTTGGCACCACATCCGCAACCTTCAGCTTGGCGTTCTTCTTGAACGGATTGTAGAGCGGGTCGCCCACCAGCACCGTCATCCAACTGCACGTCAACACGCTGCGGCCATAGCATTCGACCAGAGTGTATTCTCCAGTCGCCAGGAAGCCGAAGAACTCGGCTGGCTTGGGGAAACCAATGGTATACGGTTCAGCCACAGGCCCAAGAGTTGCGGCGACGCCTTTCTTGAGTAGGTTCGGACACCATACCCTGCTGTCGTTCTTTCGCAGGGTCACCGCCTCGGAACTCGCCAGGTGCCAGGCCACCGCACCCGGAACGTATTCGCAGCAGTCCACGAAGTTCGCGTGCGAATACCAGCCGCAATAGATCGCAACACCCTTGGCGCTGCCTGCTGGCAGCACTTCATTCTTGTTGTCGATCGTGACCTTCATCCCGGCTTTTTCGAGTAGTTTCGCGGCATCGCGCATCGATTCATCGTACCCGCCGTAGCCGTGTCCCGAGTCCCGATTGTTCTTGGGGTCAAACGGAATGCCACGGGCATCAATTACCACATCGCCGACAAGTCCCTTTGCTTCGACCGCCACGGCATCATCCACCAGCCGCCTGGCAATCTCGACACTGGGGCCATCCAGCCGACACGTCAAAACCACCGGCGGATTGCCCTTGCGATAACTGTCCGATGCCTGGAAGTAGAGCGGATTGCGAATCCACTTTTCCAGTTTGTATTTCGGCCACCACAGCAACATGAGTTCGCTATCTACGCAGGCATGGCTTTCCCGGTGCGTCAGTACGCTCTCGCGGTCCTGGAGTTTGTTCACTTCCGCGCGAGCCGCAGTCACTTCCTTCGGGTCGGCCTCCTTGTTCTTCTCAAGGTCGGCCAGTTTCTTTCGTGCGGCTTCGAGGTCGGGACGAAGTTTGTCGAGTTCCTTCTTCTCCTCATCGTTTGGCGGTTGCCCACCGACTCGCAGTGGGACGCCGTAGGTGGTGAGCAACACCTTCGCTTGATCTTTTTTATCCTTGAGTGCCTCACGGATTGGTTCGGCAAGTTTCAGGTTGTAGTCGCCGCGGGAGATGTCTTCGCCTTTGGGCAGATCGAGTTCGATGACGTTGTTTTTGGGCACTCCACGTTTGGCGATGTAGTGATCCGCCAACTGTCGGGATTCGGGGACATTCTTGTTCACAATCAGCCACACATCAGCCGGCCCCAAAGCGCCAACCCGCGCAGTGAACGCAACCGCGAACATCAGGGCAATAACCCAGCGCATGATGCACCTCGAAGACTCTAAACGAACTGTTTGAAGAACTCCCAAACCAGTTCGGTTCCGTTGATCGCATCCGATGGTGTCCCTGCGATCCGAGGGTTCAGTTGTCTTTTCCCACCGGGCCAATGGTGCCCCAGTCCACCAATCGAGACACTCTGGTAAGGCACCGGACCCGGGTAAATGTCCATTTGGACACCACCCTGATCGGATTCCGTGACCGGGATATCGCTGCAACCGATCGCGTGTGCCCACCGTTCCAGAGTGTCGCTCACCGGTGGGCGATGGATAAGGCGATGCGTCCATGGATTTCGCACATCGCCGCCGCGAAGCGGGATCAGAGGATCGACTGTTCCCACGACGTACAATGTTGGCACAGGACGAACTGGCTTTGGCTCGGCTACCCAGCAGTGCCCGGCAACCAGGGCGATTGCGGCAATCCGATTCGCTCGCTCGGCAGCAAACCGGAATGTCATCCCGGCCCCATTCGAGAACCCCGCCATGAATACCCGGCGGGGTTCAGCTCCCAGTCGATTTGCAACATCATCGAGAACCGCAGTCAGGAAGCCGACATCGTCGGGCTCCTCGATAGCGGATGAAGATAGCCCGATATCCGTCGTGGATGCTTCCGTCTTATTGGAACGGTCCGATTTACTGCCATCGTTCCAGCGTGGAGGGTTGGACAGGAAATTTGAGGGTTGAAGCGGATGTGGTGGAAGCCCTTCCGGAATCGCCAGGGCAAACTCTTCCTGTATTGCAAGCTGTGACCAGCCGGTTTCCCTGTCAGCCCAGATAGCCGTGCCCCCCTTGCCGTGCAGGAAGACCACGAGTCCACAGGGGGTGGAAGGCGCGAACAGCAAGTATTCCCGCGAGACGCCACCGTAATTGAAGGGAACCCGTTTCATCCTAGCGCGGAGTGCGGAACGCGGAGTGCGGAACGTAAGAAACAAAGACAACGCAGGGTTTTCATTTCTTCCGTTCCTCGTTCCCCGCTCAGACCCACGGAAAGCCCCTTGGTGTTCTACGGTTTTTTGGTTTTCCGCTCCGCGTTCCGCGTTCCGAACTCCGCGCTGGAGGTTTCACGCTGGTGTTTTATTGACTCATTGCCACATTGCGGGGTGGGTAAGGATCTGCATAGGATGATTTCAGAGGGTAAAAGTCGACTGGACGGGGAAACTGAGGGAAACTTTAGCGGTCATTTCTCGCCCCTCTCTCGGAAATCGGGTATAATAGCACTAGAGTTGAGGGATTTCGCGTTTGGCGTGTGAACCTTTTGGTTGACCCAAACGTCGTAATTCCAAAGCCTTCTGTATGTTTGGTAACGGGAATGGTCGAATTCCCCCACTCACGCGGAAGGACGAAGTGCGTTAAACGATCAGGTGGTCCCTTAAACACAACTGAAACCCGATTAACGCCCGATAGAAGTTCTTTCCACCCGCGATGTCCGGAACCATTGCGAAGTGGATATCCCCAAAATAACTCGGCGGGTTGGGATCTCTGAGAGCCCTGGCTCCAATGATTCCATTCTGAGAATACGTACCGCATTCGGTCTTCTTGCTTTGCCGACTGGGCGGTTACCAGTCGGGGATGGGATATGGATATGAGTCGGATGATTCACCACGACCGAACACCGCATGGACACCCGGACGAAAGCATTTCGCCCGAGGAGCGAGACGAACTGCCGACTACGGATGAGTCGGAACTCGCGGGGTACGATGACGACCTTGCCGATGATCTTGAGGACGCGGACGACGACACTGCGCTGGAATCCGAAGCCGTGCGTCAACGGGAAGACGATCCCGCCGAAGTCCGCGAGCCAGCCGAAGAGGATTATGCCGGCGGTCCTGACGATGCCCTCGGCCTGTATCTCCGACAAATGGGTGCGATTCCTCTGCTCACCCGCGACAAGGAAAAGTCTCTGGCGCAGCGGCTGGAACATCATCGGAACCGATTTCGGGCCACAGCGCTGCTCTGTCCCCGGATTCTCACCCGCGTTCTTGAGAAGTTCGAGCAGATTGTCGGCGGACTGGCCCCACTCGATCCCCACGTTGATGTGTACTCATCGGAAGAATTGCGACTCACCCGCCTTCAGATTATTGGGCGACTTGGCAGCGACCTGCCCACACTCAAGGCTCTCCTCGACCAGGAAGGCCAGGTTTTCGCCTCGGGTGCCCGGGATGAGTTCCCAGGATCTGCATCGGCCTGGAAACGGGATCGATTCCAACGGCTGTCCAAGTGCCGCAAACTGGCCACCGAGTTGTCCCCCCGAACCGAAATACTCGAACGCTGGACGGACGAACTGACGGATGTGGCCGATGAACTCAAGCATCTGGTGAAAGCCCACGCTGAGGCTGGATGCCCGGCTGACCGTTCGCGCCAGGAGAAGATTCTCCGTGAGGCGATGGGACGGGCGATGATGTTGCCGGAAGAGTTGCTCGCTCTGGTGATGATCCTACGGCGACGACGGCTGGCCTATCAATCGGTGCGGAGCGAATTGGCGGAAGCCAACCTCCGTCTCGTGGTTTCCATCGCCAAGAACTACCGCAATCGCGGTCTGCCCTTCTCGGACCTGATTCAAGAGGGGAACCGCGGGCTGATGCGAGCGGTGGACAAATACGAATGGCGGCTGAAGTTCAAATTCGGCACCTATGCAACGTGGTGGATTCGTCAGGGGATCACCCGCGCTCTGCACGACCACGCCCGAACCGTTCGCGTCCCGTGTCATCAGATCGCCACGCTAGCCAAGATGGAACGGAAGCGGAACGAGTTGTCGGCTGCAACCGGCCGCGAACCAACCAACGAGGAACTGGCGCTGGCACTGGGTGTGAAGACGGAAGAAACCCGCTCACTCCGTGTTGTCGGCCGACACCCGATCAGCCTGAACGATCCCATTGGTGGAGATGGCGAGCGCGCGATCGAGGATTTCCTGAGCGATGCCCAGACTCCGAACCCAGGCGAACATGCCGATCAGCGGCTTCTGAAGGAACGGATTCACGAGGTGTTGCGATCCCTGGCCCCACGAGAGCGGGAAGTGATCGAACTCCGCTTTGGGCTCAAGGACGGAACGCCGCGAACACTCGATGAGGTGGCCAAGCAGTACGGAATCACCCGGGAACGCATTCGCCAGATCGAAGCTCGGGGGCTTCTGAAACTCCGTCAACCCAATCGTTCCTGTCGGCTCGAAGAGTTTGCGGACGCGGATGAGTAATTGAGTGTTCCGTTAAAGGAGCCGCGCACGCAGTAAGCCGGTAAATGGCTAAGTAAAAACGCAACAGTCGCAGGCAAAACCTGCGACTGTTGCGTTTTCAAGATCGAGGTCCAGTAGATATCACTTGCCGACCGGGGCGGGTGGCACGGGTGCAGCCGGTTTCGCAGGGGCAGCCGGAGCGGGTTGTGCAGGTACGGCGGGTAGGGCCGGTTGAAGAGGAACAGCCGGGACTACAGCCGCGCCACCAGGAGCAATCTGAATCTGAATCACGCCGGGTTGAATCTGGATGCCACCCGGTACCGCTGGCAATGGTCGGCTCGGTCGATAGCCTGGGGGTACTCCGCCTTGCGGGGCAATCAGTTCGGGCGATGCGAGAACCAAGGTTTCGTCCTTGAACACTTTCAAGAATACCGGACTAACGGGCTTCCCATCGCCAGATACCACTACAATCGCCCCTGCGGTCAGCTTCTTGATTGCCTCTTCCTTGTCCAGCTTCTTCCCATCGGCAGTGGTGATCGTCAGGTCTTTCACATCCCCCAGCTCGACCACCACCATGTGCATCACAGGGACTTCCCGGGTCGCGGCTGGCGGCGGAGCAGCACCAGCCGGCAGCAATCCAGCAATCGCTACACCAACCTGGACTTTCTGCATCTCGGTTCGAGTGACCGTGAGGGTAATCTTGCCGTTTGCATCGGGCTTGAGTTCCATGACCCGGGGGGCTGTACCAGCGGCTACCGGAGCAGTTGGAGCAGGGACCGGAGCCCCGATCGCGAGCGTCAGTGCGAGAGCTGTGAACATTCAATTACTCCTGGGAACGAGTTCGCCGGCGAGAGAGGGCGAGTAACTACCCGACGAGGCACCCGGCTCATCGGATTGGATGGCTGATATTCTATGAACTTGGCATTGGTTGGAATCTTGTCAACCTCGGCAGCACGGTCCAATCCGGTATAACACCTTCGATGTCCAAGCCAAGTCCACGGCCCCTGGTTCTCATCGGTTACCGCGCCACCGGAAAGACAACCGTTGGTCGGCTCCTGGCCGCACGACTGGGATGGGGGTTTTCCGATGTTGATGAGTATATTGAATCGGTCTTTGGAGGGTCAATCGCGGACATTTTCGTTGCGGAAGGTGAGCCGGGATTCCGAAATCGGGAATCGACTGCTCTGAGCGTATTGTGCAATCAGAACCGATGCGTCATTGCAACCGGCGGAGGAGCGATTCTCCGACCGGAAAACCGGTCGTTATTGCGCTCGGCGGGTTTTGTGATCTGGCTTACCGCCAATCCGGAAACGATCTGGGCCAGAATTCAGCTTGACCCGACGACGGCAGCCCGGAGGCCAAGTTTGACTGCTGCCGGGGGGCTTGAGGAAGTTCGGGCTTTGCTGGCAGCGAGGGAGCCGCTGTATCGAGAGACGGCTGATTTTGTCGCCAATGCGAATGTCCCATCGCCGGAGGACATCGCGTCTGCTATTCTCACCCAATGGACTGGATAGCTAACGCCCCCATCATCCTTTGGTGTTGTATCGTCTTCATCCTCGGCCTGATGGTCGGGTCGTTCTTGAACGTCCTGATAGCCAGGCTGCCGCATGAGAAAAGTATAATCTGGCCATCAACATCTCGGTGTTTCGCGTGCTTCCAGGCCATTCGACTCACGGATAACCTTCCAATCATCGGCTACCTCCGTCTGCGCGGGAAGTGCCGCTACTGCAAAGCTCCGTTTTCAAGTCGCTACCTGTGGGTCGAGATTGGCACCGGGTTGGGATTCCTGGCACTTTTCGCTTTCGAGATACTTCTCAACTGGCACAAGATTCCGGCTTTTACATACCACAACGTCGTCACTCAACATGCCCTCCCGCCGTGGCAATGCTGTGTGTTTTTCGCCTACCATGCGTTTTTGCTCTGTGGCCTGATCGCCGCGGCTGTCATTGATGCCGAACACCGGATCATCCCACCACTCATCCCCTATGCCGGCATGGTTGTTGGAGTGGTTGGTGGCGCACTCCTGCCGTGGCCGTGGCCGAACCCGGTGGCAATTGCCGGTGTTATGCCCACCAATAGTACCTGGATATTCCATGAATTTTTGGGCAGAATTCCTCTGGGACTGCAACCGTGGCCATTTTGGGGGCCAACACCCCCGTTTACTCCCCCGGGCAGCATCCGAATGGGATTGACGACCGCGATGCTCGGGGCGCTGGCTGGGTCGTTGGTGGTGCGGTTGATCAAGTGGCTATTCGAGGTCGGGTTTGGTCGCGAGGCGATGGGGCTTGGGGATGCCGATTTGCTGATGATGGCTGGGGCATTCCTCGGCTGGCAGATTGCGGTGCTGTCGCTGTTCGTTGGAGCAGTTTCGGCTCTGGTTCTGAAACTCCTCGGGATGCTTCTGGGCACATCCTCCACCAACCCCGCTCTCGATCCGAGGGGTGAGGGGACGCGAGAACTGCCGTTCGGCCCCGGCTTGGCCATCGGTGTCGTCGTTACCTGGTTTTCCTGGCACTGGCTCGGCCCCCGCGTTCAATTTGTGTTCTTCGACACGATCACCATAGGGATTTCCGCACTCGTCATGTGCATCGGCATGGTGGCGGCAGGCCTCCTCCTGCGGCGACCCGACGAAACTCAAGCACCTCAATGACGGCCGCGAGGTGAACGAGGGACGAGCCGGAAGCGTTAGCGACGGGGCATTAACTACGCCACAGAACGTATTTGGTTACTTATCATGGCAACCGGGAACACCGTGATCGTCGATTACGGAATGGCGAACTTGCGGAGCGTGCAAAAGGCGTTCGAACAGGTTGGGCATGCCGCTACGATCACATCGGACCCTAACACTGTGGCCGAAGCATCCAAACTGGTTTTACCGGGTGTGGGTGCATTTCGAGATGCAATCGCCCGACTGCGCGAAACACATCTTGCCGAGGCAATTGCAGCTCACATCCAACAGGGGCGGCCATTTCTGGGAATTTGCCTTGGGATGCAGATGTTATTCACTCGCGATCACGAGGACGGGTTGCACGAGGGGCTCGATCTGTTCGCGGGCGATGTGGTGCGATTCCCCGCGATACCGGGGCTTAAAGTCCCACACATGGGATGGAACACACTGAAGTTCACCAGCCCCAAGTGTCCGTTGTTTGCGGGCTTGCCCGCCGACCCTGCTGTCTATTTCGTCCACTCATACTTCCCCACACCCACCGACCAGAAGTGCATCGCAGCGACAGCGGACTACCCCGAACCGTTCGCTGCTGCAATCTGGCGCGACAACGTGTTTGCCACGCAGTTCCACCCGGAGAAAAGCCAGCGCATCGGGATGCAGATGCTCAAGAACTTCGCGGCAATGTGACGGATGATTCACCAGCGGAAAGAACTTCAAGAACTGTTGCCTGAAGAAGAAGTGAGTAGCAGACGGATATTTGGTTTGACCCATCGTGAGTGTCGTCAACACTTCTGGACGGTTCCGAAATGGCTATCGTGGCCGTGGTGATTTTCGAGCGACGTGGCCCTATCCACCGCCGAAGTTCAGGATCAGCCAATGCCAACTCGCATCATCAGCAAACATCGTAAACCGCTACAGTGGGTTGTCGGTGGGTTAATCGTCTTACTTAGTCTGATGATTTATTTTGTAGTAAGCATAAAGATTCACTGGGTTGGAAGTACGGACTTGACAGTTGAGTTCATAACGATTGATGCCGACACCGGACAACCGATTGCTGATGCAACGATCAAGATCCATTCGGACGGTGGATTCTACAAGGAGCGGGAACCACGAGATTTTGAGTTGACCACTGGGGGCGATGGGACAGCACAATACCAATGCCTGAATAGCATGTGCTTCGGAACATCGGGCACATTCACCAATACTTTCGCCGTTCACCTGCCTTGGTGGAATTACACAGTCTCAGCTCCAGGATATCAGCTCTCCGAGAGAATTTATCTCGACACGTCGGAATCTGCCCGCCAAGTCAAGCGTATTGGGCCGGGAGTGAGCAAACTGGTGGTTCCAATTACCCTCCATCGGGCAGTTCCATAACCCGGTGAATTGAGTCATTTACTCAACAGCAGTTCCAACATCGGATCAGGGCAAGCGCCAACGATGCAATTGTGCGAGTAAACGGGTGGTTCCGATTTCACTCCATCGGCGGTTCCCTGAACCAGGGAATTGCGTCTCTCAGATCATCGGCAGTTCCAACTGGAAAGCATGCGCTGGTGCCACCATCGGCGGAGCAATAGCTCAGCGAATCCGTGATCCACAACATCAACTGGCGTCCGATCTCCCAGTGATGGCCAAATGGATCGACCACGCGACCCCGCGCCTGACACTATTCATCGCTCCTGGTGAGGCCAGGATAAGCCTTTCCGCCCGAAGTGAGAGTCCAGTACCGATCAATAGCCAAGCCGTCCCAGTGATTCTCCTGCCCCCACGGCCAGGTGACGGTCAGACGGCCGGTCGTGGCTACCGCGCCGAGACCGAACAATAGGCGGCGATCACTCGCGGACAGGTAACTGCCGCCGGACTTGGCGAAGCGGGTCAGGGTTCGCCCACCAACCTCCAGTACGACCTTGGCCCCGACAACGTCCCGGTGACCCAGCCCAGTCAGCCGCACCCCGAGCCAGTGGGCACCCCCCTCAGCAACGTTCCGCAGTATCGTGACAGGCTCGTTCACATGGCTGATCACGAGGTCGGGCCGACCGTCGTTGTCCAGGTCGCCGACCACCAGTCCACGGCTCCGGTGGGCGGTGCGGAAGTAGTCGCCCCCCAACTCGTTCGCGTGCGTGAAGTTCACATCGGCGGTGTCGGTCCGGCCGCCGTTGTGAAACAGCATCGGCATTTGTTGGACGGACGACGCCTTGGGGTGACGGACCACGTGGCCGTTCACAATCACGATGTCCTCCCAGCCGTCGTTATCCACATCGAGGAAGCCTGTCCCGAACCCCACGTACTGGCGGCCCATGGCAACCAGTCCGGCCTGGGCCGAGTTGTATATGAAGCGCGGTTTGCCGCGGGTGGACAAGTTGCGGTAGAGGGCCGGCGATTCGTTCTGGTAATTGGTGACCAGCAGCGCCGGGTGACCTGTACCGTAGCAGTCCGCGGCATCCACCCCCATGCTCCCGTTGGGGGCACCGCGGTCGTCGCGGGCCGCCCCCGAAAAGACGGCCACGTCTTCAAACCGCAAGGCTCCCGGTGTGCTGCGGTTGAGATAGAGGAACTTGTCCGTGGTGTCGTTGGCGACATAAATGTCGGGGCGGCCATCCCCGTCCACATCCACAACCACCACTCCCAACCCTTTGCCGAAATCCCGGTCGGCGTCGGCCTGTCGGAGGCGGTCGCGGCCAGCGGGGCTCATGAAGTCGATCCGCGCGTAGTCGCCCTCCAGCCGGGGGGCGTGCAGACCGGCCTCCTTGCCAACCTCGGAAAACGTCCCGTTCCCATTGTTCCGGTATAGCGCGTGGGGGCGGGCCTCGAACTGGGTGGGGGAGCAGATGTCGAACGCGACGTCGTCCGAATAGCCCGGGCACCGCGGGTGATTGGCAAACGACCAGTCCACATATTGGCAGACATAGAGGTCCGGGTAGCCGTCCCCGTCGAAGTCGGCAAACGCAGCGCTCGTACTCCAGAAGTGCCCACCACGCAGACCAGTCTCCTGGGTCACCTCTTGGAAACGGCGGCCGCCCGTCCGCTCGTCCGGGACGTTGTGGAACAAGGCGAGCCGGCCGTAGCCGGTGACAAGCAGGTCGGGCCAACCGTCGTTGTCGTAATCCGCGACCGCGCAGCCGTGGGTGTAGAACCAGGGCTCCGCGCCGACCTTGTCAAGACCCACCGCCGCGGTTACGTCTTGGAACCGACAGCCGCCCAGGTTCTTGTACAGCCGGCATGGGCGGCCCACGATCTGCTTGCCGTCGGGTCCTTCAAACGCCCCGCCGCCGGTGACGAAAACGTCCAGGAGTCCGTCCCCATCGTAGTCGATCAGCGCCACTCCGCCGCCGAGGGACTCGAGGATGGCATGGTGGTTGGTCTCCTCGCCGTTGCGGTACACGAAATCGATGCCGGACCCGGCGGTAATGTCCTCGAACCAAGCAGTTCCGACCGCGGGAGTGGGCGGGTCGGGTCGGCTGTCGTCGCGGTCCCGGAGAACCGCATACGTTCCGGCACCCACCCCGATGAGCACTAGCCCGACGGCGATTGCCTTCCAGACTCTCCGTCGGGCGACCATCGGTCCCTCGCTGTGTTTGCGGTGAACGCCGCCAATCCACCTGTGGTATACGAAACGGACCACGGTTTTCGACCGTGGTCCGTGCTGCCAACTGCCAGCCAACACCGGGCGTCATCGCTGCCGGCGAAGGATGATAATGAAGGCTGCGCTACTGGTCTTTGCGCCGTCCGCCGCCGCCGGTGCTTTAGTACCGGCGGGGTTCAGGGACAGGCAGAAGTAATCCTGGGCGGCAATGTACACGCCACTCAACTCCACGGACTTCTTTTCCGCGTCCTTGCCGCCGGTAGCTGTTACCTTCACCGTCTGGTCAGACCCGAACGAAACTCGGAGGGAGCGCTCATCACCTTCCTTGCTATACGTCATGGTGTCGCCCTTGACTGTGGCAACCTGTTGCTCCCAGGTAGCGTTCCGCTTGCTGCTTTCCTCCACGTAAACTATCAGCCACTTGCCTTCAAAGTTCGGGCCACTCGGCTTGTCCTCGGCCCGGGCCGGGGCAGCTGCCACAATGGCAATGCTCAGTAGGATGGCACTCATCGGGTTACTCCTTACTGGTCTGATCACGGCGGATCCGGCGGGCGTTGATACAGACCACGAGACCAACGCCTGAAGTCACTTTCCCGGGTCCGAGAGACGCATAATATTAGGGTCGAAGCCATCAAAAACATTTATTCCTTCCAGCGGGAGCAGGAAGGCGTCGGCAATGCACATCATATAATTGCACCGGCAAGACCACCAGATAACGTCCAACGCACGACTCGGGCCGCACATTCCTACCAAGGCCCGCACGTCGCGAGGCTCAATGGCAGCCGGGTTCTTCGCCTGTTTGTGGGCGAACTGCAACGCGATCCGTTCAGCCGGCCGCAGGGACGACCAGTCGCCCCCAGCCAGAAGCTGTACGCGGTCGTTGATCGCCTTAGAGTCTAACCCCGCGACCACGAGCATCATCTCCGTGTGCCCCATACAGTAGAAACACTGCTTCGTCCGGGTGACCACCCAAAACAGGCTCTGCTCGAAGACAGGATCCTGATCGGCCTCCTCGGCAAACGCCTGGGTACACGCCGACCACGCTACCAACAGCGCAGGCTGGTACGTTTGGCCGACCAAGCCCCAGCGGTTGGCCGTCGGGTCCGTCGCAGGCAGGGCGATCCGGGACCGCTGGGCTTTCCGCGCGATCACGTTGCAACGGATGCCGGTCAACTCGGCCGTGTTCCAATTGGGGTCTTTTAACCCTTCCGCATCGAGCGAGTGGGCCGACGCCTCGGGGTGAAACCGAGCCCTGGCCGGAGGGATCGGATCGATTGCCAACCACCTCTTCTCGAACCGGACTTCCAGCGGAGGCAGTGGGCCACCAGATTCAACAGACAAGCCCAGGGCAAGCGTCAGGCGGTCCAGAAAGTTGCAATACGCAACGCAGAAGACAATAGCAACTACCTGCTTTTCGCCGTGCCGGGAGACCAGGTGGGCAACCTCCTCGTCGGTGAGTGTGACCGCCGCAGTCGATAGCCGGTGCACGAATGCCAGCACCTGCCGCGTTTCGTCCGGCAACGAGTCAGGGTCGCCCGTCAACACCCGGACCTCGTCCTCCCCCACGTGCGCGGCCCGCAAGTCAGCCAGAGCATAGGCTTTGCCGTATTCAGAGTGGACTGCCTGGGCGGCAGTCCAGCGAATCAGGCCGCGCAACTTCGGGTTGAGGGGGCTGCCCGCTCGGTGGGCGAAGTCGAGTTCGAGCATTGCGGCTGTAGTACGTGGCAAAGTTCGTGCCAACGTTCGTGCCCATAGCGGGAGGGGGGCGACCGCCCCTCGAACCCGGGCGGGGAGACAGGCCCATGCGGCTTCATCACTCAGCGCGGGGAACGTCAACTCGCCTCGACCTTGTCCCGTCGCCCCAGAGCCCAGTGGCGGGAGTACGGACATCGGCCTCGTTCGCTCGACCTCAGTGGGCGAGGGCGGACTCAGCTCAGTGGCCAACTGGCACCAGCCCGCGAAAAGTATACCGGCAAGCACATACGGGAGAGCTTGACCAATCACACAGCGGGTATGCCCCGCGGCTGGAATAATCCTGCTCACGACGCCCTCTCGGGAAGAGGTCCGGGGGAATGATGGTGTGTTTCCCGGCGACGGTGACCGTTAAATGCCGAGGTTTGGGTGCGGGATTGTCGCCACGCGCGGGCGTGGATCGGTCCGGACCGGCTCGGAATTGAGAATCGAAAAGTGAAAACTGAGAAAGAAAACAAGCAACTCACAAGGTCGTGTGTCCACACGCCTAACTCGCACGGTCATTATTAATGGCCGTCGAACCCTATTTCTCAGTTTTCAATTTCAGGTTCTCAATTTCCCTTAAAGAGATGTGAAATTCTTACGTGGAGGGTGGAAGATTGACGCAAGGCTGCCGTCAACATGAACGCGGCTGCCCAACCTGGGCCACGCCCTCAGCCGGGTCAGGGGCAACTGGTCGGGTGGGCCGGCCAGGGCGGCCTGCTCGCCGGGAGTCGGGTGTGCTATTGCGGGGGCCATCGGTGGGGTGCTCGGAACGGACGAACACTCAGGCCCGGAACAGGGCTGACGAACTGGGAATGGCCAAACCAGAAAATGCTTTATCGGCAAAAAGATCTCACTTTGCAGGCCTTCGGAGTGTGCGAATGGTATCTCACCAGACTGTGAGGAAATGATGGTCACATAATCCCCACAACTGCCAGTTGCGCGGGCCGGCGCGAGCAGCAGCACGGCGAGGAGTGCGCAGCCGAGTGCCGTCCGACGCAATCCGTGTTGCATGCAACCGGGGGACGACATGATCCCACCACCCAGAAGCGGCCAATACAAGCGAGCCAATA
>Ga0206850_10001_pt2 | contig 17718 bp, 13 predicted proteins | sample Alteio_BWOrgCont_16_FD_152885 | JGI IMG/M metagenome (GOLD analysis project Ga0206850, IMG submission 152885) | Enriched cells from forest soil in Barre Woods Harvard Forest LTER site, Petersham, Massachusetts, United States -... | ecosystem: Environmental > Terrestrial > Soil > Temperate forest >...
CCTTGTCGTTGACGACCTGGACGGGGCCTTCGGCTTCCTCAAGCTGCTTTGCCATCTCGGCGTCGGCTAGAATTTGAGTCACGGTCGTTCTCCTTCAGGTTGAATCAACTCATCGTACCAACAATTTCTGCTGGTTCGTTGCAGCGAAGCACTCAGCAGCAATATCTTGGTGAATGCTCCTATCCTACCGCAGTGAGAGATGGATTGTCAGGCGAACCTATTGGTCGCACGCGCCGTATTTTCAGGGGGGTCGGAGGTGGTTCCTGCCTCCGTTCGCCATCTTGCAATTCGTTGACTCCTTTCACCATGTGTCTTGACGGAATGCCTTGAGGTGAGAAGAATGGTAGTTGAGACTCTGCTGCCCACCGAACCGACTTATCCGACTGCTCCTCCCACGAGACATAGAATGATGGCCGTGCGTCCCGGCCGGTGTATTGTCCTTGCCGCAATGCTTGCGGCTGCTGGGTGCGGCGAGCCCGATGCCATCCGCGTCGAGGACGAGCCAGCACTACCGCAGCCGGCAGTCCCACCCATTCCGGCCGATCAGAAACAATTCCGCACCCTCGCGGCTATGGTTCCAGCCGATGGTGGGCGAGAAAATGACCCACATTGGTGGTTCTTCAAGTTGAGCGGTCCAACCGCTGTCGTGAGCAAGTACGAGGCTGACTTCAACAAACTGATCGACTCCGTGCGGTCGGGATCGCAGGAAGATCCCATCTCCTGGGAACTGCCTGCGGGTTGGCACCGGGAGGCGGGAGGGGCGATGAGGTTTGCCAGCCTGAAGGCTCCCGGTGGGGATGCTGAGGTTTCGGTGAGCCGCGCTGGTGGCTTTATTTCCTCGAATGCGCAGCGTTGGTGGATTCAGTTATGGGGTCGAGAACGGGCTGACGATGTGACCGCGGCCAACGTGAACGACTTTACCCACCAACGAACGGTCAATGGGCGGATCATTATCACGGTGGATATGGCGGGTCCAAAGGATCCCAACGCCAAAGATCCGAACGGCGGTGGCCCGATGATGATGAACCCGCATGGGGGAATGTAAATGAGTGCGACACTTGATGCTCCGGCGGGAGCCGAGGCACCGCAACAGAGGCCGCGACCAAAACTCGTGTCGCACGTATGGCGTATTGCGCGAGTCCTGGCGTCTCTCCAACTCACGGTAGCTCTGTTTGCCTTCTCGATGGTGCTGGTGTTCTTCGGTACCTTGGCGCAAGTCGATAAGGGCATCTGGACGGTGGTCGATGAGTATTTCCGGTCGTGGTACGTGTGGGTTCCGTTTCAGTTGATCGCCAAGTTTGGTTGGAAGTTCTTTGAGTTCCCAGGTCCACAAGCGGTCTGGAGTGGGTCGTTCCCATTGCCCGGCGGCTGGCTGCTCGGCGGGGTGATGTTTGCCAACCTGATCGCTGCTCACCTGACCCGGTTCAAACTCTCCTGGCGTCGATCGGGCATCATCCTGATCCATACGGGAGTGATCGTGCTCATGCTTGGGGAACTGGTCACGGGGTTGTATGCGATTGAATCCCGAATGGTCCTTCAGGTTGGCGAAACGACCAATTTCATCGACCACTCTTTGCGAGTTGAACTCGCCTTCACCGATCCCGCAACCGGGCGCACGGTGATTGTCCCGCAAGATATGTTGAAATCGGGAAATGTTATCTCTCACCCGGATTTGCCGGTGGATGTTGAAGTCATCAAGTACATGAAGAACACCGATCTTTTCCCCGCCACGGATGGCGATGATCTCGATGGAGTGGTGCGAGTGGATGGAGTTCGGTACGCGGTGGTTCCCTCAACCGAACAACCTGGGGTGAAGAGCGAGCGCGAAGACGCTGCGGCAGTGCAGGTCAAGTTACTCAAGAAAGGCACATCCGATGTTCTGGCCGAGCGGTTGCTTTCGCTCTGGCAATACGGCAACTACACCGGACGGCAATATCTCGCGGTACCAGTTGAGGTAACGGTGGATGGCAAGCCGTTCCGCGTCCAGTTGCGGAACGAGCGGATCACCAAGCCCTATTCGGTCGAATTGCTCGCGTTTGAGCACAAACAGTACATTGGGACGAATACGCCGAAAGATTTCGCCAGTACCGTTCGATTACGAGATCCCGAGACAGGAGATGACCGGCAGGTGCGGATTTGGATGAACCATCCCCTCCGCCATCGCGGCGAAACATTCTACCAACACCAGACGGTCCTCGGAGATACGGGAACGGTGTTGCAGGTGGTCAAGAATCCGGGATGGCTTCTGCCTTACCTGTCGTGTGGGATTGTCACCGTGGGCATGCTGCTCCACTTCGGAATGAACCTTGTCAAGTTTACGAACCGGAGGGCCGCTGCATGAATACGCTCACCAAGTTCTTCCCGTGGGCCATCGTCGCGGTCTTCTCTCTTTACGCTGTCGGGAAGATGGTGCCGAAGCACGAGACTTACAAGGAGTTCGACCTCTCCGCGTTCGGGGCAATTCCTGTCGTCGATGGTGGCCGGGTGAAGCCCCTCGACTCGATCGCGCGCACCAGCATGCTGTTCATCAGTGGTCGATCCGATTGGGAAGATGCCAGGGAAGATACTCAACCCGCGATTCTCTGGTTGCTCGAGGTTCTCGCGGCGGGCGATCCGAACGCTGCGCCGATTGCTGACTTTCGCGTGTTCCGGGTGGACAACGAGCAAGTCCTGGCCGAATTGGGTCTGGAGTATCGCCCGGGATCGTACCGCTACTCGTGGAATGAGATCCGAGGAGCTGCCGAAAAGTTCGATAAGGCGTTTCTTGCTGCGCAATTGAGGGACGAGAAGAAGGCTGCGGGGGAAAAAGTGCCCGAGGAGGAACGCGACCTGTTCCACGGGAAGATCCTCGAACTTGCCCGCCGACTGCGGGCTTACGAGCAACTGGCCAGCCGCCAAACACCCACTATTATCCCCGGTGAAAAAGAGGGTGAAGAGTGGCTTTCGCTTGCGAGTGTTGATGCCAGCATCACAGAGGGATACACGGCTTCCGTCCGTATGCGGACAGTTGCCCAGGTGGATGAGATTCTCCTCGGACAAGGGAAGAATCCACAACGACTCTCTCCGACAGATGCTGCTCGCCGCCAGAGGGTGATCAAGGACCTGATGGCCGCGACACTTCGGGATATCGCCAATCGCGATCGAGAGAAAGAGAGTCCCGCTGCTGCCGCCTTCCTGAACATCCTCGCTGAGTACAAGGAGAACAAGCCGAAGGCATTCTCAGAGGAAATCGCCGCTTATCGATCCGAGTACATCAAGCCATTCCACCCACCGCTCCGGGATACCACGAAATTCGAGCTGGCATTCAATGCGGCATCGCCGTTCATTAACGCTGCATTCATGTATGTGTTAGCGGGTGTCTTCATGGCCCTCAGTTGGCTGGGGTGGACTGACCCTCTTCGTAAGGCTGCGATTGGGCTCGCCGGTGTAGCACTAGCGCTCCATGCGGGTGGACTGTTGGGGCGGATGTATTTGATGGATCGCCCATTGGTGTTTGTCACGAATCTGTATTCATCCGCTCTCATGATTGGGGGCGCGGCTGTAGCTGCCTGCCTGGCAATCGAACTGGTATTCAAGAATGGACTGGGGCTAATTGCTGGGACCACGCTGGGAGCGGCGACGGTCAAAATTGCCCACCATCTTTCGACCGATGGGAACGATACCCTCGGTATGCTTCAGGCCGTTCTCGACACGAATTTCTGGCTTGCTTCGCACGTCACCACAATCACACTTGGGTATTCGGCGACCTATCTCGCTGGGTTGCTGGGCATCGCTTACATCGTGTGGGGGTTGTGCTCCACTACCCTCACGCGCGAAAAGCACATCGCTCTCGGAAACATGATTTATGGTGTGACGTGCTTCGCCACGCTCCTGAGTTTCGTTGGTACGGTTCTTGGTGGAATCTGGGCCGATCAATCGTGGGGTCGATTCTGGGGCTGGGATCCGAAAGAGAATGGTGCCGTCCTCATCGTCATCTGGAACTCGCTGATCCTGCATGCTCGATGGTGTGGGCTGGTGAAGCAGCGGGGAATGGCCGTTCTGACGGTAGTTGGGATCATGGTCACGACCTGGAGTTGGTTCGGAACGAATCAACTGGGTGTCGGTCTTCACGCTTACGGATTCAGCAAGACTTTGGCCGAGGGATGCAAGTGGACCTGGATCGCCTGCCTTGGGCTGATTGGAATAGGTCTCATCCCCCTGAAGTACTGGCGCAGCTTTGCCGGGACTGGCTTGCCTCGTCCAGAGTCAGCGCCTGCACGGGCTCCGGTGTTCGCAGTTGCTTCGTCCGGGCAGTTCGCCTCGCAACCGCAACCAAACCAGAACGGGCACGCTGCAAACGGACAGGCCAAATCCGACAAGAACAGAAAGGCCAGTAGGAAGCGGTAGGCCGTGTCTGAACACGTACCGTATCGCTTCGCCCAACAGAAAAGCCCACTCGTTTTCACGAGTGGGCTTTTCTCTTGACCGTTGCCCCTTTCCCAATCGCGGCGTAATCTGCGGAGAGTTCCCACTCTCTCAATCACAGCGGAGTTCCCTCTCATGTCGTCCGATCGTAAGGTCCGTGTCGCCATTGTCGGCCTCGGGTTTGGAGCCGAATTCATTCCCATCTATCAATCCCACCCCAACGCCGAGATGTATGCCATCTGTCGGCGCAACAAAGCCGAACTCGATCATTGCGGCGATCAGTTCGGCATCAAAAAGCGCTACACTGATTTCGATGAGCTACTCAAAGATTCCAATGTGGATGCCGTTCACATCAACAGTCCGATCCCCGATCACGGTCCACAAACTCTCAAGGCTCTCAAAGCCGGCAAACACGTTGCCTGCACCGTTCCGATGGCCACCAGTAAGGAGCAGATCAAGGAAATCTGCGATCTTCAGCGCAAGGTCGGAAAGGTGTACATGATGATGGAAACCGTCGTGTACAGCCGCGAATATCTCTTCGCCAAGGATCTCTACGACCGCGGCGTTCTTGGCCGCATTCAGTTCCTTCGCGGCAGTCACCAGCAGGACATGGATGGATGGCCCAACTACTGGCCTGGCCTGCCGCCCATGTGGTATGCCACGCACTGCGTCAGCCCGTGTCTCGCGGTTCTGAGCGATCCCGCCAAGGGTCAGATTGCCCTGGCCGAAAGCGTTGTCTGTCACGGTTCGGGACGGATTCGTGAAGAACTGATCCCCAAGTACAACTCCCCGTTCGCCCTTGAAACGGCGACGTTCAAAATCAAGGGATCGGACGTGGTAGCCGAGGTGACGCGCAGTCTGTTCGACACGGCCCGACAGTATCGGGAGAGCTTCGATGTGACGGCATCGAACGTGAGTTTCGAGTGGCAGCAAGTGGAAGGTGAAGAACCGGTGTTGCATATGCGTGGGTTGCCGGAACCGCAGATTCCCCGGCGTGTGAAGGTGCCGGATTTTGCCGGACGATTACCCGAGGGAATCCGGAAGTTCACCGGGGCGATTCACGATGCGACTCACCTGAGCTTTTTGCAGGGAGCCGGGCATGGGGGAAGCCACCCCCACCTTGTCCACAACTTCCTGATGGCAGTGTTGGGGACACAGCCAGCATTCCCCGATGCCCCAACCAGCGCCAACTGGACGCTCGTTGGCATCTGTGCCCACGAATCCGCCATGAAAGGCGGCGACCGTGTCGCCATTCCGCTCCACTGAGAAGCTTCCAGGGGTTGCACCAATGTGTCACCCCAACCCCTGAAAACCTTTACCCTGTTACCCTCCCGTTACCTGCCTTGAGTTACACTGGGCGTAGGTTTGCTGCGCAAACGAGTTCCCGTTCGCCTTCAGGCGGAAAGTGAGGAAGCTTATGATCCGGTCGTCCTGGGTAACGGCGGTGTATGGGCTGATAATCGTAGGGTTCGCGGCGATCGGTGGAGAGACTTCACCGGTCGCCCCAATGCCGCGGATCAAGGCGGACGATCCACCAGCGGACAAGGACATCACGGCCGAGGTGAAGGAATGGAACTCGGCCAAGTTCGCGAGTCCGGCAAACACGTTTCGGACAGGGCACGTTACGCCGCGGAAACTCGATGCCAAGGCGATTACGAACAGCCCCACCGGTTTCACCATCCAACTCCCCAGCAAGGCACCGATCCCAACCCCGACGGTATATGGGGGCAAAGTTTATGTCAGTGGGGGATTCCACAGCAAGGAGTTCTATTGCTTCGAGGCCACAACAGGCGCTCTCGTGTGGGCAATCGACCTGGATGATGATGGTCCGACCGCTGCGGTCTGCGACGATGGGGTCACGGTGTTCAACACCGAGAGCTGCACGTTGTTCGCGGTCGATTCCAACACCGGCAAACAACTCTGGTCTTACTGGCTGGGCGATCCACTCACCAGCACCCCAACGATTGCCAACGGCATCGTGTTCACCTCATATCCGGCTGGTGGTGGCGGCGGAGTATTGAATAATGCCCCGCCCGCGCTGAACAACCAGAACCCGGCGATCAAACAGCCAAACTTGCCGAAAGCTGTTCCGGTTCCGCAACCGAACCCTGGAAATGCGAAAGCGGCCCCGCCGTGTTCGCACGTCCTGATTGCTCTCGAACTGAAGACCGGCAAAATCCTGTGGCAACGGTGGATCGAGAGCGACGTGATGTCCTCCCCCGTGGCCGTGGACAAGGAGTTGTATTTTGCCAGCTTCGGTGGTGTGGTTTACAAGTTCAATCAGAAGGATGGCGAGATCCTTTCCGCTGTGCGGTCGCGGGCCACATCGGCCCCGGTGGTGGTCGGCAAGGAGGTTTACTTCAGCCGACGGCTCGACAAGGGCGGCGATGCTTGTCCGCAGGAAGGCCAGGCCACGGTCAACCGGCTGGACAATGCCGCTGTTGCTGCGACCAAGCCCAAGGATGCGATCTACCTGGACCAGAAGGTGCAGCAGAGAGCAGATCTTGCCAAGGAGTCGCTCAAACTGGATGCGGGTAATGGTTTCGGTGGTGGGGCACCGATGCAGGCCAACCCAACCGCGGCGTGGAGCAATGTGGGATATGGGAATGTCTCCAGTATGCAGGCGTTCCAGGGTTCGCGCGTGCTGCATATGGGGGGTATGAACTACAGTTGCATGGGCGATCAGGTTGTGTGCAATGACCCGAAGACCGGTAAGGAGATGTGGAATCACAAGCTCGATGGCGATCTGAAGAAGCAGGGCGGGTTCCTCGGCGCTCCACCGGCTGCCGCGGGCGGTTCTCTGATCATGACCACGTTGAAGGGCGATGTGTTGCGGATGGATGCGACGGGGAAGGTTTTGAAAACGTGGGATACGAAAAGCCCGACGCGCTTCCAGGCTGCTGTTGAAGGTGGTCGGATTTATGTGGGAACTCAGGATGGGAAGCTGATCTGCATCGACACCGGCGACAAGACACTGACTGGCTGGTCGTGCTGGGGTGGCAACGCTGCACATACCGGGGTGGGGATCACGAAGTGATTGCTTGATGGCATCTCTCTTGCGTGAAAAAGTTTGACGGTGCGGCCATTGGCCGCACCGTTTTTCGCTTTTCGTTCTCAATCCCCCATGCTGTAAAACACCGCTGGCGCAGCCACCGTTCCAATGCCGTTGATCTTCGCAATCGCGGTCTTGAATCGCCCCGTCTCGGCGTAATGCGTGACCAGCACCAGCGGCACGGGACCGCCGCCATCTTCCGCCGCCTCGTGCTGCACCACACTCGAAATGCTGATCTGCTCATCGGCCAGAATGCGAGTCACATCCGCCAACACACCCGGCTTATCCACAACTAGAAGCCGAATGTAAAACCGGCTCCGCACGCGCTCCGTCGGCTCGACCGTGAATCCCTTGTTCGTCTTCGACCACAACTGAGCGGCAGCAAATGTCCGCTGTGCCCGACCAACCGCGAGATCGATCAGATCCGCGACCACCGAGCTTGCCGTTGGCATCCGCCCTGCCCCCGGACCCTGATAAAGCGTTTCACCCACAATATCGCCATGCACCAGGATCGCGTTGTAAGCTCCACGCACCTGAGCTAATAGGTCCGTGTGACGAAGCAGTACAGGCGCAACGTGAAGAGCAACGGTTGAGTACGTTCCGCGTTCCGCGTTCCGCGTTTCTTCGGCCGTCCACGCTTCGGCCAACAGTTTGATCGTGTATCCGAGTTCGTTGGCAAACCGGATGTCCATTGCATCCAGCGTGTTGATGCCGTGGCGTTCAATTTCGTGCGGCTTGGCGGCAACACCAAACGCAATTTGAGCCAGCACCGCCAGTTTGTGGGCGGCATCGCTTCCATCCACATCGAGTGTGGGATCGGCCTCGGCATACCCGAGCTTTTGGGCTTCGGCCAGCGCTGCGGAGTAGCTCAACCCCCTCTCGGCCATTGCGGTGAGAATGAAGTTCGAGGTGCCGTTCAGAATCCCCTGAATGGCCGTCACCTGATTGGCTGCGAGGCTTTCACCCAGGGCATGAATGATCGGTACGCCGCCAGCCACTGCCGCTTCAAAGCAAACGGCACGTTCGGCTTTTCGCGCGGCCTCAAAAACCTCACTTCCCGCATCGGCGAGTAGTGCCTTGTTGGCGGTTACGACATGCTTGCCCGCTGCCAGGGCATCCAGGACAACTTTTTTCGCAACCGTGGTGCCGCCGATCAGTTCAACGACGACATGGACACCTGGGTCACTAGTGGCAGCGCTGAGGTCGGTGGTGATGAGTTCGCGCGGGATGATCGGATCGCGTGGCTTGTGGGGATCACGGACAACGACCCGGCGCAGGACGAGCGGCCGACCAGCCCGCAGGGCAAACCGGTCCCTGTGCCGGAGCAGAATCTCGGCGACTCCACCCCCGACTGTTCCACACCCTACGAGGGCAATGCCCATCGTGTCGCTCATGAACCAGACCTCTCGGAAAGAACTACCGGCTATTATGGGCGGGCGCGAGATCGCGTCCACGGCGATGAATCCGAACTGAAACGAGATTGATCCGCGGATTTTGGAAGGCAGTGTTGATCCGCAGATTTCGCAGATGACACAGATTATAAAACAAAAGATAGATCCGGTTTCTGTCTTCTAATCTGCGTTCTCTGCGAAATCTGCGGATCGATGATCCGTGTCCTCTCTGTACTCGCTGGACGATTTGATTGCCCATTTGGGTTTCCAAGGACCTACCCAATTTCGTAAATAGTCCGGACGACCCAACTGGTACGATTCCTGCATCGTTCCGGAGATCAATCCAGTATTCTCTCTCAGTGCATTCTTGGGGTCTTGATCCAACCGTGCAAATTCTCGGAGCTTGTGCGTAAAAGTGTTTGCACCAATTGCCTTCGCCAGGGTAATCTTTGCGACGAGTTTCTGCCGAACAACCCACCAGAGCGTGTATTCGATGTGAACAGGATCGGCGCTTTGCTTTGAGGGCTGGCAGAAAACTCCTCCATACTCTTGGGTTCAGGCTCCTTTTAAGTGTTGCGGTCGGATTTTATGTCCCGTCCATAATGCTTGGGAATTGGGAAGTGCCCATCCATATGGCTGGACGGAGCGTATAATGGGCTGAGCCGTCTTCCGGATACTTTGACAACTGGCCGGAGTGTGCGGTCCTGCCTCTCTTATCCGCATATTCTGCCGCGTGGTTCAACATCTGTTGGAACCGTCTTTGGCAACACTGTCGTTTTTCGGACCTTGGCTTGTCATTCCTTTTTTGTCGCTGGAATGAGAATTTAACGCAACCGACCACCGCCCAGGGAGGATGCAAATAATGGCTGAAAGAAGTGAGGATCCGCCCGATGTCGAAAGCGGGTCACTGCGGCGAACCAGACGGGTCGCCGCACCCGCGGTGATAAGGACGGATCGAGAAGTAATATCCGCTGAGTTGGCCCTGACCATTTTCCGTCAGATGATCCGCACCCGAGCGTTGGAAGAGCGGAGCATCAAGATGTCGAAGTCCGGGGAAGCCTACTTCTGGATAGGTGGTCCCGGCGAGGAAGCCTTCAACGTCTGCCTGGGTCTGCAAGTCCACAAAGGTTTCGGTCCCGCCTTCGATTACCTCCACCTTCACTATCGAAACGCCGGTATCATGCTCGCGATGGGCATGCCCATGCTCGATCACGTCCGACAACTTGCGATGCGTTGGACCGATCCGCACTCCAAAGGCCGAAACTTTGTCGGACACTACGCCGTGAAGGCGTGGAACGTCGTTCCCGTCACCAGCGTGATCGAGGTTCAGTTCGCAATGGCCCCGGGAACCGCCCTGGTGCAAAAGCGGCATGGGTTGAAGAATCCAGCCGAGGCCGAGGGAATCACCGTCGTGGTTGGTGGAGAGGCGGGAACAGCCGAGGGCGACTTCGAGTCCTGCCTGAACTGGACAACCCGACCCGACCGCGAACTCCCCGTGCTAATGATGGTGACGAACAATCGGTTCGGCATTTCGACCGACTTCCAGAAGGTGAGTTCGGAGTCCCGGATCGCAAGCCGCGCGATCCCCTACGGAATCCGTTCCGAAACAGTGGATGGGAACGATCCGGTCGTGATCTGGAATGCCCTCGACCGGGCAATGCGCTACTGTCGCCGCGAGCGAAAGCCGTTCCTGCTGGAGGCGATGGTGTCGCGGATGCACGGGCACTCTTCATCGAGCGGTGCGCAGCGGATTTGGGATGAGTCCGACCCTCTGGCTGGCTTCGAGCAGAAGTTGCTTGATTCGGGGGCGATTGATGTGCCGGTCATCAAGGCGATGAAAGAGGAAGCGAAGGCCGAAGCCGATGCCGCCGTGGTCGAGGCCATGAAAGAACCCGAGCCAACGCGAGAGGATGTCGAGAAATTTACTTACGCACCAAGCGAGGTCGATGCGGTGTATCCGAAGGATTACACGGGGCTGCCGGGAGCGTGACAATGAGCCCAGGCCTTCGACCTGGGCTGACAGAACGAGAGCCCTTCAGGCTCGGTGGATTTGCGGCCTGAAAGGCCGATTCTATAAGCCCAGGTCGAAGGCCTGGGCTTCAATCGGGCTCTCATGGCCACAATTGCTCAAGCAGTTCGATTGGCCCTCCACTACGGTGAAACGCACCTTGGAGTCACCGATGTATTCGGTGAAGATGTGGGGGCACCACTCGGTGGCGTTTTTACTGCCACCCAGGGCCTCAAAACGGCCTGGAACACACCTCTCGATGAACGTGGGATCATCGGCACCGCAATGGGAATCGCCTACGCTGGCGGTAAACCCGTCTGCGAAATTCAATTCTGCGATTATGCGTTTAACGTGATCGATATGCTGAAAATCGCGGGCAACCAGCGGTGGGCCAGCGGCGGCGGCTTCGACATGCCGATTGTGGTGATGACCCCAACCGGAGCCGGTATCCGCGGCAGCCTCTATCACTCGCACTGCTTCGAGAGCTGGGCGAGTCGATTACCCGGCTGGAAGGTCGTCATGCCTTCCAATGCCCTCGATGCCTATGGTTTGATGCTCGCTGCGATCAAAGATCCGAACCCGGTGTTCGTGTTGCTTCCCAAAGCGCTCTTGCGCGTGAAGGACACCCGGTTGATTCCCGGTGAACCGGCCGATTTTGAGGAACTTTCGCGGATGATCGATGCCCCCATCGGGGATCGGGCGAACTGGGAACCGCAATGGCCCGAGATGGGCGAACACATCGTGCCGCTTGGGGTTGGCGAACTGGTCCGCGAAGGAGTTGATGGAACGATAATCAGCTACGGACGACCGTTGTCCTTCTGCGTGCAAGCAGCCGATGAACTGGCGCAGGATCACGGACACACGTTCGATGTCATCGACCTCCGGACCATCTTCCCTTATGACTGGCCTCTGATCTCACGGAGCGTGCAGAAGACGGGACGTGTGCTGATCGTGAACGAGGATACCGAAGTGACGAACTTCGGCGAACACCTGCTACGTCGGGTGGTGGATGAACACTTCTACGATCTGGCGGTTCGCCCGCGGACTCTCCTGGGCAAGCATGTCCCGGGAATTGGCATGAACCAGAATTACGAGATGAACAGCATCCCACAACTCGGTAACATTCGAGAAGCTCTGCGGGAACTGGCAACAGATCCCGCATGACTCGGTTTTGTAGGGTGGGTCGAGGCTTTGCGAGCCCCACCATTTTGTGTGTTGGTGTTGATGGTGGGGCTCGGTCGCAAAGCCTCCCTCGACCCACCCTACCAAGGGCGAACGCGATGGATTTTCCTCTCCCCCCTCTCGGTGAAGGTTTGATCGAGGTTGAATTGATCCGGTGGCTCGTTCGGCCCGGCGATGCCGTGTCGCGCGGACAGGGACTCATGGAGGTGATGTCGGACAAGGCCATCATGGAGGTTCCCGCTCCCTTTGCCGGCACGATCTCGTCTCTCGCGGCAACCACCGGAACAAAGATCAAAGTCGGGCATGTGATTTTGAGCTACAACCCCGTCGGTGACGGGGTTCCCACTCAATCGAACACACCAGTAACTCCTCCGCCGAAGGAAACCGCGCCAATTGCTTCATCCTCGGTTCGCTCTAGTGAGGCACGGGGAGAAGCGTATCGTTCGAGCAACGGTTCCCCCAGTGCAATGAATGCCTCACCGGCTCGGCTGCCACCAGCCGCCCCATCGGTTCGCATGCTTGCCCGCAGGCTTGGAGTCGATCTCGGCCGGATTCGGGGGACCGGTCCAGGTGGGCGTATTCTGATCGATGACCTTGCTCCTTATCTGCGACCGCGGGCTGGGGTTGCCGATAAGCCCACGCCATCCATGACAGGAACGGATACATCCAAACTCGACTTCGGCATTGCTGGTACCCGCCAAAAACTCCTTGGCCTGCGGCGAAGGATTGCCGAACACATGGTCGAGGCCAAGCACCGCATCCCCCACTACTCCTACATCGATGAATGCGACCTCACCGACCTCGTTCGGCTTCGCGCACAACTCCGCGATCCCTTCAGCGCGGCAGGGGTGAAACTCACATATCTCGCCTTTTTTGTGAAGGCAGCAGCCCGGGCGTTGAAGGACGTGCCGATCGTGAACAGCACGTTTGATGAAGCTGCTGGCGAGATTGTGCTGCACGATCACTACAACATCGGCGTTGCCGTTGCCGCACCGAACGGGTTGATCGTTCCTGTCATCAAGGAAGTGGACAAAAAAGACCTGAGCGCTGTGGCCATGGAGATTGCCCGACTGAGTACCGAAGCGAAGGCCGGGAAGAGTCGGCTCGAAGACCTGAAAGGCGGCACGTTCACCGTGACTTCCGTTGGCGGTATTGGCGGATTGATCTCCACGCCGATCATCAACCACCCCGAGGTCGGCATTCTCGGTATTGGCAAGGTGGTGAAGCGACCTGTCTACGCCGCGAATGGCGATTTGAAACCGGCCGACATCGTGTATCTCTCGTTTTCATTCGATCACCGGATCGTCGATGGAGCAGTCGGCGCAGCGTATGGCAACGCAGTTCTCCGGTATCTTCAAGCTCCCGCTCTGTTGCTCCTGCCGGAGAAGGTCGGTGGATAGAACACCGGCGAACAGAGATCAATCACCTCTGCGTGCGTCTCAAAATCCAGGGGCTTCCGTCCCTGGCTCATCCGCGGTTATAGCTGCCCTTCTGCTCTTCTCATTTGCCCTGTTCCAGGGACTTGGCACCAAGAACGCGCGGGACTTTTTTATCTACCGACTCGGTGCCGAACTCGCGGCCCGCGGCGAAAACCCTTACGATGTAGCCAAGATTCAACAGCATGTTGCTGCTGCTTACCCGGAGGATGATGAAAATACAAAGCAGTTCGTTGCCAACTGCGGCTATTTTCTGCCTCCGCTGGCAGTGTTGGCATTCCTCCCGCTCGCGGCGATGTCCACCGTCGCCGCGAAAGTCTGCTGGGCGTTCGTGCTTGGGATCGCTGCGTTCTTCATCGCCCGGCTACCGGGACTGTTGCAGCCGAGTGGGTCGCCTCCGCTTGCGATCATTCCGCGATCCGTGGTTCCGCTCCTCCTGGTGTTGAACCCATTAACGCTGGTGGTGGTGTTTGTTGGGCAGGTCTCGCTGCTCTCTGTCGGGTGTATTGCGGCTGGGTTGTGGTGCCTCGATCGTAGCCGACCCTATCTCACGGCAATCCTCTGGGTGCTGCCGTTCATGAAGCCGCAGGTCGCGCTCCCTCTGATCCCACTGATGTGGTTTTTGGCTGGCTGGCGGCCCACGATCCTGCTGGTTGTTCTGGTGGTTAGCCTCAATCTCGCTGGTGCAACGGTTGTGGGTGGATCGCCGCTGTTCCTATGGGATTACGTGGAGCATCTGTCGCACACGCACAAGATGGTGGGTTACAATCGCGCCGAGTTGAACCCCTCGATCACGAGTTGGAACCGGTTGTTGTTTACGGCCGGTGGGCCATTGGTGGAATTGACTGCGGTTACCACGGCTGCCGGCTACCTGGTTTGGCTCGGGCTTGTGGTCGGCCGGGTCGCACTATCGGGGACTCGACCAACAGCGAGTTGGGCGGTTGCGGTGGCAGCGGTCGGTTCTGTACTCTGCTCGCAGGTCTTGGTTTACGAGTTGTTGGTCCTTGCACTCGTGGTGCCGTGGGTGCGAGACCTCTTCGCCGATGGATGGCGACTGCGTTCCTGGTTGGCGGTTGGGTTAATGGCGGTGCAACTGATTCCCCAGAATGCGATGGCGAAGATGGGGTTCAGCTTTCCGCCGTCGCTGGGTGTTGCGCTATTGGCAGTGCTGGTGCTTGTGGGGCCAAGTGGGAAAGGTGCGAGAGAACGATAAAGAGTCCTCCAAATAATTGATCTGCGCGATGGCCATTCGTGTGCGAGATCACAGTAGAAGTCGTCTGACAGATTTTCGGATTTGGTGGTAGAATTGGCACTTATAGCTTGGTGGTCAAGCGGGTCCGATCCGGTGTCAAATAGCGCCGGCGCGAGCTAGTTCAAAGTTCGGCCACAGACAGGTTAACGTGTCCTATCATGCTCCCCGTTCTGAAGGCAATCGCCGAACTCCTCACTCCCCCAACTTCGCCGAGCGGCTTGGAACTGGCTTGGGACGCGGTCGAGCGGGAGATCGGTCTGGCACTGCCCGAGGACTATAAAGCGTTCATCGACCTGTACGGCACCGGGCAAATTTCCAGTGCCGACGGTTGGGCCGTTATCTGGAACTTCCGGGACTCCTCGTTGTCCGGTCCGTCTCTGTCGCAGTGGCTCAACGGGCCGAACTGTCTCCCCGAATTCTATCGGCAAGTGGTCAACGGAAGCGAGTGGCCGTGCCCGTACCCGATCTACCCGGACCCGGGCGGGCTGCTACCATTTGCAAACATTATTGATGTGGATTCGCTGAACTGGCTCACGGTTGGGCCAGCGGAACGATGGAACGTGGTGCATTACGCTTGTGACGAGCAGGAGTTCCCACGGCTGGAGGGTGATTCATTCAGCCGGTGCCTTCTCAAGATTCTCCGACAGGAGTACTCCTATCCAGAGCGGCCGTCCCTTGAGCCGCCCTTCGAGTTCACCGAGTTAGACTTGTAGCAGCAGGAAACGCGTGGGGTCCGGCCGAACCCAGCGCGGCACGCGGACCCGGCCACGTAGCTTGTTTCTCGTCGCTTACCGGTCTCTGTCATCGCACGCTGGTGTCGCGGTCGGACCGGGGAGCTTTTTCGTTCGGCCACGGAGGTTGTCGTGGAGTACATGCCGCTGACCAAGTCCATGAACCGGGTCGGTGGAGTGCCTTTGGGCGAGAAGTATACCGCACTCTTGTTCGACAAGGTCGAGTCGGCTGGATCGGTGCAGTATGCGTTCCTGCTCGTCGTGTTCGACAACGCGAAGCAGGAGGCGGTCTACTTCGTTGCGTCCGAGGTGAACCAGATGGTCGCCGCGTTCGGGGGAGGGTCGCACTACCTGGGTGTGTTTACCGACGCCGGGCATGCCAACCTCGGCTCGTCCGACGACTGGGGCGACCCGCGCAAATTCTTCCCCGAGGCGCTGCGCATGGCAGCCGAGCGGTTCGGCGTCCCTTTCGAGGCAGGGCCGGTTAGGCCGGCCATGATGTCCTGATCGGCTCGAAACGATTCGCGGTCAAATGGTTCAATCGAAGAACTACTTGGAGATGCTCATGCGGCTTTCGTTACTCGTGTCGGTTCTCTGTCTGGTTGCCTGGGTGCCAATCTCGAAGGCGGCCGATTCCGCGGTTTCTTTGCCGCAGACGTTCGATCTCAAGGCCATCGATGACTATGTCGCCGGTCAGGTGAAGGCCAAGGGCTTTGTCGGATTATCGTTGGCGATCATGAAGGATGGCAAAATCGTCCTGGCCAAAGGTTACGGCAAGAGCGCCATCAAGAACGGCACCGATGTCAGTTCGGAAACGCTCTTTGGAGCAGGCTCCGTCACAAAGCAGTTCACCTGTGCGTGCATATTCCTGTTAGCCGAAGATGGCAAACTCTCGATTCACGACAAGGTTGCGAAATACTTTCCCAAATTGACCAAAGCCAGCGACATCACGCTTTACGACCTCATGAGTCACGTTTCCGGCTATCCCGATTACTATCCGCTCGACTTCGTCGATCGGCGGATGGCCAAGTCGATCGCGCTGGACAAGTTGATCGAAGAATATGCCGGCGGCAAACTGGATTTTGAGCCGGGCACGCGCTGGTCGTACAGCAACACTGGATACATCATTCTTGGACGAGTCATTGAAAAGGTGAGCGGCAAGCCATTCGAGAAATTCCTGGAGGAACGAATTCTCAAAACGGTCGGTCTGGAGCATTCGATCCATGAGCCGAAGCCTAGCACCAAGGGTGTATCGACAGGACACACATCGTTTTTCCTCGGCGAGGCTGAACCGGCGAAGCCAGAGGCTGAAGGATGGATTCATGCCGCGGGCGGACTGTTCACCACGCCGTCCGATCTCGTCAAATGGGACCTGGCGTTGATGGAGGGCAAAGTCATCAAACCGGAGTCTTACCAGTTGATGACGACCGGGCGAAAGCTCGCCGATGGCCGAGTCAGAAACTACGGATGCGGTCTGGGCATCGCCCAGCGCGATGGCGAGACGATCATTCAGCATAGCGGAGCCGTGAGTGGGTTTTTGGCATTCAATGCGATGATTCCCAGAACCAAATCCGCCCTGGTGTTGATGACCAACTGCGATCACCTCGATGCAGGGTCTTTGAATACGGAGTTGGTATCGCTGCTGCTCAAGTCTCACGCTGAGACGCCAGAGATTCCCACAGTCAAAGGTCCAAAACCCAAGGAAGCAGCTCTCGAATTCTTCCATCAGATGCAGGCAGGCGACATCAAACGCGATGCACTGGGAGAGGAATTCAGCATCTTCATGAGTCCGGAGCGCGTGGCAGAAGCGAAGGACCGTCTGAAAGCTCTTGGCGAACCAGAAAAGGTCGAAGTTGATGGCGTCTATGAGCGCGGTGGAATGGAAGTGGCCGTTATCCGCTTCACATTTAAAGGCGCGAAGATGAAGGGGTCACTCTACCGGACACCGGATGGAAAGATCCAACAGTTTTTGCTGTACCGCAGTTAGAGTCTGTAACTTAATGAGATTTCGTTCTCAGTAAGCATAGAGTGAACAGAGACAACCTCGTTCCTACGCTCTGCGTGGGCGGTGATTAAAAAGGACGCAGAGCGTCCGAAAAGACGTTACGACGCAGAGCATCGTAACAAACCCCGTACTCGGCTTTGGCCGCGACAACCCCAAGAGGAAGCTGGCGGGAGTTACCCAGACGGCTCTGGTTCGCAAAGCTCCGTCGCTCACGCTTCCGGCTCGTAAAAACCAGGAGAAATGGGGCGGTTTTACGA
>Ga0206850_10060_pt2 | contig 17678 bp, 15 predicted proteins | sample Alteio_BWOrgCont_16_FD_152885 | JGI IMG/M metagenome (GOLD analysis project Ga0206850, IMG submission 152885) | Enriched cells from forest soil in Barre Woods Harvard Forest LTER site, Petersham, Massachusetts, United States -... | ecosystem: Environmental > Terrestrial > Soil > Temperate forest >...
GTGCGACCCTGCTCACATCGTGAACTCTCGGCCGCTTCCCACTCGCTTTTGTGAAGTGCAGTTCGCCGGGGATCAGGGCCGTTTTCACACCGGCCTTCTTGAGCAACGCCGCGGCCTCATCAACCGCGGGAATACCGACGCGGACGGTCCCACCCGGGTTAACGAGCAGTGCCTCGCCAGCCGAGTACACGAGGAGGGAGAACTCGCCATCGATTTTAAGACTGACGTGGTAATCGCCGAGCGGGAACCGTTTCAGGATGTCGGTCGATTCGAGTGGGATCATCCGTGATGCAATGTGTCTGCGGAAGTCCTGTGCCCGGGTCACCAGCTGCGGCTCGGTCAGGGCCGCACCTGTCCCGATCGCGTAGCCACCGAGCTTGATTTCGAGTTTACCACGGTTAACGAGACTCATGACGACTTCTCCTCCGCCGTCGGCTTGGGATCAGGTGCCTTCAGTTCGATGTTCGACAGGTGAAGGAGCAGTAGGTACTCATCCCCGCGAGTACGGCCTTCGAGGAAACCTCGGTATGGGACTGCCCCGCGTCGCAGGATCAGCGGCTGGTTCGCTTTCGGCCCGGCCCCGACCACCAGCAAGCTTTTCTTCTCCTCAAGCTGCTTCGCGATGCCGAAGAGGAAGTCATAGGTCAGTCCGTTAACGTGGATGAGCTGAAGTTTCGAGACGATAGCGAACTTGTTGAACACTTCACCCTTCGGAAGAAGTTTCCCACTCCAGAGCAGCGGCTGCTCGACGGACACATTCGGGATCACAAGCTTCTTCGGCCGACGTAACTTCTCCGAACCGTCCGGATTCCTCACTACTTCGATTTGCGAAACTGCGTGGACAACCTGGCGGTTCGAGTTGACATACACGCGGGACGTGTCGTGAAGGAACGCTCCGGTTGCCTCGATGTCGAGTTCCGGGTCGCCTGAGATGAGTGCATCCGCGACCTTGTCCGGAGCACCCGCCACCTCAAGTAGAGCGGAATAATCGCGGTCGATTGTGCCCTTCAAGATGCGAGCGGTTTTAGCCTGGCGGCCAGCGGCATCAATCCATCGGACGCGGACCGGGACGCGCACGCTCTCTGCGGCAACTGCCGCGTCACGACCCTTGCTGTCAGTCAGGCTGATTTCAGGCATGACGGCTCCTTGAGTTCGGTTCCCTTCGCTCCCGACCCTTCCTACCATCCGAAAGGAGAATCACACCAAACTGAAGTCGAGCGAGTCCTCTTCCTCACCTACATCCGTCGTGTCGACGTTCACCACCGATGCAGAGGCTTTCAGACCGACGAACTCGATTGCGGTTGGCGTGCCGACGCAGAGGAACGGGTTCCCATCTCCGCCAAGAAGCAGGAACGCGGGCGACGCTTCAACCCCGCCGCGGTAACTGAATGCGAAACGGAAGATTGTACCCGTTCGGAGTTCTGTCATCAGTTCTGGATATTCGGCCGTTGGGACGATCTGGTAGATCAGATGAACATTGTGCGACAAGAATTCGTCAACTGTCGCGGTGTTAGAGAGCGGGATTGGAGCATCGAATGATGACTTCACGGGAGAGATTGGCTGGTCGTGCAAGTCGATCGGTCGAAGTTCGGCCCTTGTGCGCCAGAGGCCATCCGCGGATAGATATGCGAGCGCGCTTCCACCCTTCCCGACGATCGAATGCCCATCCACGAGCAGGGTCGCGAGTTCACACCACTTGCCAGCCTCGTCCTGGATTTCCGTGTCAATGTAGCCGTATAGTTTCGCCCGGTCGATCTTCTCAAGGGCAACTTCGACCGACTGGCCGCGGAATTCGAGTACCAGTGGCTTCGCCATGGGTGTACTCCTTGGATTGCGTCCGGTACTCGTCCCACCTGCCCTTCAAACCACACATCGCGATAGTCAGCCGATACCATCACCGCGATCCCAAGCGAGGGCACGAACTGTTGGGAGCCTATCACTGGGCGCAGTTCGGGAACGGAAATCGGGCGGGAAAATGAGTGACACTAGCGGGCTGCTCTGCGGACAACCGGCACGCTTGAACACACCCGCACTTTGCAAAAATGTTGTCCTGAGGAAACGCTGCCGTTTCCTCTGATTGGCGGAAGTCGCAAAGCGTTTAGTTGGCATCGGTTTGGCTTGCGAAATGATGCTGACAGGATTTAACAGACAGGCAATGGAATTGGGATTTACAGATTATTCATTGAGCCTTCTGGGAAATGCTCGATGTAAGAGCAGAAGGATTGCTACTTATCCTTCCCACGTTCTGGATCGTGACGTTTGAGGGAGGGAGAGATGATCTGCAATGCGGGAAGCCTCAGTGTAGTCATCACGCTCCGCGTGATGACTACACTGAAAATCAGTTTCATCGTTCTGCATAACGTCTCATTCCTGACCGCGTGGAGTATAGTTCCGCTAGTGATCGAAGAAATCGAGTACTGTATGCCGCCCGGCTTCCACCTGCACGGGTCGAACTTGCTCGATGAGCTTGCCGTCTGGACCCATCCAGCGGACGCGGATTTCGTAGGGGAAGGTCCGGCCAGGCGGGAGGGGTGGAGAAGTGAAGTTCCGCTCAATACCAGTCAGGGTCAGTTTGATATTATCGCAATAAACTTCTGCATTCGCTGGCACGCGGACATGCAAAAAGGCACTGCTCATCTCAGCAGACACTGGTTTCAGTTCAACGATGTTTCCCCCGACGTTGGTCACTCCATTCCGGTTACTGACTGCTTCAACAGGTTGTGAGTTCGGTGCAGGTGGTGGGGACGGAGGATTGGAATCGGCTGGTGATTTCATCTGGTTGAGGAGTCGGTCCAGCATGGGCAGCGCCTGAGCGGGATTGCCGAGGGCGCGATAGAGCAGGAACTGGGTTCGGTTGTAATCCGCCACTGAGCCGTAGTAGTCATAGTACGCCTGGATGAGTGCTTGCTCGGCAGCAATCGCTTCCTGGGGTCGGATCACGAGGATGACGAGGTTGGCGCCACGCTTGACCTCGCCGAGACCTTTGAAATTATCGTTCGCCGAGGAATCGGCTTTCCTGAGTTCATCCTCAGCCATGACTACGCGATCCCGTGCCGATTGCATCTGGGCATATGCTTCCGATACTTCTCGCGCTACGAAATCCTGCATGCGATAGGCCTGTATCTTCGCCACATCATATTCGGCCCGACGCTGACGCATTGCTGCCATGTTCCCAAAGCCCAGGTTTTTGAGTTCCCACAACACCTGGACTTCATAATCGAACCGAGTGCGAAAATTGCTCATACTTCCGCCCGGCCCCCCGCCAAACACACCGAAGGCCAGAGGATCGGGTGTCTGGGTCGAGTTTCCACGCGCAAACACCAATGGCACCAAAGGGCGATATTGCTCCTCGCGCCAGCGTTTCAACGCAGCCTCAGTCAATGCCCGGTAGGAAGTCAATTCGGGACGCGCCATAAGCGCGACGGGCAGCAGACCATCGAGAGGTTGCTCAGGTGAAACCAGAGTGATCTGCAAATGAGGTGGCTCAACGGGAACCAGAACGGCACTGGGGTCCAGTCGCAAGATTCGAGCTAACTCGGCACTGGCGACGTTCCATCGTTCGCGTGCCGACCGCTCCGTCTGACGGAAGCGGGCTAGTTGTGCTTGCGCACGGGTGAGTTCAACCTGCGGTACAAGTCCCTCCTGAGCCATCACTTCAGTTTTGCGGATCAATTCATTGATCCTGCGGATGACTTCCCCGGCGGCAGCCAAATCACCCCGTGCCTCAAGGACATCGAAGTAGATCTTGGCAACACTGAACGTGGTGTCGTTGGTGATGGTCTGGAGTTCCGCTTTTCGTGCCTGGAGGATTCGTCGCGACGCCAGAGGCTCGAAAATGGCTTCGGTGAACGCGAACTGGAATTGAGGTGTCGTGCCAAATTCAAAGGCACCTGAACTCTGCGAACTGATTGCACCATCGGCACTCTGAGTTGCTCCGGCGTGAGTCTGATAGACGCCGCCCGTGTACAGGCTCGGCAACCACAGGACGTTGCTCTGTTGAAGTTGCGCGGAAGCAACCCGGATCCGCTCCGAAGCGGCGAGAATATCCCAAGGCTGGGCGTTAGCAAGGCCCAAAGCGGTGGCAAGATTGATCGGGAGTGGTTTCTCGTTTGGTCGCAAACTCGGAGCATTGAACGTAATGCTGGAGGAAGATTGCGTTGGCATTGCTCCCGGTGTGGGAATCGGAGTGGGAAGAGGCAGTGGTGATCCCTGAGCGATGGCCTCGTTCGCTCCGTTCTGAGGAATGGAGGCAAATCCGGAGAGCAGAATCAGCCCGAGCAACCAAACTCGAAGCCGGACGAGCATATCTTTTCTCCCGGTCATCCCCATTGCGACAAATCGATCTTCGTGGGGATAGAAAAGGAAAAAACTCCTACCCCAAGGCAGAACCTTGTCGGTAGGAGTTATTAGCTTCCGTTCACGGAGATCGGACAGCGGTTACGAAGGCGAACTCCATCGCCTACTTTTGTTTGCCGGTGAATAGCGATGCCCGATTCCATTTGCAAGATCAAAATGGTGCGATCACGATTGCTCTCTCGTGCGTGATTTTGGGCGAACTCATTGCTTCACTACCGACATCGCTTTCTTAATGTTCACGGGTGTACACTAATCTCATTTCCCTAACCCAGGAGATGAACCGTGCCTGCAACCGCTCCAGCATCATCCCCACTCATGCCGCGCGATCCTCAACTTCTCGCAATCGCTGAGGCTCTGTCCGCGCCATTCGAGGCGAAGGACATTAAATTCAAGCCACAAATGGTCAAGAACAATCGGGCTCTCGCGATGGCCTACATCGATGCCCGACTCATCCAGGATCGGCTCGACCGCGTTCTCGGCGTTGAAAACTGGCAGGATACTTACGAAATTCTGGCCGATGGCTCGGTCATGTGTCGTTTGAAGTTGAAACTCGGTTCGCGCTGGATCACAAAAACTGACGTTGGTTCGCCAAGCGAACAGCCAGACTCCGGCGACCGCCTCAAAGCCGCTTTCAGCGATGCACTCAAACGCGCGGCCGTGAAGTTTGGTATTGGCCGCTACCTCTATCGACTCCATGCACAATGGGTGGATTACGACCCCGTCAAGAAACAACTCACCCAGTTGCCCCATCTCCCGGCTTCTGCCTTGCCGAAGACGATCCGGACAGGAACATCAGAAGGGATTCCGTCAGGGACTTCAGAAAGGAGGAAGGATGAGGGCAAAGAGGTGAAAGAAACCCCTCCTTCTTCATCCCTCATCCCTCATCCCTCATCCCATTCGGAAGCCCTTCCAAATCCCGCGTCCCTTCCGAAAAGTGGTCAGGAATTACACAAGCGTCTCCAGGACTACGACGCCAAACTCGCTTCTCGGAAGCTCTGTGTCCGGGGTGCCCTTCTTGCGCATGTCACCCAGGCTGGAGTGAAAGCCGGTTACACCGCGAATATGACCGACTGGGCCGGGCCAGCGATCCCGTTTGCCGTCGAAGTTGTGAAGGAATTTGAGCAATCCATGCGTTCGAGTGGAAAACCCGAACCCAAAACGGCCGCGTAAAGCCGAATTCAGTCATCCTTTGGGTTCGTCGGAAACACCCGGCGAACCCATTTCTTCAGTCAAAATGTCCGAACTCATTTTTTTGCGCAAGTCTCGGATTAACTCGCGTTTCTCCTACGAACGGCGTAACAGGTCAGTTGACCCGTTTCCGCCCGTTCAACACGCAGACGCCCGTCTGACCTGGTTTTTCCGATGTTTGTTTATCTCTATCACCAATGTCTGATTTCACTCACTGCCGCGGTTTTGGTCGCGTGCAGTAGTGGATTTGCACAGGCAGGGTGGATGACAATCAAGAACGACACGAACAAAACAATCGTCGTTCAGGAAACCGTTGATGTAAATGGTCAAGTAAAGCGGGGCAAACCGATAAACCTCCTCCCGGGTGAGAAACTTCGTGAGTATTTGCCGGGACCAACGGTGAAAAAAGTCGAAGTGTTCGAGGCCCAGAATCCCAATCAATCCGTGTGGAGTGGGAGCTTGAATTGCAAAGAAGATACGCAAACTTTTTCTGTCTCGACCACTGACGGAAAGGTGATGGTGAGACAGGTGAGTTGCCCACCCAAAAAGTAATCGCGATCACGGAATGTACGGGGGAACGCCGCGGAACTTCTCACATTGGGGTGAGGATTTCGCGGCGTTCCCATTTTCCCGCATCCACGATCGAGCAGCTTTTTCAATACTCGTTCTGGCAGTGTTGGGCTACAGTAAGACACTCTCACCACACGAGTTGCTCCTCTGAATGTGCTGCCTATGACACCGGCAACCTCCCCTGCCACCCGCCCAACTCGGGTCCGCTACACAATTCTCTTCTTGCTCTGCCTGCTCGCCATGATTACCTACATGGACCGGGCGGCAAACGGCAGCGCGAAAAAAGCCATCATGGGTGATATCGGTGTCAGTGAGGATGATTTCTTCTGGGTGCTGATTGCCTTCCAACTTGCCTACGCAATCTTCGAGATTCCCTCGGGCTGGCTCGGGGATACCGTCGGACCACGCTCAACTCTCCTCCGGGTGGTTCTGTGGTGGTCCCTCTTCGTCGCACTGACGGGATTTGTAGGCACGAATATGCTCGGGGTCTATTTCGGATTCACCGCCCTGATTGTGATTCAGTTCTTCTTTGGAGTAGGGGAGGCGGGGGCATTTCCGAACATCGCCAAATCTCTCTATAACTGGTTTCCGGCATCCGATCGTGGATTTGCCAAATCTATCGTCTGGATGGCTGCAAGGTTCATGGGGGGATTAACGCCGCTGGTTTGGGTACTGCTGGTCGAACTGGGTGGGTTGAGCTGGCGTCAGGCACTTTGGCTGTTTGCAGCACTGGCAGCTATTTGGAGTGTGGGTTTCTACCTGTGGTTTTGTAACCGGCCCGGCGAGCATAGTGCCGTCAATTCCGCTGAGCGGGAACTGATCGACAAGGGCCGTGTGAGTTCCAAAGGCCCGGTGCAAGTTCCGTGGGGCAAACTCATCCGGTCACGCAACCTCTGGGCAGTTTGCTTCATGTACGTTGTCACCAACTTCTGTTGGTACTTCTTGATGTACTCCCTTCCCGGAACCCTGAAGGCTCATTTCTCAACTTGGAACACCAGCGCGGGAGGAAAAATTCTTCTGGCCCTTCTGGCAGGTTGCCCACTGCTGATTGGGATGTTCGGTTGTTTGCTGGGCGGGACTCTCTCGGATCGATACATCCGCCGAACAGGAGATCGGAAGTGGGGTCGGAGGTTATTTGGAATGATCGGTTACGGCGGAGCTGGTGTCTGTTACTTCGCTGCGGCTGCCGTGAAATGGCTCGATCCCGATAACCTCTTTCTGTTCGCCTCTTTCCTGATTCTGATGGGCTTCATGAACGACCTGATTATGGCCCCCGCGTGGGCCGTGTGTCAGGACATCGGGCAAGATTATGCGGCAACAGTTTCAGGCGCGATGAATATGTTTGGGAACTTGGCAGGGGCAGTTGTCGGAATTCTGGTGACGGGCTTGTTGCTCAAGACTTACCAGGGGGCCAGCGGGATTATTACCTGCTTCATCCTCTATGGAATTATCTACTTTGTGGGTGTTGGGCTGTGGGCAATGATCGACCCGACGAAACCAATTGTTCCACACGATCACAGCACTGATGGCATTGAACCTGTCGGCCCCACTGGCTCAACAGGATCGACTACCTCCACGGAAAGGGCTTCGGTGTAACTCCGAAGCTCGACAACGCCGTCCAGAACCGTGAGATAATGGCACGGTTTCTCGGTCCAGCAACCGCTGTTGTAATACTGAATCGAACCCATCGTATTTGCCACCGGAAGATGGGTGTGACCACAGCAGACCACATCGCATCCTATCTTCGCTGCGTATTTGGTGGAATCGGCCTCAATCTTCTTCGCACAACGAAGGAACATCTTGCTTTTGCGCTTGGCGAGCTTGGCAAAGTAATGGGACTTGTCGATCTTCTGGAGGAAGTTGTAGATGCGGTCGGCGACCCAGGTCACAAGCGGATAGCGAGAGATGAACTCATCGAATCGGTGGCCGTGTAGGAAGAGTATTCGTGCATTTCCACTGTGAATGATTATCTCGTCTGTACACGTCACACCCAGCAAGTGCGAGACGATTTCAGCGGGTCCATCGTGGTTCCCATTGATCCAGATGATCTCGATTTCGTCAGAGAGCTTGCGGAGTGTGGAAAGTATTCGCCAGTGTTGTTTCTTGAGCCGTCGGAAATCGATCGAGTCAAACACATCGCCATTCAGGATCAATCGTTTCGTGGTCATCGGGCCGCGCCGAACCGATTCCAGGAAATGGACCAGGTATTTTGCCTGGCAATTCGCGCTGCCGAGGTGAATGTCGGAGATTACGACAGCATCGTACACAGTAAACCCCACTGGGCGGGAGCGAAGAAGGAAACATCCTTTTCGTTATGAGGTATGTCTGACTTAGAAACTGGAGTAGAAGATGTGGTGAGAACAGTGTGAAGTGTTGTTGAATGACTGCATTTTTCCTGCCTCCTAATCGCTACAACCCGGCAATTTGGCAACCCTATATACAATCATACTAATAAATATCAGTCAGTCCTGTACACATTTTATACAAGGTATTTTTGTTGGCATGAAAGTCGCATATGTCGAGTTTTCAGACATTCCGAATCCGTCGGAGGGAAAAATAAGACACGGTTTTCTTGCTCACTCCAGAATAGCGATCTAGCATTCCTTTGTCTCGCCGGTTGGCAACTGGAGTGAATGGGCGACGCTTCAGCGGTCTCCGGCGGGACATTTTTTTTGCGCAAGTCTGCAACTCAACTCACCGCGCAACTTTTCCACAAATCCAGTACAATCATCAGTTCCATACCATTATCTTGTCTGGGCTTTGGTTGATGGCAAGAGGTCCTGCGCGAAGACGGAGTCTTCCTCTACTACCCCTCCTGGCGCAATATCTGTCCGCGCCGGGCACCGGGTCTGGTGGAGTGTTGCGAACGACTGCGATCAACCTCGAAAAACTCGACACAGTACCCGACGAGATTCTTGCAAGTGGGTTGGAGCGATTCGCCGCATCTGTTCTTCCCGTGAATTACCATCCGAAGGTATTTCGCACACGCGCCGGCTTCCTTCGACATACCCTCACGCATCTTCTGCGTGGACAAGACCCCCTTCCCGAGCGATTGTCACGCTGCATCACCTCGGGCGAAGCCTATCACGTCTCTGGTATCGGTTGGGGGCTTTGGGCAGCAATCGTCACCTCCCTCGACCTGGAAACAATTCCACTCTGGTGCCCCGCCGTTGAACGCGGGCTTCGCGCATTGGGGATGTTTCCTGAGAATCCACGCGGAGTTGCCGAACGATTCGCTGCTGTAACCGAAGGTTGTTCTCGCATTCGCGAGGCAGCGACAGGATTGACTATCACTCAAACAGTGGACTTCCTGGAGCGGGTCTCGCGGATGATCGGACGCGAACTCCCAATGGGTGCCACGGGATCGGATGCATACGGATGGAGTGTTGGCCCCGAAGAGATACGACAGGCAATTCGTGTTGTGCGGACGCGGTTTCCACTCCGCAAACGAATCCGAGAAACCCCGCCGGAGTTACTCGATACCGTATCGCGTTTCCGAAGCAGTGCGGCAGCGGGTGAGTACGAAACAGCGTTCGAGGCATTTCGATCAGCTTTCCCCGAATCCACATGGGAAGCAGCTCTACACCGGCTGGATGATGCGTACTCAACCACACTGCCCGATCGCGCCCAACTATGGTGTGAGATCGCCACGACGCTCCGCGAGACATTCCGTGTTCACCCGCTCGAACTGGCTGATGTCATTTCCCTCGCTGGGCAACCGACGGAGATACCCGACCGCGACAGGTTCGTCGGCTTTTGCACGGACACGTTTCAATTTCTGGGCGAACTGGGCAGAACCAATACCCGCGAATGGATGGCTACCCACCGCGCCCGGTATCAGTTCGTTCTGCGTGAACCGCTGATCGGATTATGTGCAGCCGTTGCGGATCGATATGTTCGACCGATCTTGAACAGAGAATATGGCTGGGATTTGGAATGTAATGCCCGCACCGGGCGGGCGCTCACGAGTATTTGCAAGAACGATTTCGGTCGAAGCGGGCCATACCAGCCAGTTCAATGGGTGACTTTCTACCGACGGAGTCAGGAGAACAAACGCGCCGATGCGCAATTCTTTGTCCGGGTCGCAGCAGATGGAGTGCGGTTTGGGTTTCATCTGGGTCGATCGGCTCGAGAAGCTGGTGGGCAATTCCGGAAAGCCGTGCAAGAACACGGTGAAGCCGTGTTCCGCGCCCTATCGACTGGTGCAATCCTTAATGGATGCCACTTCTGGATCGGCGACGATCTCGGAACCGAAGTGGCCTTGAGATCCGCAGCCGATCTCCGTGCGTGGGCCACGAACAAAGACATCGCGGCGGGAGTACATTGTGATCCAAGCGACCCGAAGCTCCGGGGCGATGACCTCCCCGGCGAGGTTCTGTTGACCTTTGACCGCCTGCTCCCTCTCTTTGCGTGTGCCGCGGAACTCGATCCACGTCCATTGCTCGCACGCCGGGCCGGTTCAACTGCAACGCCGCTGCCTTACGATCCCGTGGCGTTCCACCAGGAAACATTTCTCTCGGAGGTCTGGCTCGACCGGGTTCTCAATCTCTTGCGGCTCAAAAAGCAGCTCATTTTTCAGGGTGTGCCCGGCACCGGTAAGACACATGTCGCCCGTTGTCTCGCCAGATTGCTGGCTCACGACCGCCCAGGGTGTATCCGACTTGTTCAATTTCACCCGGCATACAGTTACGAGGAATTTGTGGAAGGGATTCGCGTGCGGAACGTCGAGATCGAGGGGCGGAACGAGGTGGTATACCCGATCGAGGATGGCGTTCTCTGTGAATTCGCGGAACAGGCACTCTTGCGGCCAAGCGAGCCGCATGTACTCGTGGTGGATGAACTGAATCGTGGGAACCTTCCCAGAATCTTCGGTGAATTGCTATTCCTGCTGGAGTATCGCGATCAGGCGATAACATTACCCTACTCGAAGCGCCCGTTCCGCTTACCGGAAAACCTGTTTGTACTCGCGACAATGAATCCGCTGGACCGCTCCGCCGTTTCGCTCGATCATGCTTTCCGTCGCCGCTTCTCATTTGTGGATATGCCGGCAGATGCCGCGATCCTCGCTTCGTGGCTGGAGCAACATCAGTCAGCGAGAATGGCAGATGAAACCTTTGGGCCACGAGTCGTGCGACTATTCGAGGAGTTAAATCGACGACTGGCTCGCGATCTTGGCCCCGATAAGCAGGTGGGACATAGTTTCTTTATGGTGCCGGAAATGAACCCTGAAAAACTCGCAGCGATCTGGGATCATCACATACGCCCCCTCCTTCTCGACTACATGGGCGGTCGCGAGGAACGCATGAGTGATTATGCCCCCGATAGACTCCTTGGCGAGCGACCATCGAAACGAACCAAACCAACGAGCAATGCCAGCAATGGGTGATGTCCTTGACAGGAGCATTCGTGACAGATCTGGACGACCCCGAACATACAGTTTCCCCCCGAAGACGTGGTGGGTGGAAACGGTTTTTGCAACGCGCGTTACTCTCCCTTGGAATACTGGGCATCCTCGCGTTTGTCGCACGGTGGCAGGTCAGCCGGGTCGGGCAGCAACATCTCGATGAGATGACAACGGAACTCAATGCCACGGACCCCGGCTGGCGACTGGATGAGATTGAAGCCACCCGGCGCAAGGCGGCTCCCCCGCCCGAAAAGAACACCGCCAATGAGGTTCTCAGACTACTCGAGAACTTCCCTCCTGAATGGCAGGAATACCGCGGATTTCGGGAGTGGGAATGGGGACCAACCACGAACTATCAACCATCCTTCATGGAGTTAGCTTGGCTTTTCGGAGGACATCAATTCACGGAAGAGGTTCGGGCGTCGATGCGAAGTCACCTCCTCAAACCGGAGAGTCTTGCCTGTTCTGCTGGTCACTACTCGGTCATTCAGAATGACAATCCGATCATGACACTTTTGCCTCACCTCCAAAAGGCACGCTCTGTTCTTGATCTTCTCGATTACGATGCCCGCCTCTCAGTCATGGAGGGGAAAGCCCATCGGGGAATTGGTTCTGCGCGAGCGGGGCTCGTGGTCGCGCGGTCGATCGGCGATGAACCTTACCTGATTTCTCAACTCGTTCGGATCGCTTCTTCCCGAGTTGCTGTCCATACTGCTATTCAGGTGTTGGCCTGGAGCGAACCCAAGGAAGGGCTCGTCGAACTCCAGAAGGAACTGCGTGCCGAGGCGGACGTTCCCTGGTTGCAGTACGGGCTTCGCGGTGAACGCGGTGGAATCTACAAGTTCTTTGAAGGGCTGAAAACAGGCAAAATCGACTACAAGGACATAGGTGTTCTCGGCGTAGAGAGTCAGGGGACGGCTCATCAGGTCGGTTTCCGAGTTTATAAAGCCCTGCTCCCTGGCGACCAGGCGAAGTCTCTGGAGATTCTCACCCAATACCTTGAAGCCTCCAAACTCCCACCCCACGAACAGAAAGCGGCGTTGGCCCTGGTCCAACGCCCGCCTCGCCCACCCGAAGACTTCCGCTATATTGGGACGAACCTCATCATCCCTGCCTGCGAGAAAGTCGCTGAGGCTGGGCTTCGATGCCGCGCCGACCTCCTCACTGGTTCGGTTGCGATTGCCTGTGAACGATTCCGGCAGGTGAAGGGTCACTGGCCCGAGAGCCTGAATGATATCCTCAAGGACATCCTTCCCGAGATTCCTCTCGACCCATTTAACGGAAAACCAATTCAATACAAGAAGTTTGAAGATGGTTCTGGTGTGGCAATCTTCACCATCGGCAATGACCAGGATGCGAAGCTGAAGTTCGGCAGCACCACAGACGCTCTCGATCCTCTCGTCGGCCTTGGTCGGGGATGGAAGTTGTGGAATAAAGAACTCCGGAGACAGCCACATCCACTCCCGGAACCCGATGGCAACGTTCTCCCTATGCCACCATTCGTTAATCCATGAGGAATGAGGGCACAAGTGTGACCGATGATGAGCTGGCCGAGCAAACCGATGTGGAACCCACCCGGCGCGGTTGGAAACGGTTCTTCGTTCGCGTGGTGGTCGTCATTGGTATTCTGCTAATCGCGTCCTTTATTACTCGATGGCAGATGGAGCGGATTGGCGAGCAGAAACTAACAGAAGTTGTGACCCAGATCGACAATGAAGATCGGGCGTGGAAGATGGAGGAGATCGAAGCCAAGCGACTTGCCCGTATGCCACTTCCGAACGAAAACGCCGCAAGTTTGGTTCTGGAGATTGCTGACAAGATACCCGCGGAGTGGAACCAGTGGCGTGAGACAGCCAAGTGGATGATTCCAACGCCAGATAACTATCTTCCTTCACCAGAACGCATCCAGGAACTACATTTTCACAAAGAATCCACACAAGCGATACGCGATCGGGCACACACCATCCGAGATCGTCCGACCGGTTACTACACATTCAAATGGCCAGATAACCCGCTCTCGCTATTTCTCCCTCATCTGGACAGTGCTGGAAGAGTTGTGATGCTTCTTGAGTACGATGCACGACTCGCAGTATGCGATCGCGACCCCGACCGCGGGATTCGAGCGGCCCATGCTGTGTTGGACGTCGCCCGATCAATTGGCGACGAGCCGACACTCGTATCGCAAAACTTCCGGATGATGTTTCGTCTCAAGTCCGCTATTACAGCCCTTGGAACGCTTGCAGCCACCACACCAACGAAAGGACTTGAACAACTTCAGGCCGCATTCCTCGCGGACGCCGACGAGCCACTCTTCCTTTACGGAGCACGCGGGGAACGAGCTGCCTTCCACCGGATGTTTGATGGGCTGGAATCTGGCCGACTCCGGAGCATGAATCTTTTCACCGCTCACGGTGAGACCGGCACACCCATTGCCGAGCCGGCAGTGTTCAAGTTTTATCAGCCCCTCTTACCGGGCGATCATGCCGAATGTATGCGACGTTTCACAGCATTTATCGATGTCGCAAAGCTCCCCTGGCACGAGCAACGCGAGGCGGCTGCAAAAGTAGCCATGTCGCAGGAGACTCCCGAGGGAATGCAGTATGCTTTGACGAGGTTGTTGTTCGCACCACTCGATCGAATTCTCGAAAGTAGCTTGCGGAATCGGGCTCATCTTCTCATCGCAGCCACGGCGATTGCCTGCGAGCGATTCCGGCAGCAACATGGCCGTTGGCCGCACGAACTGAGTGAGATACCCAGGACGATTCTCCCATCAATCCCGCTAAGTCCATTCGATGGAGAACCACTGCGATATCGGATTCTCCCCGACAGGATTGTGCTGACCTGCTATTGCTGGAAGATAGGGCAGGAGCAACCTGTGGAGTTCCGCGACCAGAAAGCAGGACCGGTTGAGTTTCGCTATCCGGAATCGCCCGGTTTCGGAATCGCTGCCTGCGTGTGGAACCCCGATCAACGCGGACTTCCGTTCTCAGAGAAACGATAGAGGTATCTGACCCGGTTACGCCCCAGCCCACTCAGTGTTTGCAGGCGGCGTTTTTATGAAAAGTCTAGCAGGAGATGTGATAGCTGTTTTGGGCATCTGCTTCGCCCCATTCTTTGTGATGACGTGGTTTGTAATCCCATTCGCACCGTACTTTACTGCTGGCTGGTTCATTTTGGCTGCCATCCCTGCTGCACTTGGGATGCTCTGCTCGCGCCGATCAGTGCGGGCAATCGCATTCACATTAGTTATCGGATTCGTATGTATTGCTTGCTGTAGTTACCTGCTTGATTGCCAACGGATGCAGTAGAAGAGATTATGTCGCTGAATTTGTCTCAGACCATCGAATACGCATCCAATCCCTGCTCCGCGAACGGCTGGTCATCAGGATGATGTCACCAAGTGGCGAGAGCAGTGAGAGTGAAAAAGGGAACGATCAACCAGCACAAATTATGAGTTTGTTTATGATCGAAGTGATTAATGTGGTGCATGATCGTGTCATGAGGGGTTGTGACAGATGACAATTTGTGACATCGACTGGTGTATGAATCTGTGAATGGGACGGATTTCACCTTGTTTAAGGCCAAAACGCATCATCGTAATCTCGTCTGAATAGTGACACCGCTGACAACGCTGACAGTCTGCCCATGCGTGGACAGAACGCCCGTCCACGTATGGGCAAAGCCGCGCCAAAGGTAAGCGGGTCAATCTATTACCAACACCATTGTCTCATTCCAAACCACGCGGAGTATAACACTCTTGGTTCGCCCGGACCCTGAGACCTTTCCCCGTCTGGGTGAACCCGGAGCGTTAGCGATGGGGTGTTTTCAATGACGCGTAGGAGAGTTCAACTGATCGAACGCTCTGCGCGGGAGATTCGACTCCCCAGAGAGGATGTCGATTTTCTCCTCTCTCACGCCCGAAATCTACTTGAGGTGACTCCCACGTTTCGCCGCGGGTTCTATCGAGTTGTACCTCGTGCCTTCGTGGGGTGGTTCGATAGCCCGACGCTACGTTTCACAATTCGTCCCAAAGTTCCCTGGCCGACGCTGCGAATGCTCCTCGGGCTTTCCTACGAAGCAGATCCCGGTGAACTCAACTCTCACCTCGAAAGCGGGTTGCTCAATGTTCTGGCTCGGGAACTCACGGATCGGCTTCGTGAGGTAGTGCGACTTGGGCTTATTGCTGGGTATCGTGAGCAGGACACCAGCGCAGCATATCTCCGCGGCAAGCTCCGGGCGTCTGCTCAAGTCCGAGATGCTGCCACTCGCGCTTTCCCAGACCAGTTCGTGTCTGGTTCAAGTGGTTCGTCTTGTGGTGCTGAATCGCCTCCTCAATGTGACCGATTGCGGCTGCTACGTGCTGGCCGGCCTTACCGCCGTTCTTGCCATTAGCGGCAGTGTGCGCGTGCTTGAGTTCGTGGGCAGCTTTGTGAAGGCTGTCGAGATGGTGAGCTTTTTTGGCAGGAGCGTTGGCGTTTGCGCCAGGCAACAAAGCCAGCGATGGGTTTGCGAATGCGAACAGAACCGCTGCGATGAGCAGGGAACCAGGAACGAACCGCGACGCGAACATGGAAAGCCTCGTGAGTTGGAGCCAGATGGGGCTGGCACTATCTGCTCGGGATAATCCTTTTAACGCCGCGGTTAATCCAAGGTTCCGAAAAAAACACAGCCCCCGAGAATTCGGGGGCTGTGCGTCACTTCAGTTCCACATTCCAATAGGCGTTGTCGATGAACGACTGCCAGGACTGGTACTTCTTCTGCGTGAGCTTAAGGTTGAGTAGCGGGCTCCGCTTCGGCTTCTCAGGCTTGCGGATCAGGGTCATATTGGCCTGCCGTGGAGTGCGACCGCCCTTGCGGACGTTGCAATCCACACACGCACAGACGATATTATCCCAGGTCGTCCCACCGCCCTGGCTCCGCGGGATTACGTGATCCAGGCTCAGTTCGCTGGTGGGGAACTTCTTCCCGCAGTACTGGCACTGGTTGTGGTCCCGCGCGAAAATGTTACGCCGGTTGAACTTCACGGTCTGCTTTGGCAACTTGTCGTAGGCAAGCAACCGGATAACCCGTGGAGCCTGGATTTCCGCCGTCGGCGTCCGCACCCAGTCGTCTTCTTCCTTGCGGAAATGAGCTGCCCGGTACGCACTTAGTTCCGTCCAGGACTCGAAGTCGTAAGTGTTGAACTGACCATCGTCGAGGCTCACGACCTCGGCCAGTTCCTTGCAGAGGAGGCAAAACGCTCGGCGGACGGAGATAATATGTACGGCAACAAACGTCTTGTTCAGAACCAGCACACTCGCATCCAAGGCCGAGTAAGATCCGACATTCATAACGGTGCGGCCTTTCTATTAGGGAACCCGCCGATCGCGAGCTACCGGGGCACGCGATCCGCTTGCTAAGAGGAGAGGCGCTGGTGGGCGTACAGGTTCGTCCACCCCAGCATCATACTGGTAGTTTTTTCACTCCCGCAAGACCCCACTTCAATGATCTCTTGTCCCTTCACGGCTCCTTCATTACGCAGAAAGTGCCATCGCAAACCCGCACACTCGTCACGTTCAGCTCTTCCTGCACCGCAGAACCCTGCTGAAACGAAAGATTGAGGAAGTACACTCCTTCGCCAACCCAACCACCTGGACCCGGAATAATGATACCCGAATTGGCGTTCCCGGAACTGGGAAAATCCTCCTGGCGAAGCGTCTGCCCGGATAGACAAGCCCAACGTCATGCGTTCCCGAGACCGCTGCGTAGGCAATGATCTGATGGAGGTCCGCGGCATCGGGAGTTGGACCGGGCACCTTCCATTTGGCATCCAGAACAGCGCGAGTCTTTGTGTGCTTCTGGATGGCGATGTCGGGTTGAAGCACAACAGGACCAATTGCGAATTGTGGGTGACTCTCGACCGACCAGCCGGGTTGACCCGAGAAGGCACTTCGGAGTTCATCGGTGAGATACCGCTCGAACATCCGGGAGAGATCGATCAGGAATGCTCCTTCACCCGATCCAGACAAACGTGCTACTGCAAACCCATCGTGCAGCCACCGGCACAATGCCAGGAGTGGGCGATAGTGAGCCACCCGGGAATCCGTTTCGGAGTGAACGAAGTCTGCATCAGTGGGTGGACTGAGCGGAACACCATCAAATGGCTGAATCGCATCACGCA
>Ga0206850_10207_pt1 | contig 17675 bp, 16 predicted proteins | sample Alteio_BWOrgCont_16_FD_152885 | JGI IMG/M metagenome (GOLD analysis project Ga0206850, IMG submission 152885) | Enriched cells from forest soil in Barre Woods Harvard Forest LTER site, Petersham, Massachusetts, United States -... | ecosystem: Environmental > Terrestrial > Soil > Temperate forest >...
TGCAGTATCCTAACTGTAATTAAGTAAGAGTTAAAAACTTGGTACCCTCATTATGAATGCAAATGGTATGATTGAAGAAGATATTTATAAGGAAAAAGAGCCTTTAACCAAGGCTTTTGTGAGTCCTGGCGAGCGTTTGCGAAGTGCGCGTGAGCTGTCGGGACAGCAAGTGGAAGATATTGCGGCGCAGCTGCGGTTGCGTGTTTGTATTGTTGTGGCATTAGAAAAAGATGAATATCATAAAATGCCTAAGTTGGTTTTTGCAAGAGGTTATTTACGTTCATATGCTAAATTGGTGGGGTTGCCGGCGGATGATTTGGTTCGAGATTTTGAAACGCTTGCTTTGATTGAGACGCCAGTGGAAATTGTTTCTCCATTACGATATAACTTTAAAAAACCACCTAAAAATAAAAATAGAACGAAACGATTGCATTATCTTCCAAAAATGGCTGTGGTCGTTGGATTGATTTGTCTTTTGGTTTTTTGGGGTTTTTGGCGACCGTTTGTTGAGCATGTGAAGCAGGTTGTTTCTGCGCCGGCTGTTGCTTCGAAGGTGGTAAATCAACCGATGGATAAGGCAACAGCTGCGCCCGCTATGCCGTCGCAATTGCCTAAAGTAGAACCATTTATACAAAATCAATGATACTGTAATGATAATTCAATCTATTCGAGGCATGAATGATATTCTGCCGGATAAAACAACACCATGGCAAATCTTAGAGGGTGTTTTGCGTGATACGATTCAGTCATATGGTTATCAAGAAATTCGCTTTCCGTATCTTGAAAATACGGCGCTTTTTAAGCGCGCTATTGGTGAGGCGACGGACATTGTTGAAAAAGAAATGTATACTTTTCTTGATCGTAATGAAGAAAGCATTACATTACGACCTGAAGGTACGGCAGGTTGTGTAAGGGCTTGTTTGCAACATCATCTGTTATATCATCAAACACAAAAATTGTGGTATCTTGGTCCAATGTTTCGTTATGAACGTCCACAAAAAGGTCGTTATCGACAGTTTCATCAATGTGGTGTTGAGGCCTATGGATTTGCCGATATTGATATTGAGTTTGAATTATTACTCATGAATGCGCGTTTTTGGCGAAATTTAGGGCTTCAAGAGAGTGTTCATTTAGAAATAAATACGTTAGGTACTTCAGAAGAACGGTTGATTTATCGGCAGATATTAATCGATTATTTTAAACAACATAGTGTGTTATTGGATGCGGATAGTCAGCGACGATTGGAAAGTAATCCCTTACGTATTTTAGATAGCAAAAATCCTGATATGCAAGCGATGATTGAATCTGCGCCACGATTAATAGATCATCTTTCAGAGGCATCACGTGATCGTTTTGATCGATTATGTCAGCTGTTGCAAAAAGCCGTTGAAGAAGGATTAATGCAAGACTTTCGAATTAATCCTCGATTGGTTCGTGGTTTAGATTATTATAGCCATACGGTTTTTGAATGGGTGACATCTGATCTGGGTGCTCAAGGGACAGTGAGTGCGGGTGGTCGTTATGATAATTTGATTACGCAGTTGGGATCGCCTAAAGAGGCGACGCCTGCGTTTGGTTTTGCAATAGGGTTAGAGCGCTTGTTATTATTGCTGGAAAATCAACCGACTTTTCAAGAAAAAATACCCGCCGCTGCGGATGTTTTTTGTATTCTATTAGGCGAAAAGGCGAATGCGCAAGGTCGTTTATGGATTGAAAAATGGCGTTCAGATGCTAATATCAGCAATTTGCGTATCGATGTTCACGCAGGTGACGCCAGTTTAAAAAATCAAATGAAAAAGGCAGATAAAACAGGCGCACGAATTGCTTTTATTTTAGGCGATGAAGAAATGCAAAATCAAATGACGAGCGTCAAATTTTTACGCGAAGATAAGCCACAGCTTTCTGTAAAACAACAAGACATTCCTTTATTTTTAACACAACATTTATAATAATATAATATGAATATTTATCATTCTGAAACAGAACAAGTTGAAATTATCCGGCAATGGTTCAAGCAATATGGCCATTGGGTTTCATCGATTATCTTAGCTATCTTATTGATTGTTTTGGGTTGTCGTTTTTGGGAAAATCATCAATTAAAAATGGCGAGTCAGGCATCTGATCGTTATCAACAATTGATGCAAGCGGTCGCGGATCATGATGATTCCATGATTCAAACGGCAACTCAAGATTTAATAATGCATTTTCCAAAGACAGTTTATGCGCAATCAGCATTATTATTAGAAGCGAAACAAGCGGTTAATGCACAAAAATGGTCGGAAGCGCTATTTGATTTGCAACGTGTGATGGAGCATTCGGCGAGCCCTGCATTGCAAGAAGTGGCGCGCCTTCGATCCGCGAGAATTTTATTAATGCAAAAGCAATATACGGCAGCATTAACTCTTTTATCGATAGTGAACGATGTTTCTTATGAGCCGTCGATAGATGAAACGAAAGGTGATATTTATTTTGCGCTGAATGATAAAAAGCAAGCGATAAACGCTTATCAAAAAGCCATTAAAGGTTTTGCCAAAGCGGGATTTAGCAGTCCTATTTTAATGATGAAATTGAATGAAATGAAATGAAAAAAATTTTTATAAATCTTATAGTGGTTTTACTCTTAACAGGGTGTGGAAAAATAGATGATCTGATGTTGGGTAAAGATAATACACCCGAACCGAAGGGACTTGATAAATTTGAACCGACTCTTTCGGTGACAATGCCGTGGAAAGTTCCGGTAGGTTCTAATGGTAATAAAGCCGGGTATTTAGATATGCCTCCGGCTTTTAATGAAACTATGATTTATACGGCAAATATGAAAGGTGAAATTTTTGCTTTAGATCGTAAAACGGGTGAAAAAATTTGGGAAAATGATCTTGATCAAAAGTTGACAAGTGGTCCTGCGGTTGATGAACAAAGTGTCGTTGTGACTGATAAAGATGCAAAAGTGATTGTATTGGATGCGACAACTGGTAAAGAAAAATGGAAACGTACTGTGTCCAATGAAGTTTTTGCAGTACCCGCATTGGCGGAAGGTAAAGTGTTTGTCAAAACAGTTGATGGTAATTTATATGCATATGATGAAGCCGATGGGCATCATTTATGGACGTATAACCATGGTACGTCAACACTTGTTTTGCGTGCGGGTAGTTCACCACAAGTCTTGATGGGCGTTGTTGTGGTAGGTTTTGCTGATGGTCATTTGGTAGGTCTTCGTGCGGATACGGGGCAAATTTTATGGGAAAAAGTCTTGTCGCAACCCACGGGTGCCAGCGATGTTGAGCGAATGGCTGATATTGATGCTAATCCATTAGTGTTAGATGATACGGCTTATGTGTCTTCCTATCAGCAAAATATTTCGGCACTTTCATTGCGAACAGGCGAAGTAACATGGGAAAAGAAAGAGTTATTTACGATTCATGATATGGTTGCTGATAGTACGAATTTATATATTGTCGATATGAATAGTGTAATTTGGGCCATTGATCGTTTTTCTGGAATAGTCTCTTGGAAACAGAAGAGTTTTGAAAATCGTCGATTAACAGGGCCAGCATTAGTGGCGGGAGATATTTTAGTGGTAGGTGATTATCAAGGTTTTGTGCATTGGATATCAACAAAAGATGGACATTTTATTACGCGTACACGCCCTTCTCGTGTGGCATTATATGAATCACCGGTTGCTGATGGCGATCATCTTTATGTACTCACGTCTTCGGGTAGTCTGGTTGATTATCAAGTGCCAGAAGGTGGGCGTTAATGACGGAAATTGCCGAGTCGAATAATTTATTGCCGGTTATTGCTATTTTAGGACGTCCTAACGTTGGCAAGTCGACGTTATTTAATGCGTTAACTCGTTCTCGACAAGCGATTGTCGCGGATGAACCTGGGATCACTCGTGATCGACTTTATGGTGAAGGAAAAGTAGGGCCATACTCTTTTATTGTCATTGATACGGGTGGTGTGGGCGCTGAAAATTCTCTTGCCGATGCTACATTAGATGTTATGCAGCAAACGGAAGCGCAAGCGTTTCAAGCTGCAAAAGATGCTGATGCGATTCTGTTGATGGTTGATGCGCAATCCGGACGTTTGCCGGATGATGACAAAATGGTAGAGCAGCTTCGTCGATTGAAAAAGAAAGTCTATCTTGTTGTGAATAAAGTGGATGGTATACGAGAAGATACGGCCTGTTTAGATTTTTATGAAATGGGTATCGGTGAGCCATATCCGATTGCTGCAAGTCATGGACGTGGTTTGACGGGATTAATGGATAATGTATTTCGTGATATACCACAAAAAGTGCGACGAGATAATGCTGATAATACGGATGTCATTGAAAATATTGTTTTAAATGACGCCGCGATTCGCGTAGCGATTATTGGCCGCCCTAATGTGGGAAAATCGACGTTTGTTAACAGTATTTTGCATGAAGAACGTGTGTTAGTTGCCGATTTGCCAGGAACGACACGTGACAGTATTTTTATTCCTTTTGAACGAGGTGGAAAGCATTATACCTTGATTGATACGGCGGGCGTTCGACGAAAAAGTCGCGTCTCTGAAGGAGTTGAGAAATTTTCGGTGATTAAAACATTGCAAGCTATTGAATATTCACAAGTGTGTGTGTTTATGATTGACGCGCAAGAAGGTGTGACAGAGCAAGATTTGCATTTGTTGGATTTTATTGTTGATGCAGGAAAGGCCTTAGTAGTTGGTGTAAATAAATGGGATGGTGAATTAAAAGCCTTGACGGTAGCGGAAAAAAACCGTGTGAAAGATACGCTTACGCGACGTTTAGGATTCGTTGATTTTGCGCCGATGCATTTTTTATCCGCTTTAAAAGGTACCGGCATTCGAACGTTATTTGCGTCAGTTCAAAAGGTGTATCATTCAGCGACTAAAACGCTTTCAACACCAGAATTAACACGGATTCTTCAAGATGCAGTTAAAGCGCATGAACCGCCACCGATTAATGGTCGTCGCATTAAATTGCGTTATGCCCATCCAGGAGGACATAATCCGCCGGTGATTGTGATTCATGGTAATCAAGTTGAGCGTTTACCGGATAGTTATCAACGTTATTTGATGTCAACCTTTCGAAGTGTATTAAGACTTTCTGGAACGCCGATTCGTCTTGAATTAAAAAGTTCGGAAAATCCTTTTGCTGGCAGAGTGAATCTTTTGACACCTCGTCAAGAACGGAAGAAAAAAAGATTGATGACATTTTATGCGAAACAAAAAAAGAAATAAAAAACGAGGTTATATATGCCAATAACATCATCTCACGTGGCTAAATTATTAAAATTGCTTCGAATGTGGAGCTTTGCTTTAGTGCCATTTTTTATTATTGTGGTTGTATTTTTTATATTGTATCGCGGACTTTCTGTTGATCCTCGCGATTTAGCCGCTTCCGGTGCGGTTGATAAACCGATTCCTACGGTTCGACTTTCTAATTTATATCAATGGAATACCTTTATTAACAGTCAAGATTTGCAGCCGGTTGAGTCGCCTATCGGTAATTGGTATTTGATGAATGTGTGGGCAACGTGGTGTACGAATTGCCAAAATGAACATCCTTTTTTAATGGATTTGGCGCGACAAGGAATTGTTATTTATGGCATTGACTATCGTGATACGTTAAAAAATGGTCAAGATTGGTTGACTAAATATGGTAATCCTTATCGATTGGTTTTATGGGATGGTCGAGGCGTTGGTGTCTTTAAATGGGGTGTTTATAGTGTTCCAGAGACTTTTTTAGTGGATCCAGATGGGATGATTCGTTTTCAACAAGCAGGACCATTGACGGCACAATTGTGGAATCAACAGTGGTTACCTTTTATTCAAGAGCAAAATAAATTGCGTAAAGCGTCTGCATTATCAGCTGGGTTATCGTGATTTTTACGAAGCTATTACGTGTTATGGTGGCTCTGTTGGGTGTCGTTTGTTTTTTATTCAGCAGTATGGCATTCGGCTCAACAGAAAAAATGCGAGACATGGATAAAGATATATATACCTTTCATACGCCACAACAACAACAAATGTTTAGTGATATTTTGAAAGATCTGCGTTGTTTAGTTTGTCAAAATGAAGATTTAAATGATTCGCAAACACAATTTGCGGATGATTTGCGTCAACACATTCATCAACAGATTATACAAGGCCAATCGAAACAGATCATTTTGAAAATGTTAGCATCGGAATATGGTGATTTTATTCTGTTTAATCCTCCGATGAAGAAAACAACTTATGTTTTGTGGTATGCTCCTTTTATTTTATTATTAATCGGGTTTTTTATTTATTATCAGCGTGTTATACGACAAAAATGATATCATGATTATTTCAGCTTCATTATTAGCAGCAAATTGGGCACATTTAGGACGAGAAGCAAAAGCCGTTTTGGCTGCGGGTGTTGATCAGCTGCATGTGGATGTTATGGATAATCATTATGTGCCTAATTTAACGTTTGGACCGCGTGTTTGTGAAGCATTGCGTCAAGATGGTATTGTTGCACCGTTGGATGTGCATTTGATGGTGAAGCCAGTGGATCCATTGATTATGGCATTTGCTAAAGCAGGTGCATCGAGTATTAGTATTCATCCTGAAAGTACAGAGCATTTGGATCGTAGTCTTCAATTAATTCGTGATCAAGGTTGTAAAGCGGGAGTGGCATTTAATCCAACAACGCCTTTATCTTATTTAGATTATGTTTTGGATAAAATTGATTATATTTTAGTAATGACAGTCAATCCAGGATTTGGTGGTCAAGCGTTTATTTCTGCTATGATTCAAAAAATTCAGGATATAAAAAAACAGTTTAAATCAATTCCTATTCAGGTCGATGGCGGTATAAAAGTCGATAATATTGATTGTGTTGCGAAAGCTGGAGCCAGTAATTTTGTTGTTGGATCCGGTATTTTTGATCACGGTGTTCAGGGTGATTATTCTCAAGTTATTCAACAATTACGACAAGAAACACACCGCGTCATTCCCGCGAAGGCGGGAATCCAGTAAAAATGTTGCAGATTATTCTGGATTCCCGCCTTCGCGGGAATGACGCCAAGATATACTGTGCGCGGTCAAAATCTGCGCTTTTGAGGGCGTCGCGACTCGGGATTCAGGTAGCGTCGAGGACAAGGATGTCCGCTCCGATAAAAGCGCAGATTGTGACCGCGCACAGTATAGCAATGACGCCAAAAGGTATTGCGAAACCTCGAAGCCCTTCCAAACAAAATCAAAAACCGAAACTGAAATCGAATCAGAAACAAAAAAAACAGATAAAAAAGCCACGTCATTACCTTTTTTTGTGTTTATTAGCGATTCTTACGGGTATAAGCCTTTTTTTGGCGCATTATTTTATTCAACCTTATGTTCAACCCGTCATCTATAAAGTGATGCGGGCGTATTATTCACATATCACCACGCCAAGTCGTAGTATCGTTAAAAATCAATCCATCGATTATGACGAATATCAACAATTATCCGCATCTGTTTCATGGGATAATCAATCACGTATTCGTGCGTTTATTAATGAAAATGCCAGTAGTCCATTGGGTATTTCGCTTCGAAATCGTTGGTTATTATTTGTGGCAGAACATCAAGATTGGAAAGATTTTTTAATCGATTATCGACCGACTAATCAAGAAGCGGTGGAATGTTATCATCTAACAGCGTTGGATAATACCGATGAATCGGCTTTGGCACTTTCGGGTGTGAAACGATTATGGCAAGCGGGTTATAAAATGACAGGCCCTTGTGAGGTTATCTTTTCTAAATGGTCTCAAAGTGATGACTTTCAGATATCTTATGTGTGGGAGCGATTAAATAGTGCGATTGATCAAAATGATCAAGCATCCATTATTGGATTAAAAGCACTGTTGCCAATACAGCAGCAACCATTAGTAACGATGTGGTTGAATTTGCGTGAAACGCCAGAAAATTTGCCAAAAACCACATTGCCTCATAATGCTATCACTGATTCCGTGAGTCGTAGAATTTTTATGGATGTCTTAAATCAATGGGTAAGTGTTGATGTGGAACAAGCGATTGCTTATTGGAATCAATTGCCATTCAAAATACCTTTTGATGAACCTTCGTTACAAAATTTTTATCTGACGGCGAGTCTTCATTTGGCATTAAGTGGTGATGCTAAAGCGGAACAGTGGTTTGCTAAAATTTTACCACAATATAGCACATCTGAATCACGTGCATGGCAAGTGCGATTTGCTTTAATTCATCAAGATTGGTTCTCTGTTTTAACACGTATTGCGGCGATGCCAGAAGTGGAACAACAAGAAAACAGTTGGCAATATTGGAAAGCACGGGCATTGGCAGCTACACAGCAGCCTAATACAGCAAAAATAGTTTATCAGCATCTTGCAACACAGCGTCAATACTATGGGTTTTTATCAGCTTATCAATTGCATCAAGCGTTGAATATTCAGCAACAAGATTATCCGCAGGATTTCAGCTTATTGCGTCCCTATCAGCAACAAATTGATCAAATTTATCAGCTATATCAAAATAGAAATAACAATGCTCAGGGACGGCCGCCACTCTTTCAAGCATTATTATTAACACAAGATTTACTGAATCAATTAAATCCATTAGGACAATATACATTGGCGCATCTTTTTCATGATTGGCAATGGGATTCTGAAGCGATGGTGATTGTCAATCGAATACCTTATCAAAATGATTTAGTATTGCGTTTTCCGATGCCGCACCGGCAATTAATTATCACACAGGCTCGAACATTTCAGATTGATCCGGCCTTTGTTTACGCACTGGCGCGACAAGAAAGTAATTTTCATAATGATGTGGCTTCACAGGCCGGAGGCATTGGTTTATTACAATTAACACTGGCAACAGCGCAGCAATTTGAGCCGAATATCACTGAAAAAGCGTTGTCGATTCCTAAAAATAATATTTCGATTAGCCTTCGTTATCTTAAACGATTAATGCGGCAATTTGAGGGGCACCCATTGTTGGTGGCCTCTGCGTATAATGCTGGACCACAGCAAACACGTCGTTGGCAAGTAGTACCTTCTGCCATTCCTGCCGATATTTGGATTGAAACGCGCCCGTGGGGTGAAACGCGTAATTATTTAAAAAATACATTGGCTTATTCAGTCGTGTATCAATATCTTTTGAATGAAAAACCTGATTTGAGTGCATTTATGCAACCTATTGAGCCGTATTAGTTTAAGCATTTTATTTTTTATTGTCAGGCTAAGATATTGCAATCAAATAAAAGACAATATTTTATTTCCATAAATTATATTGTTGCGTGTGTATTTTAAAAACCATAAAATTGACAAACTTGGCTAGGCTCTCTAAAATGCAGATATCTTCTTGCCGAGATGGTGAAATTGGTAGACACGCTAGTTTCAGGTACTAGTGGAGCAATCTGTGGAGGTTCGAGTCCTCTTCTCGGCACCATTAATTTAATGAATAATGTAGTAGAGAATCAATCATGAGTGAAGAAGATTTAGGTAATATTACGGAAGAAACGGTTCGCCATGAATATCAAAGGGCGCTGACGGAACAAACAGACGGTGCAGATTTATCTCAATATTTAGTCTATTTGTGGTTATTATATGCCAATTTTCATTTAATGATTGTGGCTCCTCATATCGAAGCGAAAAATCCACCCGTATTTATTTCACCTGATTATGATGAAAAAGAGAATACTTACGAGAGTGTTTATACCATTGTTGATCATGGCTATGCTTTTAGTACATCGCGCGGTGAAGATGCTGCGCTGGGATCGACCGCCATGGGTAAATTATATCGAACGATTCAAAAAATGATTCGCCTTTTTATTGCACGTGTTGCAGAAGTTCGTGGTGGCGGTGGCGAGGCTAATGAAGAAATTAAAGTGGCTCTTTTTGGTCATGAATTAGGGCGTCGCAAGGCATTTGCATTAATTATGAATGAAGAAAAGGTTAATGTGAATGTGGTCAATTTTGATCCGGTAGCTTGGGGCGAACGGTTTATTGAAAATCTTAAATACATGGTGACATCAGGACATGGCGCCCCACTTGATTTACAAAACGTTGTAGAACGTGTTGTTCCCAGTAGTTAGTAGTTAAAAAATATGTCTAAAAATACACATTTTGGTTTTGAAGAAGTTTCTTGGGAGCAAAAACAAAGTAAAGTGAATGCTGTTTTTGATTCGGTTGCCAGTCGTTATGATATCATGAATGATTTGATGTCATTTGGACTGCATCGTTTTTGGAAGCATTTTACGGTGGGTGCAAGCCATGTGCGTCCAGGAAACTGGGTGTTGGATTTGGCAGGCGGTAGTGGTGATTTAACACGATTATTGGCGAAACAAATTTCTCCTGGTGGCAAGATTGTATTAGCCGATATTAATGAAAATATGCTGCGCTGTGGTCGTGATCGTTTATTAAATGAAGGCGTTTTAAATTCGGTAGAATATACATTGGCCAATGCGGAATGTTTACCTTTTGATGACAATGTTTTTGATTGCGTAGTGATAGGTTTTGGTTTACGCAATGTGCGCGATAAAGAAGCCGCTTTGCGCTCTATGTTTCGTGTGCTTAAACCGGGTGGTCGCGTCATGATTCTTGAGTTTTCTCGCCCTAAAGTGTTTATTGATCCGTTATATCGTTTGTATTTATTTACATTGTTGCCATTTCTTGGGAAATATATCGCTAATGATGAAGCCAGTTATCGTTATCTTGCTGAATCGATTCGTGTTCATCCCGATGCAGAAACGCTAAAAACAATGATAACGCAAGCGGGATTTCAAGATTGCCACTATCACTCATTAACGATGGGCGTTGTTGCTCTTCATATCGCTTTTAAATATTGAATTATGTTTTTTTTAGAAAAAGCGCTTAACAAAATAATCACATCTCGACCTGATCTAGCGACAGAATGCTTGGCTATGGGTCATAAAAATATTGTTTTGACATTATTGCCAATGAAAAAAGCCTCGATGAAAATATCGTGGACAATTTCGTTGACTAATGGCCAATTTAACTGTGCTTTTGGAATGCATCATGATCCAGATTTATCTGTTTCAGCAACGCCACGCGGACTCATGGCCATGATTTTACGCGATGATAAAACAATGCTCTCGATGAAGGGAGATGTGATTCTTGCGCAATTATTACAACGTTGTTTTCAATGTAATGATATTAATATTGATTGGGAACGCTGTTTTAGTGATATAGCGGGTGAGTCATTGGGATATCCATTACTCGCGGCGCTTCGTGGCACTCGTCAAAAAGTTCGTCAGATTCGTGATCATGCGCGACATCGCACATCGGATTATTTTCAAGAAGAAATAGCTTTATTGCCATTGGCCTCAGAAGTACGGGATTTTTGTGATAAAGTGGATGAGTTGCGATTGGCTATGGATCGATTAGAAGCAAAAGAAGCATTGTGTTCAAAAGATAAAAAATGATATGATCGCAGTTCCATTAATCCATTGAATTTAAAATAGAGGAATAAATCATGGCTAGAGGCATTAATAAAGTTATTTTAATAGGCAATTTAGGCATAGCACCGGATGTTCGTTATGCTCCAGGATCCACCGCGCCTATTACAACCCTTTCGATTGCAACGTCGGAATCTTGGAAAGATAAACAAACGGGTGAAAAACAGGAACGTACGGAGTGGCATCGCGTTGTATTTTTTAATCGACTCGCAGAAGTTGCGCGAGATTATCTTAAAAAAGGCTCAAAAGTGTATGTTGAAGGCAGTCTGAGAACGCGTAAATGGATGGATAAAAATACCAATCAAGAGCGTTATATGACAGAAATTATGGGCAATGAGTTACAAATGTTAGATTCGCGTGGTGCGGGTGATTCATCCATTCCTGCCGATTATGAGTCTATGATGCAACAATCGCCCGAAGATAATAATATGCCATCGTCACAGGCATCGAGTTCGAGTACGCAAGTCGCTTCAAGTGGTGTTGAAAATCATGCGAATAAAGATTTTAACGATGATATTCCATTTTAGGTTAATCTATTAGATAATAGAGTCCGTTTTTTGCGAAAGTGGCGGAATTGGTAGACGCACTGGATTTAGGTTCCAGCGAGGTAACTTGTGAGAGTTCGAGTCTCTCCTTTCGCACTCCATTTGTTATCACAGATTTTTTTAATTAATTGAAATGAGGTGTTTATGTCAATGCAGGTTTCCATTGAGGATGTTCAGGGTTTAGAAAAACGAATGAAAGTTTTGGTTTCGTTGGACGTTGTGAACAAGGTAGTTAATGAATGTTTTCAAAAAGTGGCAAAGACAGCACGTATTGATGGTTTTCGTCCTGGTAAAATCCCACCGCGTGTTTTAGAAGAGCGTTTTGGTGACAGTGTTCGATATCATGACGCAGCTCCTAAGTTAGTGAACGACACATTGTGGGAAGCTTTTAAACAGGTTGAAGTTGAACCTGCGGGACGTCCTTCTATTGAAGAGATTGTTCTTTTAAAAGATCAACCTTTAAATTATTCTGTTCTTTTTGAAATATTTCCAGAATTTACCGTGAATGATTTAACGGGTGTGACGGTTGAAAAAACCATTTCCGAATTAACCGATGCGGATGTTGAAAAAGCGATTGAACGTATTCGTTTAGATCATGCAACATGGTCAGAAATAACGACATCTGCTCAAAATGATGATGTGGTAACGCTAAGTTATACCGTTGAAGTGAATGGTGAAGCAGTTCCTCAAGAAGAGGCTAAAAATGTATCAGTGCAATTAAATGATGCCAATAATCCAAGTATTATTCCTGAATTAAGAAAGCAATTATTGGGATTATCTGTGAATGATGAAAAGACACTTCATGCTGTTTTTCCAAACGATTATCCGGCGGCATCTGTTGCGGGCAAAGAAGGTGCTTTTTCTGTGAAAGTGCATACGGTTAAACGTTCAGAATTGCCAGAATTAAATGAAGCCTTTTTTGAAAAGTTTGATGAAGCTAAAAATTTAGATGAATTGAAAAAGACCATTCGTAAAAACATGGCTTATTATTTAGAAAATTCTTTATTGCATATTAATAAAACCGTTATATTTAAAGCGTGGGCGGGAGTTAATCCTATTGCATTACCTAAAGCATTAGTGCAAGCAGATTTAGAAAATATGACGCGCGGATTTTTGAGTAATCTTTTGAAGCAAGAAAAAGTGAGTGACCAAGAAATACAACGTTATATGCCAATGATTGCACCGATGTATCAAAAAGCCTCTGAAAATCGTGTTCGTATTTCTTTGATTTTAGAAGCGTTTTTGAAGGCAAATCCTCAAGAAATAACCGATGAAAAAGTGCGTGAAGCCGCTGAACAGCGTTCGGCACTGTATCAAGATCCTAAGACATGGTTAGATGAATATTGGGCTGATGTGAATAATCAAGAAAATTTACGTAGCGCATTAGTTGAAAAAGCAATTGTAGATTTTTTGAGTAAAACAGCCACACTTACAGAAATTTCTTTAGATTATTTTGCGGTTATTGAAAAAGAAAAACTAATCGGCCGAGAAGATATTTTTGTTCCGAATGAAGATGATGGCGGTGATGCGGGCGAGGGTGATGAAGGTCATGGCGGCCATCATGTGCATGATGAAAATTGTCAGCACGATCATCACCATCATCATGATCACGAAGGAGCTTAATTATGCATGATCTCATTAAAAATGCGGGCGGTTTAGTGCCTATTGTTGTAGAACAAACTGCTCGCGGAGAGCGTTCTTATGATATTTATTCTCGTCTTTTAAAAGAGCGCATTATTTTTTTAGTGGGTGAAGTAGAAGATTATATGGCGAATTTAGTTATCGCACAATTGCTTTTTTTAGAGTCTGAAAATCCCGATAAAGATATTTATTTGTATATTAATTCTCCGGGTGGCGTCGTGACATCCGGTTTGGCTATTTATGATACGATGCAATTTATTAAGCCAGATGTGGCTACATTGTGCATTGGACAGGCGGCCAGTATGGGAGCGTTATTGTTAACTGCGGGTGCTGCGGGAAAACGACATTGTTTACCTAATTCACGGGTGATGATTCACCAGCCGTTGGGTGGTTATCAGGGGCAGGCGACTGATATTGAGATTCATGCGAAAGAAATTTTATCAATCAAAGAAAAATTAAATGGCATTTTGAGTCATCATACAAAAAAAACAAAAGTGCAAGTTGCTCGTGATACAGAACGTGATAATTTTATGTCAGCAAAACAAGCTGTTGAATATGGTTTAGTTGACAGTATTATGACAAAGCGTGAAGATGTTACTTCTAAAAGTGATAAAGAGGGTAAAAAATGAAACCTCATGATACTGATGAAAAACAGACTTTATATTGTTCTTTTTGTGGTAAAAGCCAGTTTGAAGTAAAAAAACTGATTGCAGGACCTTCTGTTTTTATTTGTAATGATTGCGTTAGTTTGTGTACTGATATTATTAAAGAAGAAACAACCTCAGCACCTGCAGAGGCAGAGACCGCATTGCCAACGCCGAGACAAATTTCCGAATTTTTAAGCGATTATGTCATTGGCCAAGACCATGCTAAAAAAGTACTGGCTGTTGCGGTTTATAATCATTATAAGCGACTTTTTTTTGCACGAGAAAAAAATAATCAAGAAGAAAGTGTCGAATTAAATAAAAGTAATATCTTACTGATTGGTCCTACAGGCAGTGGAAAAACATTGCTTGCTGAAACATTAGCACGTATGTTAAATGTTCCCTTTACCATTGCGGATGCAACGACGTTGACGGAAGCGGGTTATGTGGGTGAAGATGTTGAAAATATTATTCAAAAATTGCTTCAAAAATGTGATTATAATGTTGAAAAAGCACAAAATGGCATTGTTTATATCGATGAAATTGATAAAATTACACGAAAATCTGAAAATCCATCTATTACACGTGATGTGTCGGGTGAAGGTGTGCAACAAGCGTTATTAAAGTTGATTGAAGGCACGGTTGCGTCTATTCCGCCACAGGGTGGCCGAAAACATCCGCAACAAGAGTTTCTTCAAGTGAATACGGCGAATATTTTGTTTATTTGCGGTGGTGCATTTGCAGGTCTTGAGCGAGTTGTTCGCGAAAGATCAGAAAAATCAGGTATTGGTTTTGGAGCACAAGTTCATAGTAAAGATGAGAAACAATCGGCATCAGAAATATTGAATAAAATTGAACCGGAAGATTTAATTCGTTATGGTTTAATTCCGGAGTTTGTTGGACGATTACCTGTTGTTGCGACGTTAGATGAGTTGCATTTAGAGGCGTTAATACAAATTTTGACAGAACCTAAAAATGCGTTAATTAAGCAATATAAACAATTGTTTTCTATGGAAAATGTTGAATTGGAAATAACGCCAGAAGCTTTGAAAGTCATTGCGCAAAAGACGCTTGAACGTAAAACGGGTGCGCGAGGATTGCGCTCTATTTTGGAGAAAACACTGTTAGAAACGATGTATGAATTACCTTCTATGCAGGATGTTCAAAAAGTTATTGTGGATGACAAGACTATTTTAGGCGAGTCTCAACCGGTAGTGCTTTTGAATAATATAACATCGACGAAACAAGTTAATAAGCAAAAAGGTCGTCGTGTTAAAAAAGCGAGCGCTAAATGAAACCAGAGGAATTAAAAGAACCCAAAGAATCAAAAGTAAAAAAGACAAATAAAAAAACAGCTTTTTTGCCGGTGATTCTGCCTGTATTGCCATTGCGTGATGTTGTTGTTTATCCGCATATGGTTGTTCCGTTATTTGTTGGACGAGAAAAATCTATTCATGCACTAGAAGCGTCAATGGTTGCAGACAAGCAAATTTTATTGGTAGCTCAAAAAAATGCCGGTGAAGATGATCCTAAACCGGAAGCATTATATGAGATGGGAACGGTTGCAACGATTTTGCAATTATTAAAATTACCGGATGGTACGGTAAAAATACTCATGGAAGGATTGCGTCGGGGGGCTTTGAAAAAAACTTGGATTCATGAAAAAGGTTATTTGGTTTCAGAGGTCATGCCTGTTGAAATTCCGCCACTAAAAAAACGTACACATGAATTGGATATTCTTGTGCGTTCCATGATGTCTCAGTTTGAGCAGTATATTAAATTAAATCGACGTATTCCTCCGGAAATTTTTACGGCACTTTCTAGTATTGACGATGAAGATTGTCTTTTAGACATGATTTCAGCACATTTATTTGTTAAAGTAGAAGATAAACAGCGGTTATTGCAGGCATTGCCCATTCGAGATCGTCTTGTAAAATTAATGAATTTGTTAGAAATAGAAATTGATCTGTTACAAGTTGAAACCCGAGTTCGTGGGCGTGTTAAACGTCAAATGGAAAAAAGTCAACGCGAATATTATTTGAATGAACAAATAAAAGCGATTCAAAAGGAACTGGGTGAATTAAACAATGATTTATCAGAAGCAGAACAATTAGCTAAAAATATTGAAGAAGCAGGGATGCCGATAGAAGCAAAAGCGAAAGCCAAAGCAGAATTGAATAAATTAAAAATGATGCCATCGATGTCGGCAGAAGCAACCGTCATTCGTAATTATTTAGACTGGATGTTGAAAGTGCCATGGAGTAAACAAACGAAGATTCATTATGATTTAAATAAGGCGGAAGCCGTATTAGATACCGATCATTATGGTTTAGAAAAAATTAAAGAGCGTATTGTTGAATATCTTGCTGTTGAGCGACGCGTGAAAAAAATTAAAGCGCCTATTTTGTGCCTTGTCGGACCTCCTGGTGTGGGTAAAACATCATTAGGACAGTCAATTGCTAATGCAACAGGAAGAACTTTTATTCGCATTGCGCTGGGTGGCGTTCGAGATGAAGCTGAAATTCGTGGACATCGCCGAACGTATATTGGTTCGATGCCAGGCCGTATTATTCAAAAATTGGCAAAAGCAGGCGTGAAAAACCCGCTGATTATGCTGGATGAAGTGGATAAAATGGCGGCTGATTTTCGAGGTGATCCGGCATCTGCATTATTGGAAGTATTAGATCCAGAGCAAAATCATACCTTTAATGATCATTTTCTTGAAGTGGATTATGACTTGAGTCATGTGATGTTTATTGCCACAGCCAATTCCTTGGAAATTCCACCCGCATTATTAGATCGTATGGAAGTGATTCGTTTACCCGGTTATACTGAAGATGAAAAAGTGCATATTGCGGAGCAGCATTTAATTAAAAAACAAATGGAATTGAATGGTTTGAAAAAAACGGAAATTAATATTCATACGAGCGCGATCCGCGATATTGTTCGATATTACACGCGTGAAGCCGGTGTTCGAAATCTGGATCGTTATATCGCTAAAGTTTGCCGAAAAGTGTTAAAAGAGCATTTATCAAAGGGTAAAGAAAAACAATTAACGCAGGTAACATCACGCAATCTGAAAAAATATTTGGGTGTACAGCAATTTCGATTTGGATTAGCCGAGGCGGAAAATCTTATTGGTTGTGTTACTGGATTAGCATGGACGAGTGTCGGTGGTGAATTATTAACAATTGAAGCTTCTGTTATGCCTGGAAAAGGCAAGGCATTGTATACAGGACATTTGGGTACTGTGATGCAAGAATCTATTCATGCAGCAATGACTGTTGTGCGAAACCACGGAAAACAATTGGGTCTAGCGCCTGATTTTTATGATAAAAGTGATGTTCATGTTCATGTTCCTGAAGGCGCGACACCCAAAGATGG
>Ga0206850_10134_pt1 | contig 17467 bp, 18 predicted proteins | sample Alteio_BWOrgCont_16_FD_152885 | JGI IMG/M metagenome (GOLD analysis project Ga0206850, IMG submission 152885) | Enriched cells from forest soil in Barre Woods Harvard Forest LTER site, Petersham, Massachusetts, United States -... | ecosystem: Environmental > Terrestrial > Soil > Temperate forest >...
CAATGCGCTAACAGAGGCTACGGTCGCACTGTCGAGCTGGCGGCCATCCGTACTATTCTCATAGATAGTGCAAAAGACAGTCAGTTATAGTTTTTTGGAGCTAGGCTCATTCAAATGCAACCTCTCAGTCGGCGGCGTCCGCATATTCGCTCATGCGAATGCCTTTGCCATCACAAAAAAGTCCAAACATGAAACAAATTGAACAGCTTTTCGCCACCACCCCGTAAGATACGGGCCCCCCCTCGCCGCTGCGCTTATTTCGAAAATCCACTTTGATGTATTTAACGGCGTTTTTTCTCTATAACTCGGTATCGCGCAACGAGACGCCGAAACCGAACTGAATATGGCCGGTGAGAAACGCTTGATGTAAGACCTTATGCTACCTCCGATGCTCCGCTTCAAACAAATCGCCGGGATCGTTTTAAATACCTTCTTCTTCGCCGTAACGCCGTTCGTGCCGGCTGGAACAATTCGCTGGCCGCGGGCGTGGATCTTTCTAGGCGCGATGTTTGTCGGTACTGCGGTGACGATGGCCGCGTACTCCCCGAGGAGCTGCTCAACGAGCGATTCAAACCACCCGTGCAGCGTGGGCAGCCGCTATTCTATCAGATTGGGATCTTCGCGTTCGTAGGTTCTTTCGTCGCGGCGGTCTTTTTCATCCCATTCGACGTTTTCCGCTTGCACCTACTGCGACCACCGAGCCCCGCCGTCTCGATCTTCGGCCTGGCGCTTTTCGCCGCGGGATCGACGCTGATAACTGTTGCGATGCGCACGAACGCCTTCGCTGCGCCCGTGGTCAGGCATCAGAAGGAACGCGGACAATACGTGATCGATAGCTGCCCCTATCGCTTCGTGCGTCATCCGATGTACTCCGCCGTCATCCCGCTGCTCGTCGGAATGTCCCTTTGGCTCGGCTCTATTGCCGGCGCGATTGTCGCAATCGCACCAATACTGATCGGAATTCGGGCGATGCTGGAGGAAGGGTTCCCGTGCCGCGAACTCCCAGGATACGCTGAATACGTCACGCGCACGCGCTTTCGCATGATCCCCCCGTGTGTGGTGATCGCGAGAAAGGCCGACTCAAGATTCTCTGTAAAATTTTCCCTTTTCCCAGTGTTTTAGCAGTGAGATTTTCAAATAAGGCACATATTTAACGAAATTCTTTCCGTGCCAATTATGGCAAATGATTTGCTTTTCGGTTGCCGCTGGAAGTTGATTGGGTTTTCTGCGCGGAACAACGATTCGAGGATTAAAGATGCCAACCAGCCCCAATGTCCAGCACACGACACAATCCCATTCGGCGCTGCGGCGTGCTTTTCGTATCGTGCGAAACCGCCGCTTAGGCGTCGATAATGGTCGTTTATGGCACTGTTTTTGGCAACGAGCCTTGCCCTTTGCAGGCGGAGTCCTGCTTCTCACTGCCAACGGATGCATCGCCACCCGAGGTTGGGTCAATGATCAGTTGAAACCGATCAACGGTCGGCTAAACGACACTGACGCCAAGGCAGACCAAGCCCTCGCAGGATTGCAGAATCTCCACCTTGAGAAGCGACTGGTCCTGGATTCAAGCAAGCCGACTTTCGCCTTCGGATCCGCAGCACTGGGCGAGAACGCCAAGCATGAGATCGATGGATTTTTCGAGGACCTTGGGGAATCCCCCAACTCCGAGTCGGCTTCGGGGCGCGTCATCGTTGTTGCCGGGTATACCGACAGCGTCGGCACAGAAGACTATAACTACGAGCTCGGGCAACGGCGAGCCCAGAGGGTTGCTGGATATATAGTTGGCAAGGAAGGAGTCGACCCGACCCAACTTCGTGTTGTTTCCTACGGAGCGACCAAACCAATTGCCGATAACGGCACAACGGACGGGCGGCGGACTAACCGCCGGGTCGAAATTCTCGTGTACCAAGAGAAGATCGCTACAGGCAACGCTCAGCGGATTCCTGAATCTCGAATTGTTCGTTCGGATGCAGGCAGCTGAGCGGCCAAACTAAACGCGCCTCGCCATTTGTGGATGGCGGCCTAACTATTCTGGACGCGGTAACGAAAGAATCGATTACCGAGGCCGACGCCCTGGATGAGACTTCGAAAGAATGAGAGTCGCTGCAGGATTAGCTGAGCTAAGTGACATTGTTATTCCATTTTCACTAGTAGCCCGCGCGATCGCGCCGCCTCGAACATCCAGCGGAAGAAGACAATCGCGAGGATGAAGTACATCACGTTCAATTCGAATCCCGATTTGAAATGCGATGCTGAGAACACGCCTCTTTCAACAGCTTCTCGCATACCTTCGAAAGCGTGGGTAGTTGGGAGGCTAGAGGCTAACGGACGCAGGAAGGACGGCAACGAACTCAGCGGATAGAAAACACAGGAAAGCGGCATGAGTATTCCGGCGAAGCTCCACGCCATTGCCTGGAACTTCGTGGTGTAGCGGAAGATCAGGCCGGTCACCGCAATGCCAATCGTAAGCGCGAATAAGGCCAGGTTCAGGATGAACGGAATCAATTTCGGCAGCATCGGAAAAATATTGTAGTGATAGAATAGCCACGCGATCAGCGACTCGACGATCAAGCCAATCATTGCCTTGGCGACGGTCACGATAATGAGGCCCGTCACGTATTCGGAGATAGTCAAAGGTGAAGCAAAAAGACTAACGAGATTTCGCGACCACAGCTCTTCCAGAAATCCTACCGCCATGTCGCGTTGGAAGGCGTTGAACAGCCCCCACAAGATAACCGCCCCGAGTAGGCAACTGATGACTCCTGGTCGCAAGCGATCGCCATGGCGGAGGTAGAGGGTAAAAAATCCCCAGACCGCGATGTTCACCACCGGCCAGTAAACCATATAGGTGATGTGGTTCGCGTTGCGACGCACTTCGTAGGCGTGGCGCAGGATTACAGCGTTAATTCGATAGGGCTTCATCTGGCTGACGCTCGGCAATCCGGATGAAGACTTCGTCGAGAGCGGGCGCGTCGCGGTCTTCCTTCAATATCTTACGTGTTACCTCGATCGGCGTGCCGGAGGCGATGACCTTCCCGCGATTGAGAAAGATTATCCGATTGCACATGCGTTGGACCTCAAGCATGTTGTGCGACGTATAGAGGATTGTTGTCCCGCAACTCCGCTGGAGTTCAAGCAGAACCTCTCGCACCTGCAACGCCGCCTGCAGATCAAGATAAGCAGTTGGCTCATCCAGCAGCAGCAATTCCGGATCGTTCAGAAATGCCTTGCATAGCCCAACCCGCGTGGTCTCGCCGGAAGATAACCGAGAAACCGGCTTGTGCTTGAGGTGCCCGATTCCGAATCGCTCGAGTAATTCAGTGATTTTCGCCACCGGGTCGCGAACCTTGTAGATTTTGGCGAAGACCTTCAGGTTTTCGAGCACTGTCAGCCGGACCGGAAATGCCATGTAAGGCGTCGTGAAATTCAATCGTTGGAGAATACGCTCGCGATCGGCTTCTATGCTCTTGCCGAACAAGCTAACTGTTCCTGCGTTGGGGGAGATCAGACCAAGAATAATGTGAATAATGGTGGTTTTGCCGGCTCCATTAGGGCCGACGAGGCCAGCGATCTCGCCAGCGCGGACGACGAATGATACGTCGTCCACTGCCGTGAAGTGGCCATAGGTTTTGGTCAAGCCCTCGACGGTAACGAGCATCGCGACACAGTACGCGAGGTTAGCGTCCGGGACAAACGCTTTTCGTCCAAAACGGGCATCCACCCGCGAATGCCGCTTAATCCAGCTCTATTCTGTCCTCGACGTATTCATGATGTTCCTCTTGATTCACCAGATGAGAATTAGTATTTTGGCCAACCGCCTGACGATCGGCTATGCATAGGGTTGTGATTATTTGTCTGATTTGGCCAAGGAGAGGATTTAGATGAGCGAAACGTTTCCGCCACTACCCGAGGCAAGCGCACCGCGCGGTTCCCATCTGCCGCGAGTATGTATCGCCACGTGGGAAATCGAGGGGCCATCTCGCAACGCCGGTATCGGTACTGCCTACACCAGTCTCGCCGACGCTTTGAAAAGGGCCGGCTACGATGTGACCATCCTTTTCCTGCTCGGTTGCCATCCCACCGACGGCAATATGATCGATTGGGTCGACTACTACCGGACCGAGAAAGGCATGAAGTTGATTCCGCTGCCGATGGCTCACGAGCCAAGGATTCATGCTGCCTGGGCGTCCAGCGTCTCTTATCACACATATGCCTGGCTGAAGGAGCATCAACACGATTTCGATATCATTCACTTTCCGGAATGTCAGGGACTAGGATTCTATACCCTGCTGGCGAAGCGCCAGGGATTGGCTTTTGGTGATACGACTTTTGTAGTAAGCGCGCACGGGCCAACTTTCTGGGTCAAGGAAGGTAGCCAGGACTACATACGGAATCTCGGCGAGCTCGAGATCGATTTCATGGAACGCGTGAGTATATCGGCCGCGGATATCGTCACGAGTCCGAGCCAGTTCCTCTTACACTGGATGTTGGAAAACGGTTGGGAGCTTCCCGAACGGACCTACGTTGCACCCTACGTCCTTCCGCAGGGACTGTTCTCGGAGGTTCCCGCGCCGCGTTCCCGAAAGAGCGATATCCATGAAATAGTATTCTTCGGACGCCTGGAGGTCCGCAAAGGTCTCAAGCTCTTTTGCGACGCGATCGACGAGCTCTGCGCGGACCGCGCCAAGCGCAAATTCGAAGTCACCTTTCTAGGGAAAGAAACCCAGATCTATGGTCGTTCGAGCATAGGATACATTAGCGACCGATCGAAGGCGTGGACCGTGCCGTGGCGCATTCACTCCAATAAATATCAGGGCGCCGCCATCGATTACCTTCGCGGATCCGGACGCCTCGCAGTGATCTCGTCGCTTGCCGACAATTACCCCAACACGGTGCTGGAATGCGTTGGAGCGGGTGTGCCGTTGTTGGCCAGCAAAGTTGGCGGTATTCCCGAAATTATAAATCCTTCCGATATCGATAATGTTTGCTTCGAGCCACAATCCGACGTTCTGGCCGAACGGCTCCGGTTCGCGCTTGAACAGGGAGCCTTTTCAGCACGCCCTGCCGCCTCATTCATCGATACCGCGCGTAAATGGATAGACCTGCACTCCAGCCTTCCGCATCAACCGAAAAATGGGCAATCGGTCCAGCAAGGGAGCAGAGAATCAATCTTTCCCTTAGTCAGCGTTTGTTTCGCCTACAACGTGAGGGAGAAAGGTGCTGCGGCGACGCTGGCTTCGTTGGAGCAGCAAGACTATCCGCATCTGGAAATCATCATAGCCGAATGCGGAAGTGAAGATTCGTCCTCATCGAATTCGCCGCTCTATCGAACGGAAAGCCGAAGCCACCAAGTGCGCCGCATTGTTCGACGCGGCAGTGAGATGGGTGCAGGCAGAAATGCCGCGGTGCGCGAGGCGAAAGGAGAATATTTGTTCTTCGTCGATGATCACACGCTCTTGTTGGCGCCCAATGCGATCTCGGTCTTCGTACAGGTCGCGCAACGCGTGGACGCCGATATCTTGACTTCGGCGATCAGCTTTTTCCTCGGGTCCTCGAATGGATCGTCGGACAACATTCTCGAGCACTCGCGCCGTCCGTTCCTCGGAGGCGACGCTGCTACGGGCGCTTTCGTCAACTGCTTTGGCAGCACCAACGCGCTCGTGCGCCGCGATGCTTTCGAGAAAATAGGCAGGTTCAGCGACGAAGCAGTCTCGACGCTCGATGACTGGGAACTCTTCTCCAAGGCGGCCCTGATGGGCTTGCGAATCGAAACAATGCCAGAAGTTTACGTCTGGCATCGTGAAGATCAGGACCAGGAGAGCATGGTGCACTCGCTCGTGAATGCGGTTCGTAGCGCCCGGCCATATACGATGCCAGGGCGCAAGGTCGCACCGGCCGTCGCGCAAACTTTGTCCAAGGTCGTACAATTCGGCCAGGGCCTGAAGTTCGAGCGAGATGCGAATACAGGGACGCCGCTCTCACGAGGAGAGCAAGGCCCTGCCGTGACTGGCTGAGAGATCGGCGGGACAGCGGCTACCTCGATAGGAAGGAAGAGCCGGCAGCTAAGCAGATATGGCATCCTCACGCGCTGTAATCGTGCTCGGAATGCATCGCAGTGGAACCAGCGCACTCGCCCGCGGCTTGCAAATGCTCGGTGTGTATCTGGGGAACGATTTTCTTGGCCCGCAGCCCGATAACCCTACCGGCTATTGGGAGGACAGGAACATCTTTGAGATAAACGAGCGCTTGCTCGCCGCTTTCGGGCTCAAATGGGAAGATGTTGCGCTGATCGATGACGCTCGATGGCATGAACAAACGGTGGAATCACTGCTAGCCGAGGCTGTTCAATACCTCAAATCCGAGTTCGTGGACCATTCATTGTGGGGCTTCAAGGACCCACGTACTATTCGGCTCTTACCTTTCTGGCGTTTGGCATTGCGCCGTCTTGACGTTGATGAATCCTACCTGGTCGTGATTAGAAACCCGCGCAGCGTGGCCAATTCGCTGATGCGGCGTCAACTTATGGATGCGGTGACGGCTCACTTACTCTGGCTGATCTACGTGGTTCCAAACTTGAGCTTGATTGCCGATCGACGGTTCATAGTGGCCGACTATGACTTGGTCATTTCAGATCCGCGCCAAGAGCTGGAACGTATCGCCCGCGGGCTGGATATTCCGTTAAATGATCTCGGTAGAGTCGGGATCTCGCAGTTCGTCAGCAACTTTCTCGATGCGAATCTACGCCACAGCTTCTTCAACGTATCAGATTTTGAATTGAATCTTGATTTGCCTCCCCTGACCCGTGAAGCTTACTTATGGCTTCGGCGGCTGGCGACCGACCGAACGGCAACCGATTCACCGCAATTCTGGGAAGCCTGGGAACGCAGTCGCAAGGCGGTCGGAAAGCTGATCGCGAGCCGCTGCTCCGTGTGACCGGGGGCAAAAGTGAAGCCGCACACGACTGCAACAGGACCTGCAAACTCGCGCTTAACTGCGACGGAGTTCCTACGACGCTTGTGTCGCTACAACCGCTGCTACTTGTAAAAGGCCTTGTCTGACGACGATACCGATATCTTTGTCGCAGGCCGTCAGCTTTTTGTGGTGATCGGCACTCAACGATCCGGCACCAATATCTTGCGCGAGATTCTCAACACCAATGAACACATTGCGATGCTCGGTGAAGTGTTCACACCGAGCACCGCCCCTGCCCACTGGGACAATTTCTGCCGCACTTTATCGATCGAAAGCATTCATCCTACGACCTTCAGTAAGGCTGAATCACTCCTGGATCAGTACTTTGAATTTGTAGAATATCGTATCCGCAATCACTGGGAGGGAAACAGGAAGAACCATAGTCACGCCATTGGCGTCGATATCAAGTACAATCAACTGAGTCGTACAGCTCCCAGTAAGTGGAGCGCTACTCATCCGTTCATTTTGTCATACTTACGCTCACGCGGAGCAATACTGATTCACACGACAAGAAATATAATACACTGTGCGATCTCGACATTGATCGCCTCACAGCGGAAGTTTTGGCACAACTACGATGGTGTCCTAATTGATCGTGCCTATGAAATAGACGTCGGCGAGTGTCTGGCCCATGCACGATCAATCGTCAGGGACCACGATAGCTTTCTCAGGTCCGCTTACGGTTGCCGGACAGTTCATTGTCGTTACGAAAACCTGTGCGACGATCTGCAAAGAACTGATTCTGCAAACGATATTTTGGATGGCCCGGGGCCGTTACGAGAGATTGCAACAGCATTCAACATCCCCTTTTCTTTTCGCAATGACAAACGTCTCCGGAAGGCAATAGATGTCCCATACTCAAAATTGCTCTCGAACTATAACGCACTGGTCAGAAGATTAGAGAATTCCGAATTCTCAGCTCTCGTTCCGACTTTGGAGTAACATCGTTGATCGCACGCGACTAGAACGATGGAGTTTTGCCGATGGAAAACACGGGCTCCAACTCGATCAGAGCTAAGCCTTGGCTAGCTCCCAATGCTCAAGCCGGAAGCTATGCCTTGGGCATGCTCGGCCTGGAAGAACGCAAGCTGCTCTATCATCTGACTCGCAATACCTATTCCGGTGAAGGCGCCGTGGTCGAACTCGGAGCGTTTTGCGGGGCATCAACCTGTTGTCTGGCGGCTGGCTTAAGAGACAATCCGCAGGCCGTCGGGCGTCGCATTCATTCCTATGACAGCTTTATCGCAAATGAACCGTACCTCGTCGACTTCATTCGAACACAATTCTATGAGCCTATCGAGCAGGGGCAGTCCTTCGCCGCGATTTTTCGCCGAGCCACAGCGCAGGTCGAGGATTTGATCGAAGTTCACGAAGGCGACTTGCTCGAGCAGACCTGGGCATCGGAAATTCCGATTGAAATTTTATTTGTCGATGTGGCTAAAACGCTTGCGTTGAGCGGCAAGGTGTTGACCGATTTTTTTGGGCAACTTATCCCGCACAAATCGATCGTTATACATCAGGACTTTTATCATCCCACTGCATTCTACCTTCCCGTTGTGATGGATTTTCTGATGGATCACTTCAGCATCATAGAAGCCGGTCGCGATTGGTCAGTGGCATTTCGGCTAGAGAAAGAAATTCCCCGAGAGAAACTGGAAATCGCCAGCCGTTACAGATTCTCTTTTCGTCAGCAGCACGCCGCTCTAGCGCGGATGATGAATCGCGTTGGCACGCCGGGGCGAGATTACCTGCGGCTCTCGAATTGCGCATTAATCGGAACCGCCTTCGGGGAATCGCCGTTTCGAGCAGCGCTGAACTTGGCGACTCGACGGGCTAAAATCACAGCCGATCAAGTATGGTTAGACGGACTCGCCTGGTGCAGTGAATTTAGAGCGGCCCGAATTCGTACGAGGCTTTACGGATCACCTTCTCTCATGCCGCTACCAACCACCCTCGACAAGGCTTATCACATGAGTCTGAAAATTCCTCCAGCCGTCGCCGACATGATGGGCGCCCTATTCGCGCGAAATGAACTCGTCATTTGATTCTCGCAGGTTTCAAAAGCGGGTTCGTTGGTACTCCCATCGGCGTCTGAACAACATCAGTTTGCGATTTCGTCTGTTCGCGCTGACAATTCTCGCATTCACAAACGTTTTACTTCTCGAATATGCATCCACAACGATGGTTCCTTTTGCCGCTCTTCTTTTGACTGCCAGTGCATGGGCAATTGCGATTGCGCTACTGACTCGCGCTGACGCCACGTGTAATCGCGCTTTGCTGTGTGGCTCCGTGTTCTTTTGTCTCGCGATATTCGAGATTACCTTATATATCGCCGGTAGCTCTCGGATCATAGTCACAAGGACCATACCGACAAAGTGGCGTCGTGACGCCAACGACATAGGTGCTCTACCCGTCCCAAATCGGGCGACTGAATTTAAAGAGTTCCTCGACGGGCGGCTGATCGCCGATGTGACCTACACCATCGATGCCAACGGCCTCAGGAAAATTCCAACACCAACGCATCAGGGCGCTCGCAAAGTGGCCTTCTTCGGCTGTTCATTCATGTTCGGCCACGGGGTCCAGGACGATCAGACACTACCTTATTACTTCGTCCGAGAATCCGGAGGCACCTTTGAAGGGTTTAATTTTGCCGGCGAAGGTTGGGGGCCACATCAGATGCTTAGAGAAATCGAGGATGGCTTCGTTCGCCGGGTGGCCGGGACACCCGACCTGGCAATCTATGAAGTAATCCCCGATCACCTGCGCCGCGTCGCGGGCAGAGCGCCCTGGGAAGATGGGCCGAAATACAAATTATGTCCCGGTGATGAAGCCTGCTACTCGGGCTCCTACCATAGCAGTTATTACAATTTATTTCGCCGATGGACCGCTGAGAGCTGGACGGTCAGATACTGTGACGATCATTTTGCTGAACTGTCGCGACCGTCTGACATTCCGCTATTTCTCGCAGTTTTGAAGCGGACCCGAGCTTTACTGGAGAAAAGTGGAACTCGTTTTGTAATTGTCTTATGGGACCAAAATGACCTTGCGAAGGAAATGATGAAGACCCTGAAGGAGAATCGATTCGAGGTAATCGCCCTATCTATCGTCCTGCCGGATGAGCAAAGAAATGGGCTTCCAATCACTCAGCTTGACCGGCATCCGTCGTCGGAAACCAATAAAGCGCTCGCAACATACCTCTGGAAGAACGTAGGTGAACCGTTAGCGCAGTAGTCACTGCAGAAGCAGGCCTGTATGAAGCATTGGGTGTCCCTCTCTTTTCGCTTCATCCCGAGGCACTAACTCGCTGTGTGGGCTTCAGGTACCTCTTGCGCTTGGTCGTTTCCTATCGCGACCAAAGTCGGTAGTTGCCCAGTGGCGCGAACAGACTAACCAGCACCCCGATCAGCAACAAAATTACCACGACCAACAGGATCAGCCTGATTGGACCACGCGCAAGCTCACCGGCGGGGCCTGGTGGTATCGCCGAGCCTCGACGACTCCGGAATAGAAGAAGCACGACAACGACAATGAGAAGTATCGGTATCATTTGGATCTCAGAGAGAGTGAGCGAAGCGGTGGAGTTGTCGCGCCACCGATCGATTCAGACTGACGGCCTCACAGGCAATCACTCGGCCTGTCGCAATGGCGGGGCGATTTCATCGTAGCCACGACCAAAGAACTGGAGCAGGCAAAAACCGTGGCCAAACGGATCTGCCATGACCGCTACACGCCCCCAAATTTGGGGCTCAGTCTGAGTTTCGAGCTTGGCCCCTGCCGCCTGTGCTCGTTGAACTGCGGCATCCAGGTCTTCGACCACGAAATCGAGATGGATCGGGGTCCAGTGGCGCTCGTAGTTGCGCCTCTCCGGAGAGCCCGTGCTGGGTGCAGTGCCGTTCGCTTTTTCAAGGAGATAGATTCGCGAAGAAGCCCCGCTTAACTCGACAGCGGCGAAGGCATCGAGGTACCGACTCACCCCGAGCCCAAACGCTTTTGTGTAAAACTCGACACCACGTTCAAGATCGTCGACATCGATGTTGGCAAGTAGCTCGCTCATTCTGCAACCTCACTCACTTCGGGGTAGAGTTATGATTAGAACTCAGCAGTTAGGTTATAGCCGCCCCAGCGGTAAAGATTCTGCGGGGATTGCTGTCGATCGGAAATTTACGCTTCTTTGACTCAATCGTCACTAACATACGCTGCTAGAATTTCTGAGTGTGACCCCACCTGAAGCGGCGGTTGGAAAGTGCTATGCTCCGGTCGTGAAGCTACATCTCGTCGATGGTACGTACGAGCTCTACCGAGCGCACTATGCGCGGCGCCCCGATCACCGCGAACCCTCAGGGATGGACGTCAAGGCGACGGTCGGGATTGTCGAATCGCTGTTAGCTCTGCTGCATGATCCGGAGGAGGCAGTCACCCACGTAGCAGTAGCGTTCGACAATCCAATCCGCTCGTTTCGGAATGATCTATTTCCAGTATACAAGAGTGACGAAGGCGTTCCACCTGAGTTGCGAGCTCAGTTCGATGCTGCGGAGCGTGCTGTTAGCTCGATCGGGTTGACGGTCTGGTCGATGCGTGAATACGAGGCGGACGACGGACTTGCGAGTGGGGCTCGTCGGTTTCGCGACCAGGTTGACCAAGTGCGAATCCTTACTCCGGACAAGGATCTCGGCCAATGTTTATGTGGTGACCGGGTGGTCCAGGTTGACCGTCGTCAGAGAAAAGTCACCAGCGAGGAGTCGTTTCGCGCCGAGCGCGGTTTCGGACCGATCAGCATGCCCGATTTCCTGGCGCTCACGGGAGACCGAGCCGATGGCATTCCTGGGCTGGTTGGTTTCGGCAAGAAGAGCGCGGGAATGCTGCTAGGCGCTTATGAACGACTCGAGCACATTCCGATGAATTCGTTGCACTGGAAGGTCAAGCCGCGTGGCGCTCTTCAGCTCGCGGCCACGTTAATGGAAAAGCGCGACGATGCCCTCCTCTACCGTCAGCTGGCGACACTGATCGATACGGTTCCGATCGACGGCTCCCTCGAGGATCTAAGATTCGCTGGTGTTCCGCGCGTGCGCTTCGAGCGTTGGTGTGACGAACTCGGCGTTACAAGGCTCAAGGCGACACCCAGACGCTGGCTATGAGGTCGAATCGCATGGGGCTCTGTTCCCATGAATTCCTTCTATGGTCAATATAACAGCTCTTCGTTTCTGCCAGAGGTACCACCGCAAAGCCAATTCTTCTACTTCTTCTTGGTCTACTTTCGGGTTTTAGACCTCCTGATTTACGAATAAGTTTTGGGACTCCGAACACGGGTGCTGAACCTAAACAAAGCTCGACAAAATCAAGGAAAAACGGCGGAATTAGCCTTCACGATAATTCAGCGTGTTTCACCCGATTCCGGCACCAAAAAGGCACCCATTCTTCCGAAACGAGGATTTGCGAGGAAGCGAGACTTTCCGATCCAGTCCGGCGTTTTTGGACTCGCCAAGGATACCGTCAGGCCAAAGCGCCGGTAATCCTTCAGTTCCAACCGATTGCGTTTAGCTGGCAGCTTGAACCGGCAGGAATCGCCCTCCTTGGTCGCTAGTAAACACAATCGCGTGAAAGATTATCACCAAGTCCGCTTCAGTACCTTGGTAAAGCGAGACAAATTCCAAATTTATACGGAATCCATTGGCGGCGATTCCTGCAGTTGTGATGCCGGCAAAGATCCGATTGGACACGACCGTTCTCATTGTTCATCAGGGGGCCTGACCGATCGGAATTGGGCGAGCAGGAGCGCATCATAAACCAGCTTGCATGCGCCTCCCACAATGAGAGGCCATCCAAAGAGCGAATAGTTGAGCAAGGCGCCCGCGGGCAGGGGCGCCATGGCGGACGCCAGACTGCGCGGTACGTTAGTGACGCTCGCCGCCGCCGCGCGCTCCTCGGGCGGCACGACTGTCATCACGTAGGATTGGCGAGCCGGCACGTCCATAGAGGACATCGAGGCTCGCAACAGCAGAAACGTCAGCGCGAGTCCGACGTTGGGCATCGTTCCGGCGATCATCAGGCACAAGTTCGCGGGAATGTGAGTGTAGGCCATCGTGCGGATACGTCCGATTCGCGCCACGAACCATGACGAGGCGAATTGTGAGAAAGCACCGAGTAATCCGGTGACGAAGAAAAACAAGGCTGCGGCCCGGATCGAGAGATGGAAGCGACGAAATAGCCATAGTGCGAGCAGCGACTGTATTGCGAGTCCACCACCGAATGAGTCCAGGCTAAAAAGCGCTACCAGACGAATCACGATTGCGCGCGATTGCGCGAGCGGCTTCGCGTCTGGCACCAGCGGTTCGGCTTCGATGGCGGGTGTTAGCGACCAGTAGATGGTTGCGGCTATGAGGGCGAGGACGATGTACGCAATGAAGCCCGAACGTTCGGCAGTGACCGGGTTCGAGTGCAGCCAAGCAGCGATGATCGAGGGGAGCGAGCTGGCGAGCGCACCAACCGCCCCGGTCAACGCGCCGGCGACGTTGTAGCGCGAGAAGATCGCAGTCAGGTCGCCCGCCGCGACGGTTTCGGCCAGCGACGCCTGCTCGACCGGCAGGAAGAGGCTGACGTCACCGGCCGAGGGATTGAGCGTGCCGACGACGGCAATGACGAAGAGCGGCCAGAAGGCAGTGACAGTGGCGAAGCCGATGCCGGTCGCGAACATCAAGGCGCAGGACGCGAGCATCACGCGGCGCCGTCCGAGTCAATGAGCCGCCAACCCGATCCAAAGGGTTAGGGCCGCCGAACCGATCAGTGTGCCGAACACAATCGCGCCGATCCGCAGAGAGCTGAAGCCGATTGCCGTCAGGTAGTTCGGCAGCAGCACGCTGACGGCGCCGTCGGCGAGTCCGCGCAATGCCCGCGTCGCAAGCAAGCGCTTGCCGTCGGCGGTAGTACTACGCGGGTACCAGAGGTTGGACGAATTCAGCATTGATGCAGCGACGAATTATGCAGCTGGCCAAGCGCAGTATTTGGTTGGGTCGCAGGATACCACTGAAGCGATCGATCAATGGTTGAGCAAACGCAGAAGTACCCAGTTGATGGCGAAAATTGATATTGAAACAGACCGTCGCGCGAATCACTTCGCACTAGACATTTTTCTCCCGATCCTTCGTCAGTCGATTGTCGCGATTTGCTAAGTACAATAATTTGGCCGTCTGTCGATGTCACTGCAGATCTAGACGCTCGCTCTACTTCCAATTCATCGAGCAACGCCTTGGCGTCTCTCAGATCGGCGGTGTCGAAGCCTTCGGTGAACCAATTGTAAATGTCGGCAAGCAACGAGCGGGCTTCGTCGCGACTGCCTTGTTTCGTGAACAACCGCGCGAGACTAGTCGTCGCCCGCAACTCGAGAAGCCCTGCGTCCTGTACGCAGGCGACGCTGAAACGTGGCGCATTGACCGGTGACCGCCAGGTCCGCCGTGTCCCCCCTTGGGATTAGACGTAGGAATCGGAAGCCAGGGAGGGGACGCGCCACGCTTGCAACCGAGCCCGAGGCATTCGACGCTCACTTCACGGCCGCACCTGACTGGGGTTTCCGGACTATCGACCATAGTCGCGAAACGCATCACCGCATCGATTGCGCTCAGCTGGCGGGACGACGAAGTACGACCGGATCAATCTTGCGTGCCACCAGCCGTCCGTCGCTGAGTGTTCCCGACAATTGGCCATTTTCGACGATGACCTTGCCGCGCAGGATAGTCGTGGTCGGCCATCCTTCTACCGACCAACCTTCCCACGGACTGTAGTCGCTCACATGAAAGTCGTCGCGCGTAAGCGTTTTTTTTAACGCAGGATCGATTAACACGATATCCGCATCGCTGCCAGGGGCGATGACACCCTTGCGCGGATAGAGGCCGAGAATCCGTGCCGCGTTCGTCGAGGTAACCTCTGCGAAGCGCTGGAGTGACATGCCTCGCCTCACCACACCCTCAGTATAGGTGATGCCCATTCGCGCCTCGGCACCTAGATTCCCTCCGGTGACATTGTCTATTCGTTTACCCAGCAGCTTGTGTTCGAGTGTTGTGGGAAACTCGTCGGTGGCCATAGTTGATACTCCGTCATTAACCAACCCTTGCCACAACGCCTTATGATCGTCGGCATACTTCAGCGAAGGGTAGGTGTGATGGCAGAAACCCCGCGCCTTTTTGTAGTCGTCGGCGGTGAATAAAGCATATTGATGAAGGGTTTCGGCGTAGACCGGAAGGCCGTGTCCGCGAGCTTCGACCACCGCCTCGACACCTTCGCGCGCAGAGGTGTGCACGAAATAGACTGCCGCTCCGCTCGCTCTCGCAACCCGAATAATTCGATCAAAGGCGAGTTCCTCTGAAAGCTTGGTATGCACCAGATGCAGATTGTGCCCTTCGGTGCGGCCTTCTTCGGCGAACCTTTGGTAGTTGAACTGCACAATCTCATCGTCTTCGGCATGCACCACCATGATGCCGTCGTTCTTCGCCACCTTCTCCATCGCCAGCTGGATGCGCCCCATATCGAGCCGGACCGAGATTCGCTTCGGATGAGGTGGCAAAACGTCGGTGGTGAACACCTTGAAACTGGGGAAGCCCTGTTTGATCACATCTGCGATCTGGTCAAACGTCTTGAGTGGTGCCGCACCCATAAGTCCGACGTGAAATGAGTAATCAATAAATGAATTACCCTTCCACCGCGCGCAGCGTTCCTCGATCGCCTTGGTGATTTCCATCGAGGGTTCTACGAAACAGAAATCCAGATGGGTGGTGGTTCCGCCAAAAGCCATCCCGCGCGTGTCTTCCTCGGGGCCTAACGTGGATCTGCCGCTGTCGGGGTTGGTGAGATCGAAAATGTCGAGATGCGCATGCGGCTCGATGCCGCCAGGCACGACGATCTTACCGTTCGCATCGATCGTGCGGCCAGCTTGCATCGATGGATCGTCGATGCCGACGTATGCGATCTGTTCATCACGGATACCTACCGTCCAACGTCCAACTCCCTGAGGCGTGACGACCTCGCCATTGCGAATCACTAAATCCAACATTGGCTATAGCCTCCTCGCTAAGATGTACTGGCTTCTGAGTTAAAGTGCCTGCTGAAAGTTATGTTCAAGCGCAGAGAATGTCCACCATCACGAAGCCGCCCCGCCCTCGCAATCGGAAATGCGAAGGGCCGAACGCCGCGAAGCTACTCGCTGCGTTAACTTGATTCGTCTCAGATCGCATTCGTTATACCGCCCAGTCACAAGTGTCTGAGGGCGACACCCAGTTGTCTGCTGCGGATCAAGAGCTGAAAGTCTGAGTCTGCCCTCTCCGATGACGTTTGAGTTAGCCGGGGCCCGTAGGACTCATATATACGATCCGCCGCTCATGTTGAGGACCTGGCCGGTGACGTAACCCGCTTCATCCGAGGCGAAATAGAGTGCTGCCTCGGCGATTTCCTCGGGTCTACCGATACGACCGACCGGGATGCTGCGGCGGAAGTTCGCGAGGCCCTCCTCGGTGAAGTTGACGAGGATCGGAGTATCTACCAATCCAGGGGCAATCACGTTGGCGGTGACACCCGAGGAGGCGAACTCGATCGCGAGCGACTTGACCAGTCCATGCGCGCCCGTCTTTGCCGCGCCGATGTGCGCCAGTCCGGCATAGCCAGTGAGACCCGTCACTGCAGTCACACAGATAATTCGACCCCACTTACGCGCGACCATCTGGCCGATCGCGGCGCGTGCACAGTTGAAGGCCCCTTTCAGGTCGACCGTCAGCACCTCGTCCCACTCTTCTTCGCTGAGTTGGAGGAATGGCGTGTGATGAAAGACGCCAGCATTGCAAACCAGGATGTCGATGTGTCCGAACTCAGCTACCGCCCGCTCGACCATAGCTTTCGATTCGGCGAAGCTGCCGACGTTCGCACGGATACCGAAAGCGCGGCGCCCGATTGCTACAATCTCCTTGACGACGTCTGCGATTTTTTTCTCGTCGCGGCCGTTTATCACGACGTCGGCACCCTCACGCGCAAAACGAGTCGCGATGGCACGGCCAATTCCTGAACTTGAGCCCGTGACGAGAGCGGTTCTGCCTTGCAAACCCATCATCGAACCTCCTCACGAAGATTCCAATCTGTGGAAGCACCCGCCGGACAAAGCCGAAAGCCGGAATTAGCCCGGCAGTGTTAAACACTGGTTATATCGTTTTGGCAGATGACGGAAGGCAAACTTGGCGATGCCGGAGAGGAAGTCGATGGAATAAAACGCTAGAAACGCGGAGGTTTGGAGGCGAGCCGGAACCGCATATCGAGCCGGCGATCGCAGGAACTGCCGAACAACGCACTGACGGATTAAGCGGTGCAGAGAGGACTCGTCGCTCTCGGGGTCCGCCGACAGTAGGTTCCTCAGTTGCCCCTTAGCAAATTTTCGGCACCTCGCGCGATCGCTTGGAGTAGATCGATATTGAGGTTTCCCAGTTCGGCATCGATCCGCGCGGTTTCTTCTGGTCCGAGCGAA
>Ga0206850_10115_pt1 | contig 17390 bp, 12 predicted proteins | sample Alteio_BWOrgCont_16_FD_152885 | JGI IMG/M metagenome (GOLD analysis project Ga0206850, IMG submission 152885) | Enriched cells from forest soil in Barre Woods Harvard Forest LTER site, Petersham, Massachusetts, United States -... | ecosystem: Environmental > Terrestrial > Soil > Temperate forest >...
AGTCCTGCCCAACATACCCGATTTCGGGAGGCCAACTCCCGCGATTGGTCGGAGTCCGATCCTGGAGAGAAATGAGCCAATCTTGCACACCGCCTTTGCGCGTGCCGTCTGCTGCCTTCGGTCCTTCATTCCACGTTGACCACTCTTCTTTACCGTAAAACCGCACCACCTGAGTGGCGTAGTAGTAGTAGTACATATCGAATTGTGGCCTATTTTGGGGTCTGGGTGACCGTGTCATCAGCCCCTTCACACCCTCCGCAAAGCCCCGATTATTCGACCTCCACTCATCGATGTAGTAACGCATCAGCAATCCAATGGCGGTGAGGTTTGTGGCCGGACCCGCACCGCCGCTATTTTGGTAGCCATACATGGATTTGAGAGGCCCTGCCCCGGAAAAGTTCAGAAACCCGATCGCCTTGTCGATTACCCTCTTGTCCACTTTGATGTCCTGAGTGAGGCTGGCTGCGTGAAGTGCCTGGACTTGCCAGCCAACGATGGAGTTGTCGCCTGTCGTATTGGGCTGATAGCCCCAACTTCCGTTCTGCCCCTGAACCTTCTGGATGAAATCGATTGTGGACTGGGCAGTCGCGAGTAGCTTCTTGTCTTGAGTCAGCCCGTATGCCTCGCATAGAGCCAGCGTGGCAATACCTTGACCGTACATTGTGCTGGCTCCGCTGAATCTGCCATCGTTATTCACATCCTTGATCAGCCAGTCGAGCCCGGCCTGAACGGTCTGTTGGTATCGCCCCGCTTTGTGGGACTGACCCGCCCCCAAAAACGCCAGTAAGGCCATGCCCGTTGCCGCCGATGTCTCACCGGGCATCGCACCATCGTAAACCCACGACCCATCTTTCTTCTGCATCTGCGTGAGCCAGGCAAGCCCGAGCATGACGGCCTCTTCTCTCGCCTCGCTTCCCCCAAACTCCTTCAGTAAACGCGTCTTCTCCTTGCCCGTTCGACCACCGAAGCCACCCGGGTCTTCCTTCTTGGGTGGGTCATCCGCAGCGGCAGTTGCCTGTACCACAGCGCAATGGGACCACCCCCCGAGAACCAGAATCAGCAACATAAACAAGCAGCGCGGAAGATGATACACGAGATACCTCCTTTGCGAGGAGAAAGTGCAAGCCAGCAGAAGTCTTGTCTCTCACCCTTGCCACTTGCCCCTGAAAAAGTCACGGTTTCTTGTTGTCATTGGCGTTTTCTGGGCCATAGCGGTAGTACACCTCCAGGGTCAAAAGACACAGGGCGGTGGTTCCCAGCCTACCGCAATTCCGACCAATCCGGCCATCTTTTCCAACCTCGGGAGGCCAACTCCCACGATTGGCGGGTGCCCGATCCTGAAGAGAGATGAGCCAGTCCTGCACTCCACCTTTTCGCGTGCCATCAGTTGCCTTCGATCCTTCGTTCCACGTCGCCACTCTTCGCCGCCGTAAAACCGCACCACCTGGGTTGCGTAATAATAGTAGTACATATCGAAGACTGGCTTCGTTTGAGGACTGGGTGCCCGCGTCATCAACCCTTTCACACCCTCGGCAAAGCCGGGATTATTCGACCTCCATCCGTCAATGTAATAGCGCAGAAGTAAACCAATGGCAGTCAGGTTCGTGGCTGGCCCCACCGGTTCTGACAAACCGGCCTTATTGTTGGTGTACCCATACATGGACTTGAGATCCCCCGCCCCTGTAATGTTCAGGAAACCGATCGCCTTGGCGATCACCTTCTTATCAACCTTGATGTCTTGAGAGAGACTCGCGGCGTGTAAAGCCTGGATCTGCCACCCCACAATTGATGTATCGCCGGGAGTGCCGAAGTGATAACCCCAACTCCCGTTGGCGGCCTGGGCGTTTTGGATGTAGTCGATTGCAGCCTGGGTTGCAGGCAGCAACGTCTTGTCCTGGGTAAGCCCATATGCCTCGCATAGGGCCAGTGTTGCAATCCCTTGGTCATAAATGCTCCCTTGGGGATTCGCAGTTCCTCGGAACTTGCCCTGTTTCGGGCCGTTCATCTCCACATCCTTGATGAGCCAGTCGAGCCCGGCCTGGACGGTCTGCTGGTATCTCCCCGCTTTGTGAGACTGGCCTGCTCCCAAAAATGCCAACAAGGCCATGCCCGTTGCTGCGGATGTCTCACGGGGCAACGCACCATCGTAGACCCACGACCCGTCTTTCTTCTGCATCTGCGTGAGCCAGGCAAGCCCAAGCATGACCGCCTCTTCGCTGGCCTCGCTGCCCCCGAACTCTTTCAGCAACCTCGCTTTCCCCGCGCCAGTGCGCCCGGCAAAGCCAGTTGGGTCTTCTTTGGCAGGGACATCCTTCTTGGGTGGGTCATCAACCGCACTTGCTTGCTCCACAGAGGAAGGGAACCACCCCGCGAGAACCAGAATCAGCAACACAAAGAGTATGAAGGGCAGACGGGACACGCGACACCTCTACGGTGTGAGAGTGAAATTGTCTGTGAAGTTTACCCGAATCTCGGAGTGACGAAAATCAGAAATGGATCATCCAGGAGCATCAACGATCAAAATATCTCTTTGATGATTTGCGGCGATTATAACAAACGAGTCCTTGGGAACACTATCGTGCCATGTGGAGTGACTACGCTTCCCTGACGTGCACTGGTCGTTGTCGCAGTTCAAAACACGGTTCATTCAGAAAGAGCCGAAGTCACACACATCCCGATGCACTGCCGGGCTGCTCGTTGACGCGAGTAAAGGGTTCGCTTAGCATGCAAAGCACTTTTGTCCTCGGCCAAAATGAGGCTAAGAGACTCCACATGGCGGGGGGTCATTGACGCCCACGCCAAGGGAATTGGCAAAGGGTACTCGCGGAATGGCCAGTGAATTCCAAGTTTACCATCTGCTCCCGCGACAGGCTCGATGCAAAGGAGTCGGTAGGTTAGACTCCGCTACGAGAGTAATTAAAGTTGATTGACGTAAAGGAGGTCGCCAGACTTCCACGGGATTATTCCTGCTTCGAAGTTCACCCATATGACCAACGACAACTTCCACATGTTCCATCCGAACCGTCGCCAACTCCTTCAGCGGGCTGGAGCAGGCTTCGGCTCCCTGGCGCTGGCAGCCCTTCTTGCTGATGAGACTCGCGCCACGCCTTCGGCCACCAATCCACTCGCGCCCCGTTCGCCGCATTTCAAGGCGAGAGCCAAGCGGGTGATTTTCCTCTTCATGCCCGGCGGTCCATCACAGGTTGATACATTCGACCCCAAACCCGAACTCACGAAGCGGAACGGCAAGGCTTCGCCCAAACTCTACCTGGGTCAGAAAAGGAATCTGCTGGCCTCTCCGTGGAAGTTCCAGAAGTACGACAAGTCCGGCCTCGAAGTGAGCGAACTCTTCCCGCACGTCGGGTCGTGCGTCGATCGACTTTGCGTTCTCCGCGGGATGGTCGCTGATGACGTCAACCACCCAGGCGGTTGTCTTCAGATGAACACCGGCGAACGAGTCGCCACGCGACCGAGTCTGGGTGCGTGGGTGACGTATGGACTTGGCACAGAGAACCAGAATCTGCCCGGGTTCATCGCCATTGGCTCCGGCCCACTCATTGAAGGCGGTCGACAATACGGTGCCGCCTTCCTGCCCGCAGCGCACCAAGGAACTTTTGTTTCCGACCTCAAGAACCCGATCCGCAATTTGAAGAACGACCAGATTGAACCAACCCGTCAGCGCCAGGAACTCGATGATTTGCGCCAACTGAACGACCTTCATAGTGCCGACCGAGCCGAAGACAGTCGGCTTTCGGCCCGAATCGAGTCCTTTGAACTGGCCTATCGGATGCAGATGCAGGCTCCCGATGCTTTTGACCTGACACGCGAGACGGATCGGGTACAGCACCGTTACGGCATCGATCAGAAGGAAACCGAAACATTCGGTCGCCAGTGTCTGCTGGCGAGGCGGCTCGTGGAACGCGGAGTGCGGTTCGTGCAGCTTTACCATACCACTGGTGGATTTCAGCCGTGGGATCAGCACAGCGACCTTAAGGGCGGGCATGCGAAAAATTCTCTCGCAACTGATCGACCAATTGCCGGCCTTCTGGAAGATCTTCAGGCACGCGGGTTGTTGGAGGACACATTGGTAATCTGGGGCGGCGAATTCGGCCGCACCCCTGCGGCCGAGGGAACCAATGGACGGGACCATCATCCTTACGGGTTCAGCATGTGGCTTGCGGGCGGCGGGGTACGCGGCGGAATGACCCACGGCGAAACCGATGAATTCGGCTGGGACGCTGTTCAGGATCGCGTTCACGTTCACGACCTGCACGCCACGATCCTGCATCTGTTGGGGCTCGATCACGAGCGATTGACATACCGCCACGCCGGGCGGGACTATCGACTTACGGACGTGAGTGGGGTTGTGGTGAAACCGATCCTGGCATGAACCCGTCGTGATCAACCGCATCAACCTCACGAAATGCGGGATTCCCGGATGCTTCCTGACATCCCGGTCGAACTCCGGATGATGTTCTTCAACTCTGCGCGGCCCCACAACTCCAGGTTGCAATGCAGCAGGATCGTGACATCAAACCGTGTTATCCTATAGTCATGATTCATCCGATTCATCGCGAGGCGCGTTCCTATGGCTACCCAAACTATGGCGTCTCCTCAGCGTTACTATATCGGTGTGATCTTTCTCGTTCTGATTGTGGGCGTAGGATCGCTGGTCGGTTGGCAAGCCTCCACACATCAAGACCTGGCTCCCTCAACTCCACCACGGCCGATCTACGATCCGCGCAATCCGATCGATTCCTCGGGCTTGGGCGTGATCGCACCGCTGATCCCACCGTGGCCGCCGAATAGCTCTTTGGAAACGATCGCAGCCGCCTGGCGAGGTGCTGGACAACGAATCCTCGCCGACCTGGATGCCTTCCGAGATCAAAGAAAAGGAAGCCTGACGTTGGATTTACAACGCCAAAATCTCCTGAATAAAGCAGGAATTCTCAATTACGATGGAGAGCCGGAAAAAGCCTATGCCGTTTTTGGGGAAGCCAGAACACTGGTCGAAAGCGATGCCGACCTGACCAGGAAATGGCTGTACACGTTCATCTTCCTCCAGGGAGTGACAGCCCTTCGGTGGGGCGAGACGGATAACTGCGTCCTGTGTCGTGGGGAAAGTTCCTGCATCCTTCCGATCAACTCGGCCGCGGTCCACACCAAAACGACTGGATCACGATTGGCGATCAAGCATTTCACCGAATATCTCGATCAGTTCCCGACGGACCTTGAGGTGCAGTGGCTGCTGAACATTGCTCACATGACTCTCGGGGAACACCCGGACGGAGTCGATCCCCGATACCGCATCTCGCTCGACCGCTACAATCGAACCGACTTTGCGATCGGGAAGTTCCGCGACATCGGCCACCTCGTGGGGATCAACAGGCTCAATCAAGCCGGTAGTGTCATCATGGATGATTTCGACAACGATGGGTTGCTCGATCTCGTATTCACCTCCATGGATCCCACCCAACCGATGGTGTTCTACCGGAACAAAGGAGATGGGACGTTTGAAGATCGAACCGAAGCCGCGGGACTATTGGCGCAACTTGGCGGGATTAACTGCGTCCAGGTCGATTACAACAACGACGGGTTCCTCGACATCTTCGTTATCCGCGGGGCATGGCTCAAGACGCCAATGCGCCCAAGCTTATTACGGAACAACGGGAACGGGACGTTTACCGATGTTACTGCTGAAGCGGGACTACTCGATCCCGTCAACTCCATTGCAGCTCAGTGGGCGGACTTCGATAACGATGGATTCCTCGATCTCTTTATTTGCTGCGAACAGCAATCAAACCGACTGTATCGGAACCGGGGTGATGGGACATTTGAAGAAGTTGCTGTGAAAGCTGGAGTTGCCGGGAATAAAACTTGTAAGGGAGCCGCATGGATCGACTTCGACAACGATGGATATCCGGACCTCTTCGTCAACAATCTGAGTGGAACAGCGACACTTTACCGGAATAACGGGAACGGGACGTTCACGGACGTGACTGCCAAGATGGGGATAGATGGACCAAAGAATGGATTCGGGTGCTGGGCCTTCGATTATAACAACGACGGCTGGCCAGATATATTCGCCATCACCAACGACAACTCTGTTGCGGATGTTGTCAAGGGACTGCTCGGCAAACCGCACGGACGATTCTCGAGCAAACTGTACCGAAACAAAGAGGGAAAAGGATTTCAGGATGTGACTAAAGAGGCGGGATTGGATTTGGTTTTCGCATCAATGGGCTGCAACTTCGGCGATTTCGACAACGATGGCTTCCTCGACTTCTATCTGGGCACCGGCGATCCTCAGTTCTCCACGCTCGTACCAAATCGGATGTTTCGGAACCTGGGCGGCAAGCAATTCGCCGAGATCACTGGATCGTCCGGGACCGGGCACCTCCAAAAGGGTCACGGGGTTGCGTGTGGAGACTGGCGTCGCAATGGGATGATCGACATTGTGATCGAGATGGGCGGTCCGGTGAACGGCGACCGCTACCATAACCTCCTGTTCCAGAACCCGGGACATGCTAATAACTGGCTCAACGTGAAACTGGTCGGCAAGAAGACGAATCGTGCGGCGATCGGGGCCAGAATCAAGGTGGTGACTGCTGGCGAGAACCCACAGACCTTCTACCGCTGGGTGTCGTCGGGGAGCAGCTTTGGAGCGAACCCACTCGAGCAGGAGATCGGGCTCGGAAAGGCGGATCGGATTGAAGTGATGGAGGTTTACTGGCCGACGAGCCGGACAACGCAGACGTTCCGCGACCTCTCGATCAATCAGTTCATTGAGGTGACCGAATTCGCTTCCGAATACCGTAAGCGAGAACTCAAGCCGATCTCACTCCCCAAGCCCTGATTGCGGCATTCGCACTCGATTTCTGGAATACCCCTATGAGGCTCAAAACCCAACAACCTGGAAGCCAATCCCACGAGATATTGCCATGCGACGGTTGCTCATGATTCTTTGCGTTGTTGTCGCTGCTTCTTCCCACGCCACCGAGCCTACTCCGACACTTCTACAATCCACCCCACTCGCGGAAAAGCAGTCCTCCACAGCCGATGAGATTCTTCAAGGGCTCAAAGATTTCTACCGCAAGACCGCTCGCCCCGATGGTTCCTTCCAGGCTGGTATTGATCCCCAATATCGCGGTATGTCCGACTCTGCCTCCAGTGATCTGGCAGCGGTCACGTATGCCGTCACCATCCACAAGACGTTCGGGTGGAAGCTGCCCCACGAAGAGAAGACGGTAGAGTTTCTTCTGTCGCGGCAAAAGACGAACGGTGCCTTCTTCAACGTCGCGGGTACAGTTGACCCGGAATCGCCCGAGGGCCGCACGTACAACACCACGCAAGGTCTGGTGGCGCTGCACGCTCTCGGTCGCAAACCGCGGTACAATCCGCTGCCGGTCTTCGAGGCGATCTTGAAGGAGGATTACAAGCAATTGCCAGCGTATTCGACAAGTTTCTTTCCGCTGGCGTATCTCTGCGCGGGTCAGCCGATACCCGAGAAAGCGGATCGCGGCATTCGCTCTCTCATGGTGCAAGATGAGACCGGTTATTCGAACGATCACGTCGCTGCCACGTTTCATGCTTCGCACTACTACCGGCTTGTCGAGGAAGAAACTCCGCGGGCAAAGGAAATGGTTGTCCGCATTCTGCGCGATCAGAAACCCGATGGTAGCTGGTTTCTGAACATGCCGGCCCGAGACAGGCATGCCACATTTGATGCTGTTTTCACCTTGCGCCACGAAGGCAAGAATTCTCCCGCGTGTCGGGCCGCCTTCGGCAAAGCCGCGGCTTGGGCTCTCTCGTGCCGCAATCCCGACGGTGGCTTCGGCCACTTCCCCGGCTCCACGTCCGATGCGGACGCCGCGTATTTTCAAGTTGGCACGCTCGTGATGGCTGGCATACTCAAGCCCGCCGACCCGCTACCTCCCGATCCCCACCTGCTTTCGTGGGGCCATCTCATGCCCGTTGTCGATAAACGGGAACATGCTCCACAGCTCTCGCTCGCACTCCCTAGCTGGGTCGCTGGCGTTGCCTTCAGCCCCTGTGGTGACCGCCTGGCCATTGCCAGCTCTGATGCAATCGCGCGCATCATCGACCCGCAGACTTGCCGCGAACTGGTTAAATGTCAAGGACACAACGATGCCATCGCCTCGGTTCACTTTCACCCGGCGGGAAAGCTGCTCGCGACGGGTAGCTACGATCACACTGCCGCCATCTGGGATGCTGCCACCGGCAAACGCCTACACCGCCTCGTCGGACATCGCGGTATTGTCACTTCGGTAGTTTTCAGCCCCGACAAAACCACCCTGGCGACTGCCAGTATTGACGGGACGATCAAGCTCTGGGATGTCGCTACCGGTCAACTCAAAGCCACCCTCAATGGCCACAAGTCATGGGTCAATTCCCTCGCCTACCGCGCCAGCGGCGAATGGCTCGTTTCCGGAAGTTCGGATGGCACCATTATCGTCTGGTCCACACAGACCGAGACTCCGCTCCGTACTCTTGATGTCACGAAGGGCGAGGTTCGGTCCATCGCCCTCTCTGCCGATGGCACTCTTCTCGCTGCCGGCCTCCGCTATGGCACTGTGAAGGTCTGGTCCACCGCGGACTGGAAGGAACTACTCGCTCTTCCAGGCCAAGGCGATATGTGTGCTGTCGCTTTTTCTCCCAATGGCAAGTTGTTGGCCACCACCGAAGGCGACTGGAACCGCGGTGGCCTCGTGAAGATCCGCGATGTGACGACCGGTAACCCGGTCGCCCACTTTCAGCACACGGGTGAGATCATCTCACTCGCTTTCTCGAACGCTTCCGATGTCATCGCGGCGGGCGCCGCGGACAAAACCGTCCGACTCTGGAAGATTGCCCCAGGGTCACGGTGAAAGCGTGCGTGCAAAGAGAATTGGCCGCAAAAAAAGCTCAAAAGGCACAAAAATGAACGAGAAGAATTAAGTGAGAATAAATCCTGAACTGCTCAATTTGTCAATATCCACTGTTGTTCTTTCATTTTTTGTGCTTTTTGTGCTTTTTTGCGGCCATTCTTGGATGCTTGAGAATTACGGCTTGTCGAAGAGTGCGTGAATCCGCTTTTGGAACACTTCGTTCGGTTTCTTCCAGGTGATCTCCACCTTGGGTAGCTCCTTGCGAAGCCGCTCGACATCGGCCTCCGGGACATCGATCCCTTCGAGGTTGAGTTTCTTGAGTTGGGCAAGTTGCTTGAGTTGAGAGAGTGCGGAGAACGTCAAACGGGCTTCTTCGAGTTGCAGAAACTCCAGCAACTTGAGTTCCACGAGAATCCCGATGGTTTCGTCCGTCACACATGCGGGCGGCTGGTAAGTCAGCCGCTGGCCGAGCGTCAAGCTCGTGAGGCTTTTCAACTCCTTGAGCTTCTTGATCCCCTCGATGGTCTGTCCAGCATGCCAGGTCCGAAGCTGCTTCAGACGAGTCAGTTTTGCGACGGCTGCCATCCCTTCATCCCCGAAGGAGAGCGACCCCGCGATGGTGAGCGATTCGAGGTTCCGAAGTACGTTCAGCACGGCGAGTCCCGCGCCGGAGAATGATTTGGCCGGGTGGAAGAACTTCACGATCTGGAGCTTCTTCATCGGAACCAGCCGCTTGAGCCCATCGTCGGTGATCTCTGCCAGGTTCGTCTGTAGCATTTCCAGTTCCGAAAGCGTACACAAGTGGCCGAGCATCTCATCGTCGAGGCACTTACTGAGCGTCAGGTTCTTGATGTGGGTCAGTTGCCCGGCTTGCTTGAACTCGGTAGCGGTCCATTTCGAGCCATCGTCGAGTGAGAGAGCCGTGGCGAAGCCTTTTTTCTCGGTGATCTCCGCCCCTTTGCCCTTGAGCGTCTTGATGATCTCGCTCTCATCCTCGAGAACCGGAGCCGCGCCGAGAAAACAGACGAAGCACCCAATGGCGATAGTTCGCGTGATGGTTTTCATGGGGAGGAACACCTGATACCTCGCTTCCTTGGTTTTGCCCTCTGCCTTCCGCATTCCGCGATCCAAACTACGCGTACAAGAATCAGAGTCCCAGCACATCGTTCATCGTGTAACGGCCAGCGGGGCGATTTGCCAGGAACTTCGCAGCCAACAGGGCCCCGCGAGCGTAGCTGTCGCGGCTGTGTCCTTTGTGGACGAGTTCGAGAGTTTCCCCAAGTGTCGTGAATATGATGGTGTGTTCGCCAACATTATCCCCACCGCGAACCGCGTGTAGACCAATTTCGTCGGTTTTTCGTTCACCCACCAGCCCTTCGCGACCGTGGACAAAGTGACCGCCCTGGATCTCTTGAATAATTTGGGCGAAATGCACGGCCGTACCGCTCGGAGAGTCCTTCTTGTAGCGATGGTGCCGTTCCACAATCTCCGCATCAAACCCCTTGCCCTTGAGTGCCTCGGCGGTCAAGCGGACGAGCTTGAAGAGCAGGTTCACCACCAGGCTCAGGTTTGGGGCGAAGAGAACAGCAGTTTGGTGAGCAGCGGCTTCGATTTCGGCTTTTTGGGCGGACGTGTGTCCGGTTGTGGCGATAAGAATGGGAATCTGCCGGGCAACGCACACCGGTAGGATCGACATGGTACCCTCGGGCGCTGAGAAGTCGATGAGGCAATCGGGACGAATGGCGAGTGGAAGCTCGTAGGTAATCGGCACACCGAGTTTCCCAATGCCGGCAATCTCCCCGACATCCCGGCCCTGGAGGGGATTCGTTGGTGCATCGATCGCAGCGATAACCTGAAGCGTGTGGTCTTCTTTCGCAAGGGCGACCAGTCGCTGGCCCATTCGCCCGCCCGCTCCGGTGATTGCGATGTGAGTCTTCATGGGAGATCTTCCTCAAGGCATCGATTCTTGATGAAGATATGGTGCGAAAGTACATGGATTTGTGAAGGGTGGAATCGGTTGCTAATGGATATTCATAACGGCCGGAAGCGCGAGCAGCGGTCTTGCTTGACCCATCGCTCACGCTTCCGGCTCGTAAATGGCCCGTCGCAATCACTTCTGAATCGTGATCTCCAGCACCCGATTGAACGCTGGTTCCTTCGCCCTGTCTGCTGGAGGCGTGCCCCGGATCGTGGCTTTGCCTTCTTTCAGCTCCAAGCGATACGACTTGCCCGAAATTGGGTCGGTCGGTAGTGGCAACTTGGTCAGATCGAGGGAAGCGGGAAACTTGCCTTCATTGGCCGCAGCGTAGGCTCGGACTGCTTCTTCAATCCGCAGTGAATCAATTCGTTGTTGCAGTCGTGCTTGCGCTTGCATCACCCTAACTGTTGCTGGAGAAGCCTCCACGAAAATACCGCCGGGCGACTTGGCTGTAAACGCATCCGACGGAATTTGTGCGATTGGAACATTTGTCCATCTCATCTCGGCATCGCGGAACACAAGATACCGCATGAAATCATCGGCCATGACTAACTGGAGTTGCGAGAACTTGGCGAGTTTATCCGGGGGGAACCCGAGCTTGGCGAGTCGGTCGGGTGCCGCTTTCAGTACATTCATATCTGCGATTTGCGACTGAAACCATTCTGCGGCAGTTTGTTTCTTGATGTTCTCCACCAGCGGGTTGAGTTTTGTAATGAGTGTCTTCACCTCAGCTTCTGAGAGTGGTTCGTGCTGGCCAAGGATATCGAATTCCTTGTTGATCCACGCTCGTTCACCCTCCATTCCATGCCGAAGACTGATGAACGGGGTCGGTAGGTCGGTGAGTGCCCAGAACAGGTTTGGAGCACCGGGTTGCTGGACAAACTCCTCTAGAGTATCGAAGGTGAGGGTAGCAATTGCAATTCCCACGAGCTGACCGATCAAAGTGGGGTGGGATTCAAAAGCTCGCGCCAGAGCCAGCAAAGTCTGCGTTGTTCGGATGGCAGTATCGAAATCTTTACGAGCGATTTCCCCCCGAAGTTTCACCTTCAACACCTGTGCCAGTTCGCGGAGTTGTTGAACATCCGGTATTAGGAGAAAGATGCCTTCTACTTTGAGTTGAGACAGGATCGCCCAATCCACGGTTTCCAGTCTGGCCGCGTAATCTGCCTGACGCGTGGATGATCCTCCATACCCAATCAACGATTTCACCTGGGCCAATTCCGAGAGGGATGCCTTGGCCCACAGCTCGCGCTGGTCAATCGATTCCTTGCTCCGATATAAATTGTGCTGCTCCATGAAGCACTTGTAAAACGCCGGGATCTGGTTTCCCGGGTTGATGTCGCGTGCCTCCGGTAGCAGCAAGTATTTGAGAGCCGGTTTTGGCTCTGCCACTGGATAAACAGTGAGTGGAATTACCCACGGCCCCTCCTTGGGGGCAGGTGGGGGTTGAGCAATCGCGGCAGACCCCACAACAAGAACCGCGATGCTAAGCAAGAGCAGGCAACGCATCAAGTACCTCCGGTAAACGGGAGCATGATCATTTTCCCGGTATGGGAAAAGCGATAGGAATGGTCACGTTCGGGTGAGAAGGGCAATCAGTTGAGTTCACCCCGATGACCAGCGAGTGGGGTGAGGGGAGCATCAGTCTGGATGGGGTCGCGTAGCGGTATGGTACGGGGGAACTGCTCTAGGTCGCCAGCGGTAAGCAGTACCCGATAACTCCAGAGATCGTCCCCAATTGGGGGTGGATTGCTCGCGGGTGGTTGCAAAGGCTCTGTGTGTGTGGGTGTGGCTGGTGTCAACTCGGGTTGTGGTGGAGTCTCTGCGCTCGTGTGGAATATCAGTAGAGATAACCAGCCGAGGTTTGCTAATAGCAGCCCGGCGACGGCAACCTTCCAGCCCCACGGTGTCCGGGCGGATGCACACCCAGCAGCAAACAGGAGTGCAGCCTCATCTGCCAGAGTGCCGTGCGGTGTGAAGCGAGCAAGTTTATCGAGTATTGGATCGGGCATCATTTCGGACACATCACACCCAGCCTTTCTCGCAGCGATTGAATCCCCGCTTCAAACCGCCGGTGTGCGGTGGTGATGGAGCAGCCAGCGACATCGGCAAGTTGTTCGAGCGTCATTCCACCCCAAAGCCGACCAACGATTGCTTCCCGTTGCTCTGCCGGGAGCGATTCCAGAGCAGTAACGGCAGCCTCGGCATCGAGCCCATCCACCTCGGCTTCGGCAAACCAGCGCTCGGGTCGTGCGGTGGCCGCTTCGCGGTTCAACCGCCGTCGCGTCGAACGGCCGAGATCGATCGCGGTTGTGCGGACGACCTTGAACAGCCACGCAATCGGATCAGTCGGCGGCGTTCGGAGTCGCACCAATTTACAAAACGCATCCTGCACCGCATCCTCGGGACTATCGCACCATTGGCGAGCGAACAGTGTGAGGGCGGCCGCGTGGTTCGCGATCAGATCGGAAGTCTGTTTCGCGGTCATTGTGAAGAAGACGACACCCGAGATCGTTTTTTCCGTTTCTCGTGTTATTCTGGATGGAAATGAGATTTAGAGTGAGACGTGTCAGTATGAATATGGTAAGAATGGAAACGATAAGGAATGGTTAAGAGGAATGACCTCAAAAAATCGCAATAATCACAGAAGATAGTTAAAATATGAAAGCATAAGTTTGGATGGGTTCAATGATATTGATGAGATATAATCCTACCTTATTTATCGCGTTAAAACACACCTGTTTTCCACAGTTTCCCTTTTGTACTTCTTGAGTTTTTTGCGACTATTCCTCTTTCTTCTTGCGTTGATTACTATGGCACTCCCAAAGCTACAGTCAGTTTGAACTGCGGAATTCCCATGATTGAGACATCATCTGATCCGTGGACCATTTCAGGTATTGAACTGCTCGCCCCAGATGGCAAGTCGATGACAGCCGCACGCGAGTTGCTTCGTGGGACTCCATTTCCCCAGGTTGAGACGACTCTCGATGGGTGGGGCTGGTGGGCGCTTTGTCGCGGTCTGAACGACATGTATCGGGTAACAGTCCGGCTGGGCGATGGGGGTTTTCGGTGCGAGTGTAATTGCCCCAGCCGGAAATATCCCTGTAAGCACGCTCTTGCGCTTCTCTTACATCTCCTGGATCGTCCGGTGCTGCGGGCCGCTCCCACTCACACCACAAACGCATCGATGGATTTTGAGGGCCTGTTGCGGTCGATTTTCGCGAACCCAGTCGATGACACGGCACGGCTCGTGTTTGCAGATTACCTCGATGAAAATGATCAATCCGACCGTGCCGCCCTGATCCGGATCCAGTGCGAAAGAAGCCGACTGAGTACTGACGACCCACGGAACGGTGAACTAGCTGCATTAGAACTCAAGTTGTTCTCCAAGTTACTCCCGATGGGAACGCTGCCCAACGGATTCGGATATGTTTTCCGACAGGGTTTCATCCACCTTTCGGTAAATGCAGACGCATTTCGAGATGTTGGTGCGACACCCGCCGGGATGGTGAACTTGTTCCTGAATGGTTGGGTTGAAGTCGTGCGGTTTCGAGCACCGTTCCAAACGGTGAGGCAAGAAGCACACACCCTGCTCCAACGGGTCGGAGAACTCGATTTCTCTGATGTGCGGCAAGGGGACACGGATCTGGTCAGGTTGGCAAGCGATCTCGCAGTGGGGGGCGAAGGAAGCCGCCTGGCGCGTATTCGCGTTCATCCCCTCGACGAGGAGTTGTTTCGGGCACTGGCCCTGGAGACACCCATTTCTCTCCCGAAACAACCCAATAGCGAGCCAGTATCCACGACCCGGTACGAGTATCACCTCACGCCCGATCACCTCGATCGGTTGCTTCAGGCGGGACGATTCGACGATGTCCGGGATCTGAGTTTGAGGGGCGAAACGATCGGCGATGCAGGCGCAGAGACGCTCGCTGCGGGTAATAACCTCCAGTTGACCAGTCTCTCGCTTCGCGAGCCCGGGATCGGGCCAGCAGGGGCAACTGCTCTTTCCCAGGCGTCGTGGTTTTCTGGATTAACCCGGTTGGAAGTATGGGGCTCTCCCTTCGTGAATGCTGGGGTGGCGGCACTTGGTCGGTTCAGCGATACCTGTCGAATGACCTCTCTCCGATTGCGTGGAGTTGGTGTGGGTGATCCTGGGATCATCGAATTCGCCCGGTCCAGCCGATTCCCGCTTCTGGAGACCCTCGAATTGCCTGAGAATGAAATCACCGAGATCAGCGCGACAGCGCTACTCGCGGCAGAACATTTCCCAGCGTTGCGTGCGATCGATCTTTCGCACAATCGCGTGCCGGTGGAAAAGCAGGCCGAAGTGGTGTTGGAAGCTCGTTCCGATCGACCCATCGAAGTGACTTTCGGGGAAACAAAACTCACGCGGACCATCGATCCGATTGCACCAGACACGAGCGTTCGGTTCATAATCGTTAATGGCAGCAAGGGGATACTGGAAGGTCTTGCCGAATCGCCTAGCATCGAGCGTGTGACGAGCCTTGTCCTTCATGGAACTTCGGTAAACCCGGAAGTTGCTAGCCGCCTGGGATGCAGACTCGCCGCGAAGCGATGGCAGGAGCTGGAGCTGAGTGGATATTCGCTTGGCGAAAACGCCGCAACGGTGGTGGCAAGCTTTTGTTCGCGGTATTGTCCGCCTCATCTGACGCTATCTGAGATTGGGATGCGCTATCTTGCCGTCGCTAAATTGGCCCTGGTCGCTGCACTGGCACCGGTGCGAATTCTCGATCTCTCGGGTAATCTGATGGGTGCGGGTGGACTTGATGCTCTCCTCGGATCGCCTTATCTTCGCGGTGTGGAGCGATTCGTTCTCCATGGGTTGAATCTGTCCCAGCGGGAGCGAGAACATTTCCAAACACGTTTTGGCAAGCGGGCGGAGTTCACCTGACAGTCCCATCTCCTTTGCCATCGCCTCCCCCCATCCGTAAAACTGTCCGCGACTCCCTGCCGCGGTAGCCGCGGCGATACTCTTTCTCACACGGGCGACCATGAGTATGAAGTACGTCTATTTCTTTGGCGGCAGCACAGCCGATGGCGAGGGCAAGATGAAGGATCTCCTTGGCGGGAAGGGGGCCAACCTCGCTGAGATGTGCAAGATCGGCATTCCCGTCCCACCGGGGTTCACCATCACCACGGAAGTATGCGCAGCGTACTACGAGCAGGGCAAGAAACTCCCCGAGGCAGCGATCCCGCAGATCGATGAGGGCGTGAAGAAAGTGGAGGCAGCATTCGGCGGCAAGAAACTCGGCGACCCAGCCGATCCACTCCTCGTGTCCGTTCGATCGGGGGCGGCTTTGTCCATGCCCGGGATGATGAACACTATCCTCAACCTCGGCCTCACCGATGCAAGCGTGGAAGGGTTGGCCAAAAAGACTGGCAATCCACGATTCGCTTACGACAGCTATCGGCGGCTGATCGACATGTTCGGCTCGACCGCGATGGGGGTGGAACACGAGGAGTTCGAGCATGAAATCTCGAAGCTGAAGGCCGAGAAGAAGGTCAAACTCGACACCGACCTGAGCGTCGATGACCTGAAGGAACTGGTGAAGCGGTACAAGGCGGTCTACAAGAAGTCCGTCGGAGAAGACTTCCCGAACGATCCCCGCAAGCAACTCATGCTCGCCATCAATGCTGTGTTCAACTCGTGGAATGGCAACAAGGCGATCCACTATCGCCGCATCGAGCGGATCACGGGTCTGAAGGGCACAGCAGTCAACGTCCAGGCGATGGTGTTCGGCAATATGGGCAACACGTCCGGCACTGGCGTTGCCTTCACCCGCGATCCGAACACCGGCGAGAATGTCTTCTACGGCGATTACCTCATCAACGCTCAGGGCGAGGATGTAGTCGCCGGCATCCGCACCCCGGAACCAATCTCTCAATTGAATGACGAGATGCCCATCGTCTACAAGCAACTGTGCGGGATTCGGGAGTCGCTGGAGAAGCACTACAAGGAGATGCAGGACATTGAGTTCACCGTGCAGGAAGGCGTCCTGTACATGCTGCAAACCCGATCCGGCAAGCGGACGGGAACGGCCGCAGTTCGCATCGCTGTCGAGATGGTGAAGGAGAAGTTGATCGATGAGACGACAGCCGTGAAGCGGGTCAACCCGGATTCGCTCAACCATCTGTTGCAACCGCAACTCGATCCGAAGTCCAAGGTCGAAATCGTCGCGCAGGGCATTGCCGCGAGTCCGGGTGGGGCATCCGGCAAGGTGTTGCTATCGGCGGAAGCCGTGGTCGAACACGCCGCGAAATTCCCGAACGATCCTATCCTCCTTGTCCGCAAGGAAACGAGCCCTGAGGATGTCGCTGGGATGCACCTGGCAAAAGGCATTCTGACCAGCACAGGTGGCAAGGCCAGCCATGCAGCTGTGGTGGCTCGGGGTTGGGGCAAACCCTGTGTGGTTGGCTGTGAGGCAGTCAGGATTAACGAAGCCGCAGGCACCCTCACGATTGCCGGTAAGGCCGTGAAGGCTGGGGATTTCGTCACGATCAAC
>Ga0206850_10209_pt1 | contig 17362 bp, 20 predicted proteins | sample Alteio_BWOrgCont_16_FD_152885 | JGI IMG/M metagenome (GOLD analysis project Ga0206850, IMG submission 152885) | Enriched cells from forest soil in Barre Woods Harvard Forest LTER site, Petersham, Massachusetts, United States -... | ecosystem: Environmental > Terrestrial > Soil > Temperate forest >...
TCAAGACAGACGCAATCGGCCACTCTGCCACTCTTCCAGAGGCAAAATTATAGCGATTTCTTAAAATAATTCAAGGTTAAAATTGTTGGAGCAATTTTAGGTCGTTTTGTGTGAAGGCGCGGATGTCGGTGATGCCGTAGAGGAGGAGGGCGAGCCGCTCCATGCCGAAGCCCCATGCAAAACCAGAATAAACTTCGGGGTCGATGCCGCCGTTCTTTAAGACTTCGGGGTGGATCATCCCTGCGCCTACAACTTCTAGCCAACCGGTGTGTTTGCAGAGGCGGCAGCCGGAACCGCCACAAGTTGTACATTTGATATCCACTTCAAGTCCTGGCTCGACGAAGGGAAAATAACTCGGGCGGAAGCGTGTGACAACATCTGTTTTAAAGAGTTTGCTCCAGAATTCATGCATTGTTGCAAAAAGATCGGCAAAAGAGACGTGTTTGTCGATGTACATCCCTTCTACTTGGTGGAAGAAGACATGGGAACGTGCACTGATATCTTCGTTTCTGTATACAGTGCCGGGCATCACAACACGTAGAGGGGGCTTATGAGCTTCCATGATGCGAAGCTGGGTATTTGATGTGTGAGAGCGAAGGAGCATATCGGGGGTGATATAAAACGTATCCTGCATGTCTCTTGCTGGATGGTCCTTGGGAAAGTTTAGCCCTTCGTAGTTGTAATAGTCTGAATCGATGTCTGGCCCGTAATGCACGGAAAATCCCATCCCCTTAAAGATGGAAAGAACCTCGTCTAAGAGGAGATTGACAGGATGCTTTTTGCCCACAAACTGGGTGCGGCCAGGAAGTGTGACATCAATTTTTTCTTCTTCGATCCTCTTAGCTTCTTCAGCAGCCCCAAGTCCTTCAAGTCCCTTTTCACAAAGGTGGGTGATCTCTACTTTAAGATCATTGATAAGTTTGCCCATGAGTGGGCGCTCATCTGCAGAAACGGTGCGCAAGTCCTGCATGAGCTCTTGGATAGGACCTTTTTTTCCAAGATATTTGACTTTGATTTCTTCGACGTCTTTAGCTTGCGCGATTTTTGAAAAATCGGCTTGGAACTGCTGTCTAAGCAAAGAAACTTTATCATGCATAAGCTTATATTTATACCCACGTAAACTTAAAAATTAATAAAAAATTTCTCTTCTCTCTGCGTCCTCTGCGGCTCAGTCTTCACTCTGCGCTGATGGAATTCGATATTCAACCAATAAGCTAGAGTCTTGCTATCTGCATGCTGAATTTCATCAGCGCAGAGTAAAGACTGAGCCGCATAGGACGCAGAGAATAGAAAAACAATTTTTTCAAATTCTGAATTTACTTTGGTAAATCCTGTTCTCTTTGGTTAGGCTAGCGCTTTTTTGGCGGTTTCGGCAACGGCGGAAAAGCTAGCTGGATCTTTGATTGCCATGTCAGAGAGCATTTTGCGGTTGATTGTGCATCCTGCTTTCTTGAGTCCAAAGATCAACTTGCTATAGGAAACACCGTTCATTTTAGCAGCAGCCCCAATACGAGTGGTCCAAAGAGATCTATATTCCCTTTTCTTTTCTTTACGATGGCGATAGTTGAATGCCATTGATGATAAAACAGCATCGTAAGTGAGACGAACGTGGTTCTTTCTATCTCCTACGAAACCTTTAGCGCGCTTGAGCAGTCTTTTAATCTTACGATGACGTGCTACGGCGTTTGTTACTCTAGCCATATATTTCTCCTCATATTACTTAACCTACACCCATAAGGCGTGCATACATTTTTGATTGTCCATGATCAACAAGAGCATCTTTACGTAAACGACGTTTACGGTTAGAACTTTTCTTTGTTAAAATGTGTCGGCTTCCAGGCTTGCCACGTAGCAGTTTCCCGGTTCCTGTCACTCTGAATCGTGCCTTCACGGCCTTATTTGTCTTTTGTTTAACTTTTGCCATTTTTTTACCCTTTTTTCTTAACCCCAGGAGCAATAACCACCGAAAGACTTTTCCCTAGCATTTTTGGCGGAGCTTCGGCTGAACCCAAGTCTGCCATCCCCTCTAACATTTTTCGGACAACCTTTTGGCCGAACTCGGGATGCATCATTTCTCTTCCACGGAACACACAGGTTAAACGGACTTTATTTCCTTTGGTAAGGAACTCTCGGCCATGCTTAATCTTTGTTTGCAGATCGTGCTCATCTGTATTCGGTTTTACTTTTATCTCCTTAACTTTTACCTGATGCTGGGACTTCTTCCCTTCTTTTTCTTTTTTCGTTATCTGGTAACGGTATTTGCCGTAATCGATAATTTTGCAAACTGGAGGGTCAGAAGCTGCAGAAATTTCTACAAGATCCAATCCTTCAAGGTCAGCTTTTGTTAAAGCCTCGCTTAAAGTTATTACCCCTAACTGACTCCCATCTGAACCGATCACGCGCACTCTCGGCGCCCTAATCTCTCTGTTGATTCTCAAGTTTTAACCCATCCAATAGTTTATCAATCGGCATTGTCTGTTCTTCTGCAGAATAAGCCCTTACGGCTACGCTGCTTGTTTTCAATTCCTTTGCCCCTATCACAACGACATAAGGGATACGCTCTAATAGAGCTTCTCGAACCCTCATCTTTAGTTGTGCATCACGGGTATCCACCGTAGCACGTATTCCAATAGTGCGCAAGCGACAAATAAAATCGTCAGAGCCACCACATAAGTCGATAACCCTTACCTGTTCAGGAGCTAAAAAGAAGGGGATATTACCCTCATTTTGCTCGAGCATCAGAGCCACAAACCGTTCCATCGGACCAAATACTGAGCAGACTCCCTTCTCAACATAGGGGCCGGGCCACTCCCTGCCCAAGTCATCTTCGATCAAAAAATGACCCCGGACCGACCTGTACTTTTTTATTCCACAAAGTTTAAATAATTTTAGGATGAATTGCAAGGGTTCTTTTAAGCCAGTTGCTTGATCGATGAAATACCCTCTAGAATTAAGCATCCCCTCCCCTCCGTCACTATCTCCATGAATGTAACAAAGTTGAGCAGTTCCGGGCATCGGCTTAGGAAATGGGGCTGAAATAAATTGTAAATTTTGTTTGGCACACTCCTCTTTCCAAAGGTTAAGCAACATCTGACGTAAAGTTTCCCCCTTGGGAAGCCACATCCAGTGCCCCTGATCGTCCACTGGAGAAAATAATTTAAGCTCTTCCCCCAATTTTTTATGATCGAGCGGCGCAAACGTCATATTTTGTTTTAACGCGGCCTTTAACTCCTCTTTAGTGGCATAAGCGGCTCCCAAAATACGCGTAGCGGCCCCAACCCCTTCATGTTGAAGTAATTTAAATGCACCAATAAAGCTTGTGTCTTCTGGGAAATCAAATTCTTGGAAATCGACATGCTCGCCAATTTGGATTAAAGAGATGAGGGTCTCATCGCTTCTCTCTGCAACCGCAGCACGCAAGGGCTGCCCTTTATGCTTCAAATACCCAGATCCACTCAGGGGAACCATTTCCAATTTTTTTATTTCCCTTTTTTCCTTTACGATCTTTCTCATCTTCTCTTCGATCAAAACAAGAAATTCTTCTTTAAAAGGAAACTGAAAAATAAAGTCATAATAGAATCCCGGCTTAGTTGCACGTCCATCTACCAATAGTGTCCCCGGAAACACGTCCAAGACAGCGGCAGCTAACACTTGCGCCCCAGAGTTTTTTAATCTATAACTTTCGTTTTGCATTCCACACTTGCGATATGGGATATAGCTGACTCGAACAGCTGACCTCCTCGATGTCAACGAGGCGCTCTAACCAACTGAGCTAATACCCCTTGGTATTTAATAACTGGTGTATGATACTGGGTTTCTGAAAAAGACTCAAGTTTTTCCTTTTGGAGAGGAGAAGATCGGGCACGCACGCGGGCACGGGCACGGGCACGAAAGAGGGAAGAGCTTAGCCTTTCTTCTCTTTCGTGCCCGTGCCCGTGCCCGCGTGCGTGCCCGATCTTCTTCTTCAAGATAAAGGAGCCTGTATATACCTATAATGAGATTTTCACATCTTTCCCTAGCCCATCAATTTTGGAAACGGCTGCTTTTGCCTACGGATAGTGCCATAGACGCTACCTGTGGTAATGGGCATGACACATTAAAACTAGCAAAAATTTTAACCGAGGGGCACATATTTGCCCTCGATATACAGAAAGAGGCCCTAGAGGCTACCCAAAGGCTTCTTTCGCCTGAAGAAATGGGCAGAGTGGCCTTTTACCACCAATCTCACGTCGATTTTCCGGTGGAATCTGTCAAATTAATAGTTTACAACCTGGGCTATCTGCCGGGCCATAATAAGTCGATAACGACTATGGTCGAGTCTACCCTGTTAAGTGTTCAAAAGGCCCTTTCTATAGCGACAGGGGGTGTATCCATCACCTGCTATCCAGGCCATCCCGAAGGGGAAAGGGAGGAAAAAGCCCTCTTAGAGCTCTGTCTTACCCTTGATCCCAAGGTCTTTAACGTTTCATACACCCGCTGGGTGAATAGAAAGGGATCCCCCTCTCTGATTTTCATGCAGAAATATATAAAATAAATTTTAATTTAAGTTTCGCTTTACATCATTTGATCGCGTGATTATGTGTTGGGAAAAGAGACCCCTATTTCGATTTTGGGGAAAGTGGAAAATAAAGTAAAGTTTAAAATTTAAAGCATGCAATATTAAGATAAAATAAATTTTATGTCTTGCCAAACTAGAATAAATTAGTTATAATTATTAAAGAAGCTTAATCGAATCATAACCTAAGCTTCATAATAGTTATAATAACTTAATAAACGGAGTGTGTAATATGGATTCTAGACACCTAGTTAAGGTAGCAGAATTGTTGGTAAGGAAGGTGGAAGCGGTTGAAGAAAAACTCCACGCAAACCCGGTCATATCACCGGAACTTCACGAACAACTTTTTCTGGAGCTTGAAAGAGCTCAGGTAGAGCTAAAAGAAGTAAAGGCTGAAATTGTCTCGCTAAACGTTTTCACCCAGATTCAGATTAATACTTTAATAGATGGCCTGGATGAAAGGATGATCACCCTTTATGGCAGAATCGATAACCAATGGCTTACCTCAGAAATTCTGAAACTCGAGCAGGAAGCTATGAGGCTGGAAGAATTAATAAAAAAATCTTTAACTAAAGAGATCAAAGAGCAAGAGAAGATTTTAAGGGAACATGTTTCCACCATCTGCAAAAACCACCGTCTTTTGAAGAAAGATCGTAAGGTGATCGCATTTGCAAAAGAGGCGCTAAAAAAAGCCGCCGGAGGTTATATCCCTCCAAGACACCTTCCAAGCGGTCCAAGCATTGAAGAGTGTGAAAAAGATGAAGTGGCTCTTGACCTCTTTGAGATAGCTGATCTGTTTTATCAGCATAAAACCAGATGTGCGCAAATTAAGCTAAACCAGCTTGCGGAATTCCCTAGAAGACGGGTCCAGGCTCACTTGTCAGCTACCCAAGGGAATATGATGCAAGCGATCCTGACGGCAGCCTTTGAGATCGCTGACTCTGCAGATATCAATGAGCTTCAGATCGATGCCCTATTTAGAGAAGCTGATGAGATCAGACTCGAAGAGCTCATGCAAAGTGACCTCTCATTTAAATCTAGAGTGTCTTTAGCAGGGTAATCCCACGCGTCTTTCATGATAAAAAACGTACCGCAGACAACTATTCTGTCTGCGGTATTTATCCCTTCTTCAATGGTACCTGTAGTATAGGCTTTATAGTTCATCTGGTCTAAGATAGCGGCCAGCTCTTCTTTTGTGGCAGCTCGGGGACTATCCGCCTCAACTAAGTGGATATGCTTACAGTGCTCTACTAGCACCCTAAAACATTTCTCCACGTTTTTGTCCTTTGACATCCCCACGATAGCCGTTATGGACTCCCCCGGGAAATGGAGCTCCATCGCCTTAAACAGTGCCTTAAACCCATCGACATTATGGGCGACATCATAAATGACATTCCCCACCTGCTCAAACCGGCACCGCAATCTCGCCTTCAATGCCTCAGGACAGTCGATCCCATTAACTTCCAAGGCAAGCCTTGCAATTTCACTATTTTGGTCATCAAAATCCCCCTCCACCTCTTTCGCGATGTAAAGCTCATCAGCCTTCTCCATAATGGCCTTATACTGCGCCCTAGGCCCGATCACCACAGGAATTCCAGGCTTGATGATTCCAGCCTTTTCTGCCGCCACCTCATCAAGAGTCGTCCCTAAAAGGGGCATATGGTCCTCTGAAATAGAGGTAATCACCGAAAGTATGGGTGTGATCACATTTGTAGCATCCAGCCTGCCGCCAAGCCCCGTTTCAATCACGGCTATATCCACCCGCTGCCTGCTAAAATAATTAAAAGCCAAAAAAGTCAATATTTCAAAATAGGTGGCCTCAATTCCCGAAGAAAAAATCTCCCTCAACCCCTCTCTAACATCCTCCTCAGAGATCATTTCTCCATTGATGACGATCCGCTCCCGAAACGTGAATAAATGGGGGGAGGTATAAACCCCTACCCGAAACCCCTGCAGCTCATACGCCTTCCCTATCTTTGTCGTAACCGATCCCTTCCCATTTGTTCCGGCTACATGGATCATGGGCAGCTCTGGCAACCCAAAAGCGTCCACAAGCTCCCATGCCTTATCCAGGCTCAGGTTCATCCCCCGTTTCTCGCTTATTTCAAACAACTTCTCCACTTCATTTATCATGTGGGTCATTTTGGCAAAACCACCCAAATTACACCAGTTGTTTCACATAGTGCTGAATATAAGTGATTTATGACTTTTTATTCGAAATCTCAAATAATAACTTGTATTTTAAACGTTTTATTTATATAATATAAATATACAAAACGTACAATATAATAAAGGAGTTAATTATGTCAGATGAAGAAATGCACCTTAATGGAGTTAGACCAATGGTTTCTGTGGAAATTCTACCTGAGGATCCTTTTCCTACGTTAGATGGGTGGGCTGCAAAAGACGATTCACTGATAGAGAAGGTAAGAAAGCTAATGAAAAATCCTTGGATAGGTGTAGGTATAGTGGCTACATTTCTAGCTATTGGTTTTACAGCGGTTTTTATCATAAGCTTTACTGGAAATCTCGGAGCCATAACAGAAAGTTCTAAGCGCGCGCTTATTGAAACTGCATTTGGTGTAGGAGCTCTTGGGTCGTTAATTCTCCTTAGATCTTGCGTGAAAAATACCAGGGAACATAACAGAAATGAAATTGCTGTATCAGGTGGGGCCTTTGTTAATCACGATCTGGGTCTGCAGCAGCAGGCGGATGAGGAAGATCAACTCCTAGCCTCAGGCGGAGACCCATCCGATCCCACAAATGAGCTCAACGTGCAGCGCACAAAGGCCTTCATAATGAAGACTGAAGCTAGAGAAGCCGTCTTCTGAGTTGATACCACCTCTCACAACGCAAACAAAATATTTCGGGAAGAGCGTGCTGAAGACTAAGGCTTTGTCATCCTATAAGCTGTTTTGAAAGATAGAGTGAAACGCTTGCTCATCGACCCAAGAACATCCGAGGGGGATGTGGGGTTTGATCGAGCCGTGAAAATCGGATCCGCCGCTAATGAGCCAGTTCTTTTGCGCGGCGATTTTAAGCCAGCGCTTTTCTTGCTGGGGTGTGCATTTGGCGTAGTGGCATTCGATTCCATCAAAGGGGAGCTTCAGAAGCTCCTTGAGGCGAATTCCCCCATCGAGGAGATGGGGATGAGCTAGAAAGGTTTTGCCGCCTGCAAGGGTGAGGACTCTCATCGTCTCTTCTATGGTAATCGTAGGGCCTGGATCGTAGCAGGGTTTCCCGTCGCCTAAATAGAGATTAAAAGCTTCCCTTTCATTTTGTACATAGCCTTTTCTGACCATCGCCTCCGCAATATGTGGTCGCCCAACAGTGCCCTCTGTTTTTAATTCAGATTCTTCTATCGGTTTTCCAATCTTTTTAAGCTTTTGTAAAATGAGCTCGTTTCTTATCTGACGTCTGTTTTGATGCCACTCGCAAAGTTTTTGTAGCTCCTGACTTTCTAAAGAAAAATCGTAGCCCAGAATATGCACACTTTTTCCCATAAAATGGCAGGAAAACTCCACCCCCGTTCCTATGAGAAGGTTGGGGATTGTTTTGATATGGGAATAAGCTGCAATGGTATCGTGATCTGTTATAGAAAGGCCCTGTAAGGGAGTTTTGATAGCAAGATCAATGAGCTCCGCTGGGCTCAGAGATCCATCAGAGCAGGTAGTATGACAATGTAAATCAGCTCGAAATGTTAACATATGGTATTAAACGTATTTCCATTTCTAGGTCTATTCCTGTTTTTTCTTTTACCGTCTTTTTGATTTTGATAGCGAGGGCAAAGACATCTTGCGCTGTCGCATGCCCCTTATTGATAATGAAGTTAGCATGTTTATCAGATACTTGAGCACCGCCAACTGAATGTCCTTTAAGGCCGCTTTTTTCAATCAAATGACCAGCAGAGTATGGGGAAGGATTACGAAAAATACATCCGGCTGACTTGTCTTTTAGAGGTTGAGTTTTGCTGCGGTACTCAATGATTTTAATCTGCTGTTCTCTTGCCTCAAGCGAGGGTGAAAGCTCAAAAGTTGCCCCAACAATAGCCCCTTTCATTTTTTGAAAGGAAGAGAAGCGGTAGGAAAATTCTAAGTCCTCTTTCGGTAGACAAACAAGATCTCCTTCCTCTGTAATATAGTCGATACTTTTAAGGGATTCTACGGTCTCTTTTCCATTAGCTCCAGCGTTCATATAAACCGCGCCGCCAACTGTTGCGGGAATACCCGAAGCAAATTCGAGACCAGACCATCCCTTCCTGGCTGTTTGCGCCCCGAGGAGTGAAAAACTATAACCCGCTCCCACGTGGACTATGCATTCTCCAAATGTGCAAAAAGTGATCTTGTTTAATATAACAAGGCCACCAAAGCCTCTGTCGTCAAATAAGCTATTTGAGCCCTTTCCAATGACGATATAGGGAATTTTTTCCAGATAGCAAAATCGGAGAACCTCTTGCATCTTTTCAACCGATGCGACTTCGATGAAATATTTTGCGGGCCCTCCAATACCAAGTGTAGAGAGTGTGCTTAATAGTTTTCCTTTTTCAAACTGTGCAAGTAGAGTCATCTTTTACCTCTTTTTGCGAGAAAATTGCATCGAGAACACCATTCACAAATGCTCCCCCTTCGGGAGTTGCAAATTTTCTGGCCAGACGGACGGCTTCAGTCATCGCTACTTTGGGAGGAATCGACTCATCAAAAAGCATTTCATAACAGCCTAGCCGCAAAATGTTCTTTTCCACACGAGTGATCCGTTCAAAAGAATAGCCTTGAGAGGCATGAGTGATTAACAGGTCGATCTCCTTTTCTTTTTCCTGGACCAAATGGATCCTTTCCTGAGCTTCCTTCATCGACTTTTTTGTAATTTTTAATTGATGCATCAAAAATGGGATGATCTCTTCATCATCCTCAATTTTGACAAAGTCGAAGCTGTACAAAAGTTGGAAGACAACTTCTCTAAATTTTTGTTTAGGTAGCACCATAATCGTGATACGATACCACAAAGGTGATTAAAAGCCAAAGATATTTATTGAAAAAACGGTGCTTTCATGGTATTTTGCATATTTACGAAGGGCAAAAAGTGTTAGGAATTTTTTTAGACACAGAAACTAACGGGCTTAACCATCGCAAACACAAGATCTTAGAGCTTGCGTTTAAAGTGATTGATGTCTGCACGGGCACTTTAGTTGATCAATTCGAATCTGTAGTTTTTCAGTCCCCTAAAGACTGGAAATCGGCAGATCCCTCAAGTCTTCAAGTCACAGGGTTCACCTACGAAGAGATCTGCCTAAAAGGACGCCCCAAAAAAGAGATTGTAGCGAACATTCTAACTCGTTTTAAAAACCTTGGCATTAAGAGAGGTCAGGCCGTCTTTATCTGCCAAAATCCCTCTTTTGACAGAGCTTTTTTTGCCCAATTGATCGATCCTGACCTCCAGGAAAAACTCGGCTGGCCCTACCACTGGTTAGACCTAGCTTCGATGCATTGGAGCAAAAACACAGAGCTTGCCTGGGAAAAGGGGGTTTCAAAAGACAAAATTGCCCTATCCTGCGGCCTACCCCCCGAAGACAAACCCCATAGAGCCATGAACGGCGTTAACCATTTGCTGATGTGCTACGAAGCAATCATCGGCTTCCCAAGAAAATCGGGCACGCACGCGGGCACCGGCACGGGCACGAAAGAGGGAAGAGGTTAGCCTTTCTTCTCTTTCGTGCCCGTGCCCGTGCCCGCGTGCGTGCCCGATTCTCCCCTTCTTTTTTTTGTTTTGCGATTTTTGTTTTGCGTTTTGCGTTTCTTCCTTTATTCTTGTTCCATGGTCAAACTAATGGGTATTCTCAATGTGACCCCTGACTCTTTTTTTGATGGGGGGGCTTATTTTGGGTGCGGGCGGGCGGTTTTGCGCGCTAGGCAGATGATGGAGGAGGGGGCGGACATTATCGATGTTGGAGGGGCCTCTTCGAGGCCAGGAGCCGAAGTGGTAAGTGAGGGAGAAGAGTTAAGGCGGGTAATCCCTGTTGTGGAAGCGCTGAAGGGGATTCCCATTTCCATTGACACTTGTAATGCTAATGTTGCGAGAAGGGCCGTAGAGGCTGGGGCTTGTTTGATTAATGACATTTCTGGGTTTCGGAATGCGGGAATGAGAAAGTTAGCCGGTGAGGCAGACGTAGACCTATGTGTAATGCATATGCAGGGGACCCCTCAGAATATGCAAATCAATCCTCAGTATCCGCGAGGTGTTGTGCAAGAGATAATGGAGTTTTTTGAAAAACAGGTGAAGCTGCTTGTTGCTGAGGGTGTGAGGAGGGAAAGAATTATTTTGGATCCAGGAATCGGCTTTGGAAAGACGCCGGAACACAACATAACTATCATAAAATCTATTAAACAATTTAAGGCTTTTGGACTGCGCGTTCTCATTGGGGTTTCAAGAAAATCTTTTACAGGAAAAAGCTTGCCGGCAACCCTTGCAATTCATACAATATCTATGGCTTCAGGAGCAGATATCGTTCGCGTACACGATGTAAAAGAACACCGTCAACTAGTTAATTTTTTTGACAAATTCTCCTTTTTAGCCACAATGTAAACTTATGGCATTTTTTCATGCACTTACACCTTTTCTGGAAATAGCGATCATTGCGGTCATGATCAACTATATGCTCTCGTTCCTCTGGAATACGAGATCGATGGATCTTGTCCTCGGGCTACTTGCATTTTTGCTCATTTATGCTGCGTCTTCCATTTTGAACTTTCCCATTCTAAATAAGATCATGTACTTTGTAGCCAACATTGCTGCTTTGGCAATCATAGTGATTTTCCAGCCCGAGCTGAGAGTGGCCCTTTCTAGACTAAGCCTAAAGGGAAAACGGGATAAAGAACTGACTGAATTTGATAAATTTTTAGAACAGCTTAGTTATTGTATCTACCGGCTTGGGGAAAAACGGATCGGGGCCTTGATTGTATTAGAAAACGAGGACTCCTTAAATGAGTTTTCAAGCAAAGCGGTGGCTCTAGGGGCTCAGTTTTCTCCAGAACTTTTAGAATCGATCTTTACAGGAACATCCCCCTTGCACGATGGCGCGGTCATTATCCGAGATCAGACCATCATTGCTGCAGCAGTTATTCTCCCTCTTGCTGATGAGGGAACCGAAATTATTCGTGGAATGGGAACTAGGCACAGAGCCGCTTTAGGCGTTAGCCAAAATACCGATGCCGTGATTATAGTCGTTTCTGAAGAAACAGGCAAAATTTCGATTGCAAGAGAAGGGGTGATCACACGCGGGTTAAAAATTGACCGTTTTAGAGGGATCATCCGTAGCATTTTCTCACCTCCTACAGAGGAAAAAGTAGAAGGACAATTTAATATCAGGAAGTGGCTCAAAGAATGAAAACATTGCTTCACAAACTATTTTTCGAGAACTGGCAGAGAAAATATTTTTCTCTTTTTATTGCTGTGATTGCATGGTTTGTCATCAATCACTCTCTTACTGCAACAAAGACGATTCCCAATGTCCCCGTTAGAATCGCTAATATCTCTGCTTATAAAACAGTGCTAGAGCATGATAAAACTATTTCCGTTACAGTGGTAGGTAACAAAGCGGTCTTGGATACATTAAATCCTGGATCTATAGAAATTGTAGTTGATGCAGCTAATAAGCCGGATATGTGGGTAGAAACGATCGCTAAGAAAAATCTCGTTTCCTTAAATCCCGAGGTCGATATCAGCGGAATCTCTCAAGTCTCCTCGCCAAGTTTGACTTTCCATACTGTAAACATTGTGACGGAGAAAATCCCCGTTGTTATCACACGTCCTATTGGAGATGCCCCACGGGGATACCAGTTCCTCGATATTTGGCCCTACCACCTATCTTTAACAGTCAGCGGCCCTGAAGATGTGATTTCGAAATTGAAACTCAAAGAGCAAAAGCTCACATTCAATTTAAACGATATTTCTAAAGGGGAACTAGATGCCCTTCAAACAGAAGAGAGTGAAGCTGTGAGCTTCCCCGTGCCTGACCATTGGAAACAAATCTTGATCCCACAGATAGCAAGCACACCTTTGCAGATAAACGATATTGAAGCTAATTCCTTAAGGATCGATTTTGTTAGACACGATCTTATTGCGGTGGAAACACATCTTCCCGTCACCTTGTTTTTTCCACAAGAATTTTGCTCCTTTCTAAATCCAGAGAGTTGTATCCTAGAAACAACAGATTGTGTCAAGCATGTGAATGGGATCAATATTTTAAACGAACCCCTTTATGCAAGGGGGGTGAGCAAGCTCTTTTTAGATGTAGTGCGCGATATGATGCAACTCCAAATCCTCGTAACCCCAAATTCTGGCATCGAATCGCTCGGATGGAGCGTCCAGTTCGCTAATCCTAAAAGTCTTGAAGATGAGTATGTCGCAAGACTTAAAAGCGAGATTACAAACAAAGAGCCTAATGAGTTTCACCTTCTCCTCAAAGAAATCTACTGGAGAAACCGCTTTAGAAGCTACATGAGCCGGATCGAACTTTATACCCAAGATGGGACAAAGCTCGACCTTAACATCCAGCTTGAAAAAAACGCTATAAAAGTGGTTAAAAATGAATCCTAAACATATCGTCTTATTAAAAAGCCATCTAGCCAAAATGGGAGGGGCCGAGAAATATGCGCTTAGGCTGGCGAGCTTTTTTAAAGAAAAAACGGCTGTCACCATCCTCTCCTCTGGACCCACTGTTCTTTCTGATATTTCCATCCTTACCGAAAAGTGTTCCCTCTTAAGCTTTTTACACACCCTTGAGTTTGATAAATGGTGCACCCAAAAAATCAAAGAATTAAATCCCGATGTGATCTTCGGGCTCGATCGCAACCGGTATCAAACTCATATCCGTGCGAGCAACGGAGTCCATGCGGCTTATCTGGAACATCGAGCAAAAAATGAGGGATTACTTAAGGGTTTAGAATTTAAGATAAATCCCCTTCACAGAATCCTCCTAAAACTTGAAAAAGAGGGGTTTGAACATCCCGGCCTGCAAAAGCTCTTCACGAATTCCCATATGGTCAAAGAAGAGATTCTCAAATTCTACAATGTGAGTCCCCAAAAAATAGAAGTGATCCACAATGGGGTCGAATGGCAAGAGATGCAAAAGGATTTTGATCTATGGCCTGAGAAAAAAGATACCAAGGCCCCTTTCCAGTTCCTCTTTCTAGGGCATAATTACAGGCGTAAGGGGCTTGATAAGTTATTACTGGGACTGAGCCTGCTTAAAGAAAAAGAGTGGCATCTTAGCGTTGTAGGCAAAGAAAAAAATATCGAAGATTTCGTCAAGCTAGCCAAAAAGCTCGCTCTTGAAAAAAAGGTGACCTTCTTTGGACAGAAACCCAACATCAAGTTTTTCTATCAGATCGCAGATTGCCTAGTCATCCCTTCTTTCTATGATCCCTTTGCCAATGTCACCGTAGAGGCACTTGCGATGGGATTATTCGTTGTCTCTTCCAAAACAAACGGCGGCCACGAGATAATAAATAAAGAAAACGGGGCCGTAATTGAAGACCTCTACAATCCTGAGTCGATTGCCGCCTCTTTAGCTATTGCGCTTGAGCACCCAAAAACACGAGGGAGCTCTCAAAACATTAGAAATTCTGTGAAACATCTCGATTTTGCCACTCAACTCCCCTTTTTCTATGCATCTCTTTAGTTATCTAGCTTTGCGTATTGCCACTTTCCCTGTTATTTTTCTCCCCTACAAAGCTGTACATAGAGTTGGAAAGGTCTTAGGATCTATTGCCTATTATTTAATGCCCAGTTTTAGAAAACGGGCCCTTTGCAATCTTTCCTACGCAGGGCTAGCTGACAAATACGCAAAAGAGTCGTTTCAGAATTTAATGATCAATTGCCTCGAATACGCAAAGCTAGCCCGAGAAAAAGATATCTCAAAAATAGCTGTGTGTGAAAACCCCGAGGTAGCTCAAAGCTATATCGACAAGGGGCAAGGGGTGATTTTTTTCTGCGGTCATCAGTCCAACTGGGAGATCTTGTTTTTAGAAGGGACAACCAGGATGCCCGGCGTTGCCATTGGCAGGCCCATAAAGAACAGATACCTCTACAATTGGGTGCTCAAGATGAGACAAAAGTTTGGCGGCAAAATTGTCCCAAAAGAACAAAGCGTTAAAGAGGGCTTGCGCGCTCTAAAAAAAGGGATGTTCTTAGGCATCGTCGGCGATCAAGGAATGCCCGATAGCGGCTACAGCTCCCCTTTCTTTGGAAGGATTGCGTGGACATCTCCTTTGCCAGCTTTACTCTCCCAAAGAACAGGAGCTCCTGTTTTTGTGGCAACGACGAGGAGAGAGAGGGGGAAGTACATTATCCATTACTCTGATCCAATTATGCCGTGCGAGGGGATGATGGAGAGGATGCTTGGGTTATTTGAGGAAAGTGTGAGAAAGTCCCCCGGAGAATGGCTCTGGCAGCATAACCGGTGGAAGCAGCAATCGGCAGACAAGCTCAAACGGAAATTTCGCCACGAAACCATTGCTGTTATTAGTGAAGAAGAGGTGGATTTACAGGAATTTAGGCAGATTTATCCGACTGAAACCATTAAGCTTTTCACCCCTGAGGAATATGAGGTGGAGAAGATGCGTTATAAGCTCGTTTTTAATCTTACAAGTAGGAAGGTTGCTAGAAAAGACGCCTTTACAATAATCAACTTAAGTAGGGAAAATAGGAGCCTAACGGACTTATTGACCGAATGCCGAATTTCATCTGCGCAGAGTGAAGACTGAGAGGCAGAGGTCGCAGAGAAGAAAGGGAAAGAATATAAATAAAATATAAGATTGTCCTAATATTTTATTTTTATTCTTTCCCTCTTCCTCAGCGTCCTCTGCGGCTCAGTCTTCACTCTGCGCAGATGAAATTCAACTACCAGCCAATAAGACTGGAAACCACATACACTTATGCCGAAAGAACGATTCTATACAGACCAACCCCTCTCCCCCCACGCTGAGATCACTCTCACCGGTGATGAGGCCCACCACTTATTTCGTGTGATGCGCGCCAAACCCGGCGATACAGTAGAGCTTATCAATGGGAAAAATGTCCTAGCCCACGCAACAGTAAAAACCAACTCTCTGCATATAGATTCTATTGAAACCAACCAAAGCAACGCCACAATCATCCTCGCACAAGCCATTCCCCGTTTTAACAGGCTCGAGTATATCTTAGAAAAATGCACAGAGCTAAACGTGTTAGAGTTTTGGCTTTTCCCTGGAATGCTCAGCGAAAAAACCACATTTACCGACAACCAAAACCAGCGGATGGCCCACCTTCTCATCGCCGCCATGAAACAATCAGGAAGACTTGATCTCCCTACAATCCATCTCAAACCCCCTCTTTCTTCCTGGAAGTTCAACAAACCCCTTCTTTTCGGCGATACAAGCCCCCTAGCACCTCATATCACCACCCTGCCCAAGCCTCACCCCTCCTTAATCATCATAGGCCCAGAAAGCGGCTTCCACCCCCAAGAACACACCCTCCTCCATGCCCACGGGCAAGGAGTCAAGCTAAGCACTAACATCCTCCGCGTCGACACCGCAGCCATCGCCGCCACAACCCTCCTAGGAGAATAATTATGGATATGCCGTTTCATCAAGAGCAGATAGATTTTATGATGAGTTTAACTCTATACCCTTTTTCTAATTAGCGGATGATAAACGCCTTGATCAATGATTTCTAATAAACGAAGAGCAGCGTGATTAGGATTTCTATCTCCAGATTCCCAGGCTTGCACAGTTTTTAAACTCACATTTAAAACTTTTGCAAATATGCCCTGAGAGTAATTTCGTCTGCTTCTTATGTTCTTAATTTTTTTAGGGCTGTATTCTTCTGGAGGTTCTGGAATTTCAATAAGTTCAGATTTTAAGGTTATCTTGCCTTCTTGATGGGCAATGATTTCTTTAAGTCCTTTTTTTAAATCTTTGTATAGTTTTCCCATAATTACCTCCTCTTTATAATATCAACTAATTCCTTAAATTCTTTCTTTTCATTTGGCCTAAGGTCCTCTTTTTCATTCTTTGAGTAGATGGTAATAAGGTAGATTTTTCCTATATGTACATCATGAAAATAATAACACACCCTAAAACCACCGCTTTTACCTTTGGAAGCAGACTTTAACCTCGTTTTTCTTAGACCTCCAGTTCCCTGGATTATATCGCCCATGTCAGGGTTTTCAGCAATTAAGCGCTTAAATGCGTCAAAATCTTCTATGTTAAGCTTCCGCGTTCTAACAAGCATCAATATTTTCTTCGCAAACCCCGAAATTTGTACTATTTCTCTATTCATCAGTATACCACAATGTAGGATATTGTAGTCAATATAAGAATATAAACTCAAGAACTTATTTTTATTAAAGGCTATTCAATGGCAATGTAGACTTAGTGACAACACCTCCGCGTCGACACCGCAGCCATCGCCGCCACATCCCTCCTCGAGTTGATGAGCTCCCATTAACTGACATACTTCCGCTAGTATTAGCTGACATTTTATTCTCCTTTTTAATTTCAAATGGTAATTTTTTTTGGAGAAGAGGAAGAGGAAGGGGAAAAGATCGGTTACGCATACGGTTACGGTTACGTGGGAAGGTTCCGAAAGCCGTAACCGTAACCGTATGCGTATGCGTAACCGATCTTCTCCCCCCTCCTATCCGATATAACCTAATCGTTTTAAAACGGCATAAGTACGATCACTGTCTACTTGCCCAACGCCTGAAAGAATTTCAGTTGTTTTTCCTGGATGTTTAAAATCCTGTACATAACTAAAGACAGCCGAGCGATA